>Ga0210394_10000582_pt1 | contig 73537 bp, 65 predicted proteins | sample IncBWC12MmetaG_FD_160121 | JGI IMG/M metagenome (GOLD analysis project Ga0210394, IMG submission 160121) | Forest soil microbial communities from Barre Woods Harvard Forest LTER site, Petersham, Massachusetts, United States - Inc-BW-C-12-M | ecosystem: Environmental > Terrestrial > Soil >... | reverse complement strand
ATGCGGCGGCGGAACTGTTTGTCGAGGTTGGCTATGAAGCAACCACGATGACCGCGATCGCGGAGCGCAGCGGCTCTTCGATCGGGGCGCTTTACAACTACTTCCCGGACAAACAGGCCGTCGCCCTTACCTTGTTGGGCCAGTACGCCCAGGAGATGGAAGAGCAATGGAGGCCATTGATGGAGCAGGCGGAGAACCTCACTCATCGAGAGTTCGCGAGTCTGTTTATCGAACGGATCACTGAAATTTTTCAGGTACGTCCGGCTTATCTGAGACTGCTCGCGGCGCCGATTCGGCTACGCCGCGATCCCGCTGCGAAGAGAGTCTTGCGAGCCAACATCGCGAATGCCTTTCGAGCAAAGAACCCATCCCTTTCAGACGAACGAGCAGTGCTGGCTGCGAACGTGACTCTCGAGATGGTCCGAGGCTTGAAGAAGCTCTATGGAGAAGCGGACGATAAAGGGAAAGACTTGATTGTGGCTGAATTCAAGAAGGTGCTGACCCTATATTTGGGAAGCGTTCTGGGCTCATGAAGTCGCCTATAACAGACGCCTCTCGGATGACGGCGATTCGGAAACTATCTCCCTTTTTGATCGTCCTGCCGGATTGGAAATCTAAACTGTCAATCCGGATGGTTGCGGGGTTCGCTGAAAAGAAAGAATTTGTTGGTTGCAGAGGCTTAATTTGAACCGACGAATTCCGGTGCCAGCTCATTTTGTCCAAATGCTTTGGAGTCCAGACGAACTCCATGTCGCGATCAAGACAAGTAAGGACTTGTGGGAAGTAATCCCGATTGCTTCCGGTAGAAGGGCTGACCAGCAAATATTCCAGGCCAGAACTCTAGTTGTGAGAAGTCAGAACAGTTGCTCAGCATTCCACAGTGAAGTGCTCAAATGCTTTACTGTCACGTGATAGAAGGGGACGACGGTTCACCTGACCGTTGCAAGGACATTCGCCCCAGATCTAACAAGGATGATTTGCGATATTGGCCCAGAGTGGTGCCTAGCCGTCGAGCGAAAACACGACGAAGCACCTCGGCGCTGCTGCTCAAATGATTATGCGGCAGCGGCGTGGATTCGCGCTGCCGGCACGGCGACCTCAACAAGTCCAGTCGCTACGTCATAGACGAGGCCTGATATAAGCCACTGGCTCGGCAATGCCGGAATCGCCCGGAGCGCGGCAACGTCGGCGGCAACCGCAGCGCGGGGATCGTTGACCGCTTTTGTCTTGAGTTCCGCTTCCTGGATCTGAAAATAGTGTGCCAGCATGGCGGGGTTGCCCACAAGGCGAGTGATGCCGCAATCGGTGTGCTGGAGTACGATGATGTGAAATTCACCGCCCCCTCCGGGAATCTGCCCGGCAACTTCACCGATTCGCCCGAATAGTCCCAACTGCTCCAACAACCCCGGCGTGATTCGACCGCCGATGTTACGCATCACGACGGCCTCGCCCGGTTTAATTCCGAGTACGTCAGCAGGATCCACACGCATATCAGCGCAACCAATGATGATCGCCTTCACGTTTGGCAGCGCCTGCGGGAGCGAGGGCATAAGTGTCCCCGCAGCAGACTGCTGAGCTGCAAAGTCCTTGTTACGTTGTAACATAAGGTCAAGACTGTTCCTGTTGGTTTCCCCTCGATGAATAGATGTTGCTTGACACTTTGTTGGTATACGCTGAGCGCCAACGTCTTCACCCGCTCTTGGAAACAATGTGACTGTAGTCGATCGTGATTCGTGATGTTTCGTTGGAGGATTTCATGACACCCGGTACAACTGAGCGTCTAACCCGCTCTCCATTTCTCGCCTCTGTCCTGCTTTACACCTGCTTCGCGAGCGCCCTTAGTTCAAGTGCCATCGCGCAAGCAGACCCGACGCATGTGGTGTCACCTGCGACTTTTCCTGGGACATCGTGGGCGCAAATTGCGTCCCATAAGGAGGCCGGTTGGTCCAAGGAGAAACTTGCCGCGGCGCAAGCCTATGCCAATGCGGACTCGATTCACACTTCCGCGGTGATGGTCGTCCAGGGCGGCGAAGTTGTCGATCAGTGGGGAGACATTAACCAGAAGATTGACTGCTATTCCATTCGCAAGAGTCTGCTCAGCGCCTTATATGGAATCTACACCGCCGAAGGCGTTATAGACATCAACCAGACACTCGAGCAGTTGGGCATTGACGACTCGCCCGACCTGCTCACGAAAGAAGAGAAGCAGGCGCGCGTTGTGGACCTGCTGCGCGCACGGTCGGGCGTGTACCACAAGGTAGATTTTGAAACTGAGTCCATGCAGAAGAGCCGACCGCCCCGCGGGAGTCACCTGCCGGGCACGTTCTGGTATTATAACAATTGGGATTTTAATGTCCTGGGGACGATCTTTGAAAAAAAGACTGGTATGAAGATCGGCGACGCTTTTTATCAACGCATAGCCAAGCCGATTGGCATGGAGGATTTCCAGCCGAGCGACGTCTTCTATTTCGGCGGTCCACTCTCCATTCATCCCGCTTACCACTTTGAGATTACTGCGCGCGATATGGCGCGTTTCGGCTTGCTCTATCTGCGTCACGGCCGCTGGAACGACAAACAGATCGTGCCCGAAGCCTGGATCGAAAAAAGTAGTCACGCCAATGAGATGGTGAAGTCCGACGGCGCGGATCACGGCGGTTACGAGTATCTCTGGTGGGTGGATTACGGCGGTGTGCATTTCCCGGAAGTCTCGCTTCCCGGAATCTATTCCGCGCGGGGAAATGGTGCTCATTACATTTTCATTATTCCAACCCTGGACATGGTCATCGTGCATCGCACGGACAACGATCCTCCGGTCAAGGATGCCAAAACCATTACGGAAATTGCGAACCGAGCGTCGCCAGCCAGTCTGAACCGGGCACAATTCGGTCATCTTGTGAAGTTGATCCTCGACGCGCAGACTAGTCACTAGTTGACCGACAGCCAGCAACCCATCGTAGGAGAGCAGACTTTGTTCCCGGATACCTTGGCCCAAAGAAATTTCCCCGCAAGGCTCGCACAATCAGTTACGACACCCTCAGGTACTCCCTCACTTTCAAAAATCTCGGCCGCTGCTTCCATGTTATTGGTGGCCTCTTCGTATACTCTCTGCGCCGGCCACATCAGATCCTGTCCTTGTCCGATCTCGACCGCATTTCCAAGGGATGTGCTTTCTTGCGAGGTGCGGACCTCTTTGGCAGCCGACTGCCATAGCGAGAGAAATGGATCTGCGTAGGTGTATCGATTTAGATCCGGTGGTCGGGGCTCAGACATGACAACTCTGCAAGATCCAGCGACGAAACCCGGGGGGTGGCGGCACAATCCTTTACCTATATCCTCCGCCCGCCAAGTGACTTGCCGAGAGTATACCTACCCTTTGGCTCATAGCCGAGCAAGACTCACCTCCTTCGCACGGTATGCCTCATCACGTTGTAGCCGCTCCAGTCTCCGCCGCCGCTTCGGCCGCTGGTTCCGAAGTTGTCCCTCCTATCTAAGTCTGAGCCATGCCTAAAATAGTCCGGACATGCCACCACGCAAAATCGTGCACGTCGACATGGACGCATTCTACGCGTCTGTGGAGCAGCGCGACGACCCGCCACTGCGCGGCAAGCCCGTCGTTGTCGCATGGCGCGGCAACCGCTCCGTGGTGTGCGCGGCTTCGTACGAAGCCAGAAAGTTCGGAGTACGTTCCGCCATGCCCGCCGTTCGCGCCGAACGTCTCTGCCCGAACGCTGTGTTCCTGCCGCCGGATTTTCCGCGCTACAGGGCCGTTTCACGCCAAGTGCATGAAATCTTCCGGCGGCACACCGACCTCATCGAACCACTCTCGCTCGATGAAGCCTATCTCGATGTTACGGAGAACAAAACCGGCCTGCCGACCGCAACGCAAGTGGCGCGCACGATTCGCAAACAGATTCGTGCGGAGCTTGAGCTGACGGCCTCCGCGGGCGTGGCACCGAACAAGTTCCTCGCGAAGATTGCGTCGGGCTGGAAAAAACCGGATGGACTCTGCGTCATCCAACCCGAAGAAGTCGACTCGTTCCTGCCGCCTTTGCCCGTGGGCCGTCTGCCCGGAGTCGGTAAAGTCACCGAAGAAAAACTCAAGGGCCTCGACATCCATACGATTGCCGATCTACGATGCCTGGAGTTACCGGCCCTCGAAAGCCGTTTCGGTCGCTATGGCGTCCGTCTCTACGAATTAGCGCGCGGTATCGACGAGAGCCTAGTCGTACCCGACCGGCCGACGCAATCCATCTCTGCGGAAGACACATTCGAACATGACGTTCCCCTCAGCGAGACGGAACCGATGATCCGCAGACTTGCCGAACTCACCTGGGCCGCGTCGCGCAAGGAGAGCCGGGTTGCGAGAACGGTCGTGTTGAAATTGAAGACTGCGGAATTCAAGATCCTCACCCGCAGTCACACCGCGCCGTCTCCGCCTTCCTCTTGCGAAGAGCTGACTACCATTGCTCTTTCGCTGCGGGAGCGCGTTTCCCTGGGCCCTCAGCAACGCTTTCGCCTCGTGGGAGTCGGCCTCAGTAATTTCTTCGAACGGGAGGACCTCTTCGCCCAACCTGGATTGTTTGAGTGACGGTGGGAACATTGTCACTGTATAACATGACAGTAACCTGTCAACCGTCATCTTATAAGGTCTTATTTAATTTCCGTTTGTCACTCTATAGCGTGACAATAATCGTTTAGATGTCATACTATGTTGTGACGGAGCATCTATGAACGGGCAATTCAGAAGTTTACGACGATCCCAGCTCGACCGCAGTTTTGCAGGAGCCAACAGCTTTCCTCCGCGTCCCTCCGGCGGTTGGATTGCCGCGGTTCGTGAAGCCCTCGGTCTCAGTCTGGCCGAGATCGGCCGGCGTCTGCGCGTGCCGAGGCAAAACGTTCAAACGTTCGAGCGCGCGGAAGCCAACGACCGTATCACGCTGGCGACACTCCGCAAGGTCGCCGAAGCCATGGGCTGCGACCTTATCTATGGCTTCGTACCGAAGGCCGGCTCGTTCGAACAACTCGCAGAACGCGCGGCGCGCGAAAGCGCCACTCGCGATGTGCAACGCGTCGTCCACACGATGGCGCTCGAGGATCAGAAACCTGAAAATACCAGTCAACTGATTGAGGATGAGGCTCAGCGGCGCTTGGACCGCGGTAAAACAAAATGAACTTCATCCTCAATCACCAATACTCCGATGGGAACACCCCGATCCGCCTGGAAGAAGCCGAACAGCTGATTCCGAAAATCAGCACCGTGAAAGAACTCAACGAATACGAAGCCCTTAACATTCTCGAAGCGCAAAGGTGGGCGTTCAGCAACCGCACGATGAGCTCAACAAACCCACTGGACGAATCTTACGTCCGCACACTCCACGCCAAAATGTTCGACCAAGTCTGGAAGTGGGCGGGAACTTACCGCAGCCATGAACTGAACAATGGCTGCGGCCCGCGCGAGATCACCCAGCGCATACCGCAACTGCTCGGAAACACGAAATATTGGCTGGAGAACAAAACCTTTCCCGTAGATGAATGCCTCATTCGTTTTCACCATCAGCTTGTTTCTACAATCCATCCGTTTCCCAACGGAAACGGGCGCCACGCGCGCATGATGACCGACGTGCTCGCCGTAAAGTACGGCCAACCGGAATTCACCTGGGGAGCGGGAGGGAACCTCGTTGCGGAAGGCGCCACGCGCGCACGGTATCTCGCTGCGCTTCGCGCGCTCGATGCGAATGAAAACGACGTGAGACTGCTGCTCGACTTTGCGCGCTCCTGACGACAACGACTTCTCTTCTCAATGAAAATCGTGCGACTCGGTTTCCGCTGCACTGATGGAAATGGGCATCACCCGGCTCGCTTTGATCGAAATCACCTTGTCCTGGTTCTGTAGAACGCCTTCAACTCGTAGGAACTTCGCGTTGTTGATCACTCTGCGGTAACTTTCGTAAAGGTCGGGATTCACAATGATATTGGAAATTCCCGTTTCGTCTTCGAGGCTCAGAAAGACAAACCCTTTTGCCGTTCCAGGCCGCTGGCGCGCGATCATGCATCCGGCCACGGGCGTGTATTGGCCGTCCGGCAGTCCGGCCAAATCCGACACTTGTTTCACTTGCTGTTTTGAGAGAGCCTCACGGCAGTAACGCCTCTTTAAATCTTCACTTCGACTCTCGTGTGTCCGCCGACCTCGGTGGTAACGAAGTCGACCGGCAAAAAGCAGCGGATAATCTCGATGTTGGTTCGCGAATGGCGATTCAGCTTCTCGGCCGTAAAGACGCCGCCGCCCGCCAAAGCGAATGGAAGGAGGAGTTGATCTGCCAGGTGCTCTCCGGCAACGGCTCCCGAAACAAGGTACGAACGCGCGGCGCCGGCTGCCTCTGAAGCCACGCTCTCAGCGCTTGCGCCGATCCGGCCAAAACCACAAAACAACTCCGCGACATTACTCGTTAATTCAATGAGAACGATGTTTCCCGGGCCGACAGAGTTCTTAGTTTCGACAATCTCCGTGGAGTCCGCATCCCAATTCATCAGTTTCGCAATCGTGTCAATTTCACGCTGAGCAATACTGCGAGGCAGATTCGCAACGATGGCTAGCGCGCTGCGGCATTCGATTTCTCCCCTCTCCACCAATTGAATCGTGGCGAGACGCTCGCAAGGTTCAATCGTAGCCGTAAAACGGCCGCCGCCAGCTGGATAGAACCCGTACTTTTCTAGACGAATCTCGATCTTTGGACCGAGCCGATTGATTACCGGCAAGAATGCCTTCTGCAGAAAGTCCAGTGGCGGCGCTTGCATATTGTGAGTGCCGCCTTCGATTGTGATCTCGCTTCGTCCGAACGCCGTCATCAACGCTGGGAGGATCGTTTGGAAAACCAAGGTGCCGCTGCCGGCCGTTCCTACCGCAAAATGATAACTTCCGGATCGCACTGAGCCAGGAGTGAAGGTGAGTGTTTTTGAACCCAGAGTTGCGCCTTCAACTTGCGCGCTCGCGATCTCACGGGCGGCAAGCACCGCTGTGAGATGCTGGCGAAGAAGTCCAGACTTCTCTCGCTTGGCGCGGATGTTCTCCATGCGGAACGCTTTTCCAGTGACGAGCGAAAGACTGAGGGCGGACCTTAGCATCTGCCCGCCGCCTTCGCCTGTCGATCCGTCTATCTGAATCATGCATCCGCTCCATTGATGTCGGTTCGCCGAGGGATTCTGCCTACCCTTTCACACACACAACTTGGCGTAACGTGTGGACAATTTCCACCAGATCCGCCTGAGCAGCCATGACAGATTCGATGGACTTGTACGCGGCTGGCGTTTCGTCGATTACGTCCGCGTCTTTCCGGCACTCTACGCCGGCGGTCATGCGAATGTGGTCTTCAACCGTGAAACGGCGCTTGGCTTCGCCACGAGACATGGCACGGCCTGCGCCGTGGCTACAGCTCATGAAGCTTTCCATGTTGCCCTTGCCGCGGACGATATAGGAACGAGCTCCCATGCTTCCAGGAATGATACCCATATCGCCTTCGCGGGCGCGCACCGCGCCTTTGCGTGTAACCAGAACGTTCTGGCCATAGTGCTTTTCGCGAGCCACATAGTTGTGGTGGCAGTTGATTGCTTTCAGTTCAGCAAGGAAAGGACGGACTTCACCTGACTCACGAACTGCGCCGACGATCTGCTCCATCATCAGGTGGCGATTCAAGCGGGCGAAATCCTGTGCCCATTCAACCGCTTCAACATAGTCGTTGAAGTGCTCCGTGCCTTCCGAGAAGTAGGCAAGATCCTTGTCGGGCAGGTTGATAAAAAACTTCTGCATGTCCTTGCGCGCGACTTCAATGAAGTAGCTCCCCATGCGGTTGCCGACACCGCGCGAACCGCTGTGCAGCATGAACCACACGTTTTCCGCTTCATCCAGGCACACTTCGATGAAGTGGTTACCCGTCCCCAAAGTTCCTAAGTGGTTCGAGTGATTTCCGCGGTCCAGTTTAGGATGCTTTTCGAGAATCGCGTCGTAGCGAGGCTTCAAAGTCTGCCAGACCTCCTCGTTGTGGCTCGGAATCTGATTCCAAGCGCCTACGTCACCGGCGCCACCATGATTCGTTCGGCCGTGCGGAACGGCTTTTTCGATGGCGGTACGAATCGCGTGAAGGTTATCCGGCAAATCGCGTGCGTTGAGGTCGGTCTGTACCGCCATCATGCCGCAACCGATGTCTACTCCCACAGCAGCCGGAATGATGGCGCCCTTCGTCGGGATCACGCTGCCTACCGTCGCGCCAACGCCCCAATGCACATCGGGCATCGCCGCGACCCACTTAAAAATGAAGGGAAGCTGAGCAACATTCAACAGTTGCTGACGAGCCTGAGCTTCGAGCTGCACTCCCTTCGTCCAAGCCTTGATAGGCGCGCCCTTCTCCGGGACGATTACGTTGTAAGCCGGCTCCGACATTTCATCCTCCTTCGGCTACGCGTCGAACTCTTCTCAGAGACTCCAGATGGTTTCTGAGAGGCGTCAGTCAGTATGACCTGAGTTGACGCCTCAACTGGTCCGCGACTCCCAATTCGCTCGCGAACCCTCTCTCCCATTTGTTCTGAATTGATGGAGTGCAAGCTCGTAGCCAGATTCGATCATCTCGCAATGAATTATAAACAAATGGCTTAGTACAGCTCAGCTTTGCTGAGCGTAGAAGTATATGATCTTATAGGATAGTAAGTTATACTGACAGATATGGTGCAGAAGTCTAACGTCGTCATCGGACTCCTGGGAACAACCCTAGACGCTGGCCGAAATCAAGACCGCTGGCAGAGTTGGCGACCAACTGTGGCCATCTGTCGCCAACCGGACTTTGTCGTCAGACGTCTGGAACTCTTACACGGACTTCGCGATAAATCACTCGCGCAGGTCCTCGCTAAAGACATTGCTGCCGTGTCTCCGGAAACAACTGTTCGCCTGAACGAAATTGAATTCGGCGATCCTTGGGACTTCGAGCGCGTCTACGAGACTCTCTTCAAATTTGCCCGCACTTACCCATTCGAGGCGGATGCGGAAGACTATCTGATCCACATCACCACCGGTACCCACGTCGCCCAGATCTGCCTTTTCCTTCTGACGGAATCAAGGTACTTGCCCGGCAGACTACTCCAAGCTTCACCCGAACGCGATCGAGCGGCACCTGGTGAGATTAAGATTATTGATCTCGACCTCTCCCAGTACGACCGCATTGCCTCACGCTTCCGCGAGGAGCAGAGTGAAGCTGTCTCCTACCTGAAGGGAGGCATCGAAACACGGAATTCAGCATTCAATCAACTGATCGACCGGATCGAACAAGTTGCCATCGCCACCCGCGATCCCCTTCTGTTGATGGGGCCGACTGGAGCCGGTAAATCAAAACTTGCACGCCGCATCTTCGAGTTGAAAAAGGTGCGTCACACCGTCACCGGAGAGTTCGTCGATGTGAACTGCGCAACTCTGCGGGGCGACGCAGCAATGTCGACACTGTTTGGTCATGTGAAAGGTGCATTTACCGGGGCACTCCGGGATAGAGCCGGCGTCTTGCGGGTTTCGGACAAGGGGGTTCTTTTCCTTGATGAGATCGGCGAGCTTGGCATTGATGAACAGGCCATGCTCCTCCGAGCACTCGAAGAAAAGACTTTTCTACCTCTTGGTTCGGATCGTGAAGCCCACAGTGACTTTCAACTGATCGCAGGAACAAACCAGGACTTACTTGCCGCTGTGCGCGAAGGGCGATTCCGAGAGGATTTGCTGGCACGGATCAACTTGTGGACATTCACGCTGCCCGGATTGCGGTCTCGCCCAGAAGATATCGAACCCAACCTGCAATTCGAGCTGGAACAATTCGAAGAACGGACCAGCCGCCATGTAACCTTCAATAAGGAAGCTCGCGAGAAATTCTTGCAGTTTGCGCTCTCGGCGACATCCGTCTGGACACGCAATTTTCGAGACCTCAATGCGGCGGTCGTCCGCATGGCTACACTGGCGCAAGGCGGACGAATTTCGACGGCAATCGTCGAAGAGGAAATCCAGCGACTCAACACTTCCTGGTCATCCTTTGAAGACATGGATTCTGTTGGAATTCTCTCGCGGTTTCTCAGTCGCGAGCAGCTTGCCAACATCGACTTGTTTGACCGCGACCAACTCGTCCGTGTGATTCAGACCTGCCAGGAATCACGCTCGCTCTCAGCCGCCGGCCGCAGATTGTTCGGCGCTTCTCGCGCGAAGAAGACGAGTACAAATGATGCGGACCGTTTGCGAAAGTATCTCAGCCGCTTTGGCATCGAGTGGGCCCAGATTGCGGAGACTTGAGGGAGCGTGATCTCTTGAGGCTCACAGAGGTGACGACCTCTAGAACGGGAACAAGATTCCTTTATCCTTCAGTTTTTCGAAACGTGCGGCCGCGAACCGAAAGAGTTGTGCTGGCTTCCGGCCGGTATGCTGCCATTCGCGGAGAGGTTTCAAGATGCCCAAGAGCGCGAGCTTGCGACGGAAGTTGCGCTTGTCGAGTTGTCGGCCAAGGATTGCTTCATACACGGCTTGTAGCTCCCCAAGAGTGAATTTCTCCGGCAGAAACTGAAATCCGACGGTCGTGTATTTCATCTTGTTGCGTAGGCGTTCGAGAGCATAGTCCAGGATGGATTTGTGGTCGAAAGCAAGAGGCGGAAGGCCGCTTGCCGGAAACCATTGAGCTTCAGCCGCGTCTGTGCCAGCAACCAACGACAGTTTGTCCGACGCGATCAATGCGTAGTAAGCGACCGTAATCACTCGACCCCTTGGGTCGCGCTTGGGATCGCCGAACGTGTACAGTTGCTCGAGAAATACGTTTCTTACTCCTGTTTCCTCGTGCAGTTCGCGAAGCGCTGCTTCCTCGGGCGATTCATCTTCGCGGATGAAGCCTCCTGGGATGGCATACTGACTCTCAAACGGAGGAACGCCTCGTTTGACTAAGAGCACCTGGAGCGAACCCTCTCGCAGAGTGAAAATCACAATGTCCACGGTCACACGCAAACTTTCCACGTTTCACCCCGCGACAAGTTGAGCGGTTTCCTCTGCCGCTCTCACGATTACGCTCGAGCCCGAATTGAATTGCAGGAAGTCCGCCTCAACGCCATCACTGAAGATAACCCCGCCCGATGGCATCAGCGATTCCAACTCCAGGGCTTGTTGATACTCGACAATCCCGGCAACGATATTTGCTTTGGAATGACGGCTGATGAAGGGCTCGCGAACCACAAACAGCAGTCGCCGGTCCTCCCATTCCAGCCGCATCGGCTTCACCGCATGGCCACCGGCCAGGGCTGCGACCCGGCTGGTCATGTTGAATACGGACGAGACCCAGCCTGTCGTGCCCGCACCGGTTGAGACGAGAACACCGCTGGATGATTGAGGTTCCTCAGCTTTGGCCCACCGAATTCGATATCGGGCCGAGACGTGAGTTTGCGCCCCAAGGAACAGATCGTTGAACGCCAACAACCGCTGGCCGTCATTTAGCCGAGCTTCCGCCAGGGTAACGGAACGAATGCGGCACTTTCCCGAGATCACTTCCTCAACCGCGCGACCTGTTTCGCCGGGGAGGAAGGGAAGGAGGATGCCATCGAATCTTTCCTGGTCCGGATTTACAGCGATGATGGGTTGTTTGCCGACATATTTAGCAGTGTTGGCGACCAATCCATCCTGTCCTAACGTGACCACGAGATCTTCCGGTAGGAACGTAAACGTGGGCACCAGTCCGCGATCGATTTCCTGCACTTTCAAGCCAAGCTCGATCGAGCGGCGGACAATGTCAGCGGACTGTTTATACGCTTCATCCTCCAGTTGGTATTCCTGGAAACTCCCTCCTGCATGTTCGATGTAAAACTTGGCTTGTCCCAGAGTGTTAAATCGTTCGATCAGTTCGGCGAGCCGGGTCTTGCGGGTCACCAGGACGATCTTCTCAAACCCGGCCCGCCGCTTTGCGTCGTGAACGAATTCACGCATGATTACTTCCCTTTTTGCTGCGCCGGAATTGTTGTGTTTGTGGTAGCGGATGCAACCAGGGTCCGCAGCAGGTCCGGCGAAATATTCAGTTCACCGATCTTTTGCGCGTTCGCCGCCATTTCCTGGAAAGCCAGGGCGATCATCATCTTGGGATCACCTCCGTGCGGGGAAAGCGTCATCAAGGTTCTCCAGTCAATGTCGCGCACGGGCTTGAGTGTCGCCTCCAGCGCGTATGCTCGGCTATCCGCCTCTTTACGATCATTTTCGATACGCTTTTCCGTCAGAGCGGCGCGTTGCTGCTCAATGGCTATGTCCGCAGCCATTTGCGTTTCCCGAATCTGGCGGCGTTTCTCCTCGACAGCAATTTCGGTGTTGAGTTCACTCTCTTTGATTCGGCGCTCCTGCTCAACAGCGTTGTTTCGCCGAGCATAGATGGCTTCATCAGAGCGACGCTGCAGCGCTTCGCGGGCTTCCGCCTCTAAGGCTTTCGCCATTTCCGGCGTCGGACGGATCGAAAGCAAAGAAAGGTTTAATATTTCCACACCAAGCTGGGCCACGCCTTCGGACGATTTCAAACCGGCTAGAACCGAAGCACTCAACGCCCCACTTTTCGTCAATGCCTCTCCCAGCGAGAGTTTCTGCGTCTCTGCCCGCATCAGCGTTTGCGTCGTGTGAACCAATCGCTCTGGCAGTTTGCGATAATCCTCGGAGCGAAACACGCCCAACGGGCTGACGCTCAAATCCAGAAGTGAGGAGAGTCTCTTGGGGTCCGAGACTCGGAAGGTGAGTTGCCCCTGTATGGAGACGGACTGGAAATCCGCCGTGCTCTCTTGGAAAGCAAATGGGACATCGGCGCTTTCCAAAGGTACAGTGACGATTGTCGACGTGGGAGCATAATAAAAGAACGAGAGTCCCGGCCCTTCCCGGCGCACCTTGCCGTTCTTGAATTGCAAAACGTAGGTTGTGGGAGGGGCTTTCATGAATCGGATGGCCAGCATGGGATGCCTCCTGTAGTGTCTTTCTGACACTATAATAAGTGTCCCAGAGACACGGTGTCAAGGGCTTTCTTCCCCGATTTTCTGGACATTGCCTGCCGCGGTGCAAGAGTTTGCCGGCCAGGAGCTCAATCGCGCTGTAGTCAAACCGGAGGCTCGGGCTATCTGAGCAGCTTCGATGATTTCGTAACGCATTTCGAAATAATCGCCGGCCCGAACAGTTAGTTAGCTGTTAACATCGCGGGCGATGACCGATGCGAACGGAGCAGCCATGCAGACGATTACATACAAGGGCGCGGTGCATCCGTGGCACTGCGATCACATGGGCCATATGAACGTGATGTGGTACACGGGAAAGTTCGACGAGGCGACGTGGAATCTCTTCGCCGAACTGGGCATCACGCCCACCTACATCCGCGACCGGCAGTTCGGCATGGCCGGCGTGCAGCAAAACACCGCGTACAAAGAGGAGCTCTTCGCGGGCGATGTGATCGAAGTACGCTCGCGCGTACTGGAAGTGCGCGACAAAGTGATTCGCTTTTTGCATGAGATGCGCAACATCGAGAAGGGCACCGTGGTCGCGACCACGGAATTGACTGCAGTTCATCTCGACCGGCAAACGCGCAAATCGTGCCCTTTCCCTTCGGCGATTCGCGCCGCCGCCGAAGCGCGCCTACAGCCATAATTTCACGCCGAAACGAAACAGACGGCTTTGATGAGGTGAATTACCACCGATCGTGAAAGAGTTAATCCAAGCGGTCCAGAGAAGCAAAAGCAATGCAATCCCAAGACCAGCCCTATTGCCGCCACCCAGCCAATGTTGGAGACATAAAGAGATCGCGCAGCGAGATGTTTATGCCAAATGACCGCTGAACCTCCACCGTCAACTGGATGACCGATAATGAATGACCTCCCAGTTCGAAGAAGTTGTCGTGGCGTCCCACCTGACGTGTTCCCAGAAGCTTTTCCCAGATTTTCGCCAATTGGTCAGTGCGAACGGGCAGGGTCATTAAGGAGGAATGATGACTAAATCCGTTCGTTATCAAGATGGATGTTTGTATGCAGATCATGCAGCTTGGTACGTGAGGTATCGCGTCCAGGTGCGACAGGAAGATGGATCGATCAAATTCAAACAGCGGGCAAAAATGTTAGGACGTCTCGAAAGCTATCCACGCGAATCCGACATCATGCCGCTCAAAGTGGAATTCATGCGTCGACTCAACACCGGCAAGTTCACGCCGGAGAGCAGCATGAACCTCAAAGAGTTTGTCGAAAATATCTACCTGAAAGGAGAACTGCGCGGGCTGGAATGGACCAACTACACGGGCAATTCACTCAGCGTCACAAGGTCCGTTTGGAAGAGTGCTGTAAATGGACCCAAGACCCGAGCCAGCGCCCAATCGGTTCCGGTCATTCGGCGACTAGCAGAAATTCTTGAAACGTATCGTCTTTCCATGGGGAGTCCGTTGAAGGGTGTGATGTTTCACTCGGGCGGCGGAGAACACATGGATTTGTACAATCTGAGTCGACAAATCATCCGCCCGGCCATGAAGGCAATTCGGCTGGAGTGGTACGGCTGGCATGCGTGCAGACGCGGTATTGCATCGAACCTGTTTGAGCTTGGCGCGAACGAAAAAGTCGTCCAGCGCATCTTGCGTCATGCGAAACCGCACGTTACCAAAGAGCGTTACATCAAGGCGTTGATCCGGCTGTTCTGGCGGCGATGAAGACTTTGGAGACGACTTTGGACGATTTCCACAAATGTTCAGCAACTGTTCAGCAGGTGAATTGGAAAAGATGTGGTAAGCTGTTGATAACACGCCGCGGAGAGGTGGCAGAGCGGCTGAATGCGGCGGTTTGCTAAATCTACCTGCCCTGTTCGTACTCATCAATTTTCATGTGTTTTGAATAACTTAGTACGCTGTCAGTTGCACTGAATCATCCCATTTGCAAGCTAGAGTGCACCAAGAGTGCACCAAAAAAGCCTTCCGCACCTGCAAGATATCCGCAATTTGCGAGGCAGGAACTCCACCACGCCTCGGTCAACAACCAAGAGACTGATTTAGAGCGTGTAACAAAACCCGCCCAAGAGTCACACGCTACCCTCAAGCCCGGTGCCCCGCTTCCCATGCACCCGGCACAACTGTCACGCCCAGCTAACGCGCGGCCTCACCAACGGCCTTTGCATTGTTTAGTTGCATTGCTTTCGCAAAACACCCAGGCTGACGTCCTGCTTCAACGAACTTCCTCTTGTTCTGGCCATACCACTGCTAGTATCAGTGCCACCACAAGGCCTATGCAAACTTCTGCGAATCGATGAAACGCGATGCGCCATGGAGATCCCACCCGCGGTACAAGCTGCACAACGGCAAGCGTCACGCCTGCGAACCGGAATGCATTCCGATTCGAGTTTGCAGCGGCGCTCAGGAGTCCCAGGATAAAAACGCCGGCACCGAAGATAAGGATATTCGGTCCGAAGGAACTGCCTACAATCGCTCCAACCGCTGCGCCAAGCACCGTTCCCATGAACCGCTCGCAGGAGACGGAAAGAGCGGCGCCGAGTGATGATTGTGTAATCACCAGAGTCGTGATCGGCGCCCAATACGCCTCTGGCAAGCGGAATAGTCGCGCGACGACCAACGAAACTACTGCAGCTGCAGCCGTTCGAGCAGAGTTCACAACTAACGGCCATGATGCCCACGACCGAAAATCCTCGGTCGGGAGTGCGCCATTCCTCGCCGCCAATGTCAAACCTCTCAGCATCAAAAGTCTAGTTTCCTGGATGTGGAATCCTGTTGGTGCCAAGCCATTTTTCTTTCCTTCCAGCACGTCGGCGCCCGAAAAAGCTAGGGCAGATAAAAGCGGACTGTGGAGTGCACTCGGATTCCTATCAGCTGGCTTTTGCAATGTACGGGTGCACCATTTTCAACGGATCGACGACACGGTCGAACTCGTCTTCCGTTACAAATGCGAGCTTCAGCGCGGCTTGCTTGAGGGTGAGATCGTTGTCCAGCGCATAGTGGGCGATTTTCGAGGCTTTGTCGTAGCCGATGACAGGGGAGAGCGCGGTTACCAGCATCAGTGACCGGTCAACGTATTCCTGGATCTTCTTCAGATTCGGCTTGGTACCTTCGACGAGGAACTTTCGAAAGTTCGTGCACCCATCCGTCAGGATCGTGATGGAATGCGTGACGTTAAAAATGATGAGAGGCTTGTAGACATTCATCTCCAGATAGCCGCCAGCGCCTCCGAATCCAACGGCGACGTCATTGGCCATAACTTGGACGGCGATCATGGTGAGTGCTTCGGCCTGTGTGGGATTGACTTTGCCCGGCATGATCGAAGAGCCCGGTTCGTTCGACGGAATAATCAGTTCGGCGAAACCGGCGCGAGGGCCACAGGACATCAGACGGATGTCGTTGGCGATCTTGTAGAGGGAAACCGCAAGAGTGCGGAGTGCACCAGATAGCTGAACGAGCGCATCGTGGGCGCCCTGGACGGTGAACTTGTTTGGCGCGCTGACGAAGGGCAAGCTGGTCAGCTTCGCGATTTCGGCGGCGGCAGCATCGCCGAAATCGGGAGCGGCGTTGATCCCGGTTCCCACTGCCGTGCCGCCTAGCGCCAAACGATAAACGCTTCTCAAGGCATCTTCGATGCGCTCGACATTATCCCCAAGCATATCCGCATACCCGGACCATTCCTGACCGAGTGTCAGAGGAGTGGCATCCTGCATGTGCGTTCGACCGATCTTGACGACGTTCTGCCACTCAGTGGCTTTCACCGAAATTCCATCGCGCAACGCCTTCACGGCCGGTATTAGCCGTTGTTTCACGTTGACAGCCGCCGCTATGTTCATTGCCGTCGGGAAAGAATCGTTTGAGGACTGCGACATGTTCACGTGGTCGTTCGGATGAACGGGCGTCTTGCTGCCGATCGGGGTGCCGGCGAGTTGGCAACACCGGTTGGATATGACTTCGTTTGCGTTCATGTTGAACTGCGTGCCGCTTCCCGTCATCCACACATGCAGGGGGAACATGTCGGCATGCTGGCCGGCTAGAATCTCGTCACAAACTTCAACAATAAGTCTGTGCTTGTTGTCGTCGAGCCGCTTGCCTGCATAGTTTGCATTTGCCGCGGCCTTTTTTAGCGTGGCATACGCTGCGATCATCTCGCGCGGTATCAAGTCGTGCCCGATATTGAAATGTTCGAGCGAACGTTGCGTCTGCGCGCCCCAGAGCTTGTCTGCAGCAACGTTCACCTGGCCCAAGCTGTCGGTTTCCATGCGAACCTTCTGGCCCTTCGCTAAAACGGTGTTCGAACTCATCCTTTTCCTCGCTTTCCGCGCAGGCAGCTCTTTTCTCAGGCCTTATTCCCGAGTCCGAGAACCCTCACCGTCCGGTGACGCGGATCAACATTTCCTGGCCGCTGTTCAGACTGATTTTCTGGCGCCCGTGGAAAGCCGTTGTTCCCAGCCCGCCGACGCCACCGACGATGGAACCAATACCGGCGCCCTTGCCGCCGCCGAAAATGCCGCCAAGCAGCGCACCCGCTCCCGCGCCGATGGCTGTGTGCTCGATACTCTTGCGGCCTCGGCCGCCAGACTCAATTGCTCCCTCCACGTCGACTTTTTCGCCGGAGGGCGCGTGATAAAGCTCGATGATTTCCGCGTGAATTGGCGCACGTCGCCCGTCGGGCATGACAAGGCGATCGAATCGCAACATCATGCTGGTATGGCCTTTGATTTTTCCGGACATGTCGATTTGCGCGACGTGGCCGTAGACTCGAGCGTTCTGGTAATCGCCTTTGTCGACGACCGTCGCGCTGAAGGGATCACCGATCTGGGAATCGGTGCTGGTCAGCGTGTCGTCTAGCCGAATCCGCACCGCTACGTCATCGGGAACGCTGAAGGGCTTATTCGTCGCGAGCAGCGGTAAACTGGTAAGGCCGATGAGACCGACAGCCAAACTGAAAGTTGCCGCGGCCTGGGGAAATCCAAACCTTTTCACGTAGCTGCCCATGAGTGATTCTCCTTTTACTCGTCTCCAAAATCTGACCCGCAAGCCTGAGAGTGGCATTTCGACGTTGCGTCTGCTGAACCCAAAGCTTGCCCGCAGAAAGCTTTCGTGGCCCAGCGCATCCGTTTCTTTTCGGACATCAGCTGGTCTCAAGATTTCTGCCTGCACCATTCAGCTATTCCCTTTCGTTCTCGATGAAATCGCTGCCGTAATCTCCATCACGGTGTTGTGACGACCTCTGCTGATGCACTTCCCCTGCCAATTTCGTCTGGGTGTGCTTTGCACGAAAACTTCCCTTCGGTTCTTGTGAAGAGGCCGATCTTGATCGTCCGATTTAGAGCGATCCGGTAAAACAGGCTTTGCAACGCTGCGCCCGGATCCTTTCATCCTGCTCTGACACGGCGCGCTCAGTGTCGCGATTGACTCTCTTTCGACTAGGGGTGTCGATGTGTCGATGTGAAGGCAGTCGTTCTTTTTCACCAGCACCTATTTAGTTGAATAAGTCGGTATGCAGGGCCCAGATGACCCGCTATTACATTCGAAGAACCGCTGCTCGCGTCACCCGAACGGATGGCGATGGATTTGCACTACCGAGTTTGGGAGCGCGGTCAATGAATGCCGATGAAATGAACTGGCTGTTGCAAACGATCGAGGAGCCGGAGACGGCAAAGCGCTTCGTCCAGGCACAGTACGAGCTCGGAAGAATTCCCTATCAGCTCGTTGTGGATCTAGCTCGGCAACGGGGTTGGACTGACTGCCCACCAGTTCGAGTCTGGACAGCGCCTTCCACTTCAGCCGAATACGCCACAGCGCACGCAGTGATTTTCGGTGCCGTGGGGGCAATTTCATGAAACCACAATCTTTTATCAAAGGTTTGGAGATCTAAACCATGGCTAAGAACAAAGTGGCCGATCTGCTGGTAGACGTCTTGGAGCAGGCGGGAGTCGAGCGAATTTACGGAGTCACGGGTGACTCCCTCAACGGAATAGCGGATTCGATCCGGCGTAGCAAGCAAATCAAATGGATTCACGTGAGACACGAGGAGACGGCAGCGTTCGCGGCCGGTGCTGAGGCTCATCTGACTGGCAAGTTGGCAGTGTGCGCCGGGAGTTCCGGCCCCGGGAACATGCACTTGATTAACGGTCTCTACGACTGTCATCGCAACCGGGTTCCAGTCCTTGCCATCGCGGCTCAGATTCCAAGCCATGAAATCGGCAGCGGATATTTTCAGGAAACTCGCCCGGAACATCTCTTCGCGCAGTGCAGCCATTACTGCGAGCTCGTCTCGCAACCGGAGCAGATGCCCCGGGTCCTGGAGATCGCCATACAGTCAGCACTCGCGCGACGCGGCGTTTCGGTAGTTGCCCTGCCCGGCGACGTGGCGTTGCGCGACGCCGTCGAAAAAGGCCCACGCCTGCACTTCCCTGAGCCGAAGCCGACCGTGCGTCCCTCAGAGGAGGAATTCAAAATCCTCGCCGAGATTTTGAACCGCTCGAAGAAAATAACGATCCTGGGAGGCGCAGGCTGCGCTGGAGCTCACGCTGAGCTGATCGAGCTGGCCGGCAAGCTAAATGCGCCCATCGTTCATGCCATGCGCGGAAAAGAGTTCATCGAGCACGACAACCCCTTTAGCGTGGGCATGACTGGTCTGCTCGGATTCTCTTCCGGCTATCACGCGATGATGAATTGCGAAACGTTGCTGATGATTGGAACGGACTTCCCGTATCAGCAGTTCTTTCCTAAGAACGCAACCATCGTGCAGATCGATCTTCGCGGGGAACAGCTCGGACGCCGCACGAAGGTTGACTTCGGGTTTGTTGGGGACACGAAGACTACTCTCCGGGGGCTTTTGCCGAAGTTGGAACAAAATCGGGACGACCATCATTTGAAGGAATCGCTAGAGCACTATCGAAAGACCCGCAACGGCCTGGACGAACTTGCTACAGGCGATTCCGGGAAGAAGCCGATCCATCCTCAATATGTCGCCCGGGTGCTCGATCAACTCGCGGCGGAGGACGCGATTTTCACATGTGACGTAGGAACTCCGACGATCTGGGCCGCGCGCTATCTCACCATGAATGGCAAGCGTCGACTCCTCGGTTCCTTCACGCATGGATCGATGGCGAATGCATTGCCTCAGGCCATCGGGGCGCAGGCAAGCTATCCCGGCCGGCAAGTAATCACCATGTCGGGCGATGGCGGTTTCGCGATGTTAATGGGGGATGTGCTCACGCTGAGACAACACAAATTGCCGATAAAGATCATTGTCTTCAAGAATGATTCGCTCGCCTTTGTCGAGTTGGAACTCAAGGCCGCAGGGGTTCTCGGCTCCGGAACGGACCTGCACAATCCGGACTTTAAAAAAATCGCGGAGGGAGCCGGTCTTATCGGCCTTACAGCGGAAACTCCGGACCAGGTAGCGCCCAGGATCGCGCAAGCTCTCAAACATGACGGTCCTGCCTTAGTCGAGGTCCTCGTCTCACGTCAAGAACTCTCGATGCCACCAACGATCACCTACGAAGAAGCCAAGGGTTTCAGCCTTTTCATGCTCCAAGCAGTTCTCAACGGGCGCGGCGACGAAATTATCGACTTGGCACGAGTCAATCTACTTCGCTGACTACCCAAATCGACCGACACAAATAGAAAGGAACACAGCAAATGGCCACAGCACGAACAATCACTCAGTCAGGTGGGTCGGATATTCCTCGTGGGATGAACCTTCTTGACGCCCCTTTGCTGAGCAAAGGTACGGCTTTCACGCAAACGGAGCGCACAGGATTTGGTCTGCACGGGCTCCTTCCAGCAGAAGTAGAAACGCTTGAACAGCAAGTGGTGCGTGCTTACGAGGCTTACCAGAGAAAAGACGAGGATCTGGAGCGGCACATCTATTTACGAGCGCTGCAGGACACGAATGAGATCCTCTTCTACAAACTTCTTCTAGACCACATTGAAGAGATGACGCCGATCGTTTACACCCCCACAGTTGCGCTGGCGTGCGAACAATTCAGCCACATCTATCGACGACCTCGCGGACTATTCATCTCGTATCCTCTCCGCGATTCCTTGGCCGAATTGCTACGGAATCGTCCCAATAAAGACGTTGATGTAATCGTCGTGACCGATGGCGAACGCATTCTGGGGATCGGTGACCAGGGCGCGGGCGGACTCGGCATCCCCATCGGCAAGCTTTCGTTGTACACGCTCGTCGGCGGCATTCGCCCCGAACGTACGCTACCGATCGTCTTGGATGTGGGGACCAACAATTCGGAACGACTCAACGATCCTGAGTACCTTGGCTGGCGCCACGAACGAATCACGGGTCAAGCCTACTTTGATTTCGTAGATCAGTTCGTGCAAGCAGTGAAGCAAGAACTTCCCGGCACCTGCCTGCAATGGGAAGATTTCGCGACTCCACATGCGCGGCCAATCCTCCAGCGATACCGCGACGAACTGTTGACCTTTAACGACGATATCCAGGGGACCGCCGCGGTCGCCCTTGGAGCAGCTCTGGGCGCCGTGAAAGTCACCGGAAAGACTTTGAAAGAGCAACAGATCGTCATGCTCGGTGCAGGTTCCGCGGGCATTGGTGTTGCTGATGGACTACGTGCAGCGATGAAGGGAGAGGGACTAACTGAAGACGAGGCGCGCAGCCGCTTCTGGGTTATCGACAAGAATGGACTCCTACAATCAGGCCGAAAGGACCTGACTTCGGAGCAAAGCGTTTATGCTCAGCCGGAGGGTCGCGTTTCCGCCTGGCCTCCAACTTCCAACGGGCACATCGGTCTGGCCGACGTGATTGGACAGATCAAAGCAACAATTCTCATCGGCCTCTCGACGGTTGGCGGTGCGTTTTCAGAACCGATTGTTCGTGAAATGGCCCGCAAGGTCGACCGGCCCATCATCTTCCCCCTCTCGAATCCGACTTCAAAATCGGAAGCGAAGGCCGAGGATCTAATTCTCTGGACCGACGGACGCGCTCTGGTGGCCTCAGGTTCTCCATTCGCCCCCGTTAGCTTCAAGGGACGCAAGATTCCGATTGCGCAATGCAACAACGTCTACATCTTCCCCGCCATGGGGCTCGCCGTTGTCGCATCCGGCGCTCGCCGCGTCACCGAGCCGATGATGCTCGCAGCTGCACGGGCGCTCGGTGCCAATTCACCTGCGCTTAAAGACCCTTCGGCATCCCTGCTTCCCCCGCTGCCAGACATCAGGCGGGTAGCCGCGGATATCGCGGTCGCCGTTGGCATCGAGGCACAAAGAGACGGCGTCGCCCCGAACCTCAGTGAGGACGAACTGCGTCGGCGAGTGCAGGAGACGCAGTGGACTCCCATTTACCCGAATTTTTCCGAATGAGCCGAGGATTCCATGAACGCTAGTAATAAGTTCCTGCTTTCGGCCCTGCTCCTTCTTGTCTCAAGTGGCTCTTCTTCGGCTCAGGCGCCGGACCCGACGCCCCCGTGTCCCAAGCTTCCGCAAATGACGTACGACGAGGACGGCCAGTTTCTTCGGCCTGATTGCCGAACCAGCTTCCCGGACCCGATCCAATTCATTCCGCTCGGTCAAAACGAGAAAGACTATCTTTCGTTTGGCTTCTGGATTCGGGAGCGCGGCGAATTCGTCAGCAACCCGAACTGGTCAGACCAGCCTTCAGGGAACGCCTACCTGCTGCAGCGTTACTTTCTGCATATGGACCTGCACCTCGGCGATCGTTTCCGCTTCTTCGGCGAAGTGGCGAGTAGCCTTGAAAACGGCAGGAACGGGGGGCCACGGCCCGCCATCGACGAAGAGAAGATGTACGTTCATCAAGGCTTCGTCGATCTCGGTCTCTGGAATTCCGGTCACGATAACCTGACTTTACGAGTTGGTCGTCAGGAGGCTGCGCTCGGATCAGAAAACTTCGTGTCAACACGGGACGGCCGCAATATCCGGCGCAGCCTCGATGGGGCTCGTCTTACCTGGGTGAAGGGGGATTGGACTGTCGATTTGCTCGCCGTGCGGCCGACGTTGGACACTCCCGGCTACTTCGATGATCCTCCCAATCACGGAAGCGGTTTTTGGACCGTCTATGCGGTTCACCCGTTTCGACTTCTGCCGAAGGGAAACGTGGATCTCTACTACATGGGGCTCGATAACCAGAGCGTTCCGTTCGACGGTGAAGGGACAGGCCGGGAACAGCGGGAAACCATCGGCACACGGCTTTGGGGAACCACGGATCACTGGGATTACAACGACGAGTTTACCTTTCAGTGGGGCTCCTTTCGTTCCGATGACATTCGCGCCTGGGCTGTCTCGACAGAGACTGGTTATCGTATTGACTCGATTCCCTCGAGTCCGCGGTTTGGCTTTCGCGCCGTTTTTGTCAGCGGGAATCAGAATCCATCCAGCCGTACTCTAGGGACGTTCAATTCGATATACGAGAAGGGCCCTTATTTCAGCTACGCGGAACTGTTCGCGCGGCGCAACTTGATCGCGTTGCAACCTTCTGCCGAGCTGAAACTCACGAACTCCGTCTCTCTCAGGTTCAATCCCGCCTTTTTCTGGCGCGAGAGCACGGCAGACGGGCTCTACAACATCAGCGGTTCGGTGATCGTTTCAGGCCTGCACAGTAACGCGCGGTATATCGCCAGCCAGGCTTCCACCCAAGCCCACTGGCAAATGACCCGCAACCTGAGCTGGTTCACAGAATATGGTCACTTCTTTCCAGGCGACTTCCTAAAGCAGGCGACGCCTGGCAGAAACCTCAATTACTGGACTGGATGGCTCGACATCCGGTATTGAGGCCCGAATGGATCACTTGCCTTTTGAAAGGAAATGAAAAGTGGGGACAGAAATTTCAACCGCGATTTTGAGCGCCAAACAGGCGAGCCCGCCCCGTGAGAGTATCGCAAGACCAAGCGGAAGCCCTGCGTGGAAGGCGCTAGCGCCACTCGCGGCAACGGTCGTTCTCGCAATAATTCCCGCACCAGCGGGTCTGCCTCACCATGCGTGGTATTTCTTTTCCATTTTTGTTGGAGTCATCGTCGGTCTGGTTCTTGAACCTCTACCCGGCGCTGCCATCGCCGTCATCGGCTTGACGCTAATCACTGCGCTCGACCGTTTTGCTCTGTTCAGTCCGCAACAGTTGTCCGAGCCTGGCTTTCGCCCCGCGAGCGCTGCCCTTGGCTGGGCGTTGTCCGGATACAGTAATCCAACCGTCTGGCTGATATTTGGAGCCTTCCTGCTCGCACTTGGCTATGAGCGAACGGGTTTGGGCCAGCGCATTGCTCTCGTGATCGTCAAGCGCATGGGCAAAAACACTCTGCTCCTTGGCTATGGCGTCGCATTGGCCGATACCCTTTTGGCCCCATTCATACCCTCCCCAACCGCGCGCAGCGGCGGAATCATTTACCCCATAGCGAATGATCTCGCGCTCGATTATGGGTCGAAACCAAACGATGTTTCCTCGCGTCGTGTCGGCTCTTATGTCATGTGGGTCGCGATCGCCACTACATGTGTAACAAGCTCTCTGTTCCTAACTGGGGCCTCCTTTAATTTGCTGGCCGCCGGATTCCTGGAAAAGCTTTCCCAAATCGACGTGCACTGGACCGACTGGTTTGTGACGGCCGCGCCGGCCCTCATTCCTGTTCTACTTCTGATCCCTTTACTCACCTACTGGCTGTATCCTCCCGAAGTAAAGCAATGCCCCGAAGTTACTGCGTGGGCGGCGGCACAACTCGAAAAGGCCGGACCTCTCACGCGACGCGAAATCATTCTGGCGGTCATTGTTGTCCTCTCCCTTGTCCTTTGGGTCCTGGGAGGCACCTACGTCAGCGCCGCAACCGTTGCATTGATCGCCGTCTCTCTGATGTTGCTAGCGGGTGTAGTGACCTGGAGCGACGTTGCGGAGCACAAACGGGCGTGGACTACCTTCGCTTGGCTGGGAGCGTTGATTGCGCTGAGTGATGGACTAAACCGAGTCGGTTTCATCAAGTGGTTCGCTGATGGCATCGCCACACACATGCTCGGATTGTCGCCCCGTCTTGCCATGATCATCCTGCTGGTCGTGTTCTTCGTCGCCCACTATCTGTTCGCCAGCGTCGATGCGTACACGACGGCCTTGCTGCCCGTGATTTTGTTTACGGGCGCTGCCATTCCCGGAATTCCAGTGAAGCCATTCGCCCTTCTCCTTTGCATGGAGCTGGGAATCATGGGAATCATTACGCCATTCGCGGATGCCGCCAGTCCGATCTATGCGAACAGCGGCTACCTGCCGGCGAAAGACTATTGGCGTCTCGGAACCATTTTCGGCGCGGTCTACCTCATCGTCTTTCTCGCCATCGGTGTGCCCTGGGGATCCCTGCTGTGGGGGCGATAGCCCCTTCCTAGAAAGCACAAAACTATGACACTCAAAGCCGCAAATCCGTTCCGCAACGAACAGGGTGCGTTAGGAATCGCTCCCGCAGCTGGCTCATCTGTTAGTAGGGCGACCAAACCCTGGAAGGTGGTTGTCGTAGGTGGCGGGTTTGGGGGACTCTCTGCAGCCAAGCGCCTAGAGTCCGGTTCGGTGGACGTGACGCTCATCGACCGCAGGAACTATCATCTTTTCCAACCCCTCCTGTACCAGGTTGCAACTGGCTCGCTCTCGCCGGGAGAAATCGCCTACCCGCTGCGGGGCGTGCTGAGTCGGCAGAAAAATGCGCGTGTGTGGCTTGGTACCGTGGCGGACATTGATCCCGATTCGAAACGCGTCTTTCTGTCCGACGGGGCCGTCGTTCCTTACGATTCGCTAATTGTGTCTGCCGGGTCCGAGACGTCTTATTACGGACACAACCAGTGGCAAAAGTGCGCACCCGGTCTGAAGAGCATCGAAGAAGCCACCGCCATCCGCCACAAGATTCTCTACGCATTCGAAGTCGCCGAACGCATTTGTGATCCGGTGCAGCGCCGCGCTTGGCTCACGTTCGTAATCGTTGGTGCCGGCCCCACCGGAGTTGAACTCTCTGGAGCGATAGCTGAGATCGCGAGGCAAACGCTGAAGAAAGACTTCCGTTCCATACACCCCGACGAGGCGCAGATCATTCTGTTAGATGGCGCGCCTCGCATATTAATGCCTTTTGCCGAAGCCTTGTCTGACAAGGCGAGCCGTTCGCTTGCCAAGCTCGGCGTCCAAGTGAATTGTGGAACGATGGTCAAGCACGTGGACGAAGCGGGTTTGACGATCGAATCTAACCAGCGAACCGATTCGATCGCTGCGAAGACCGTAATCTGGGCGGGCGGCATCACGGCCTCGCCATTGGGAAGAATTCTGGCGGGACGCACGAGAGCTGAAACAGACAGGGGAGGGAGAATCAAGGTAAAACCCGACCTGAGTGTTCCCAATTACCCAGACATCTACGTCGTCGGCGATTTGGCTGCGGCTATGGACTCCAAGGGCAGGCCCCTGCCGGGATTGGCCCAAGTAGCCATGCAGGGAGGAACCTACGCAGCAAAAGCGATATTGCGAAAAGTCAAGGGCCAGCCGGAGCTTCGCCCGTTTCATTATTTTGACAAGGGGTCGTTAGCAGTGATCGGGCGCGCAGCTGCAGTTGCCGACGTCTTCGGCCTTCGCATTTCCGGGTTTCTCGCCTGGATCGTCTGGGCATTCATCCACCTAATGTATCTAGTCACGTTTCAGAGTCGGCTTCTGGTGTTTTTTCAGTGGGCGATCCAAGATCTGACATTTAATCGCAGCGCTCGGTTGATCACCGGTGCTCTTCCCTCCGACTTCAATTTCAATGAGGAGCTGTCGGAACTACGTACTGCACCAGAAATAAAAGCTGAGCCAACACCTACGTCGGGTTCAACGCAGAGCCGAGTGAATCCGCCAGAGCAGAGAATCATGCCCGGATGATGTGCAGAGCTCTGCCATGATTCCGTTGGTCGCACTTCGCTGCCTCGCGGATTCCCATACACAATCGTACCTGCTCGTTTGCTTGAGCGCGCCTCGGTTGTAAGCATTGTTCCGGACGAAGTTGAAATTCGCTAACCTATTCAAAGTTTTGATCCGCCGTCCACCGGAATGCTCGCGCCCGTGATCCAGCGGGCTGCGTCCGAGGCCAAGAAAGCAATCACATCCGCAACGTCGTCCGGTTTGCCGATTCGCTTCAGTGCCTGCATTCCAAGCGCGAGATCACGACCGACCTCCGTTTTGGTGAAGTTCGACATGTCAGTGTCGATCACACCTGGCGCAACGGTATTCACGCGGATGCCACGAGGCCCCAGAATTGCAGCGAGATGTTTGGCGAGGGTCTCGACGGAGCCCTTTGAGGATGCATAAGCGGGGATGAATGGCGTACCCGGTTGGCCCGGACTCCCAGGCACGGCGCGTGCAACAAGCGAGGAAACGAGAATGATGTTTGAGCCTTCGCCAAGCAGTGGCAAAAGCTCCTGTACAAGAAAGAATGGGCTACGGACGTTTGTCGAAAAGAGGTTGTCGAAATCTTCCATCGTTTGTTTTTCAACGGATGCAGCTTTCGAAATTCCGGCATTTAGCACCACGATGTCCAGCCGCCCGTCGACGAGGATCTCGCGCACCTTTTCCGCCACGACTGTTGGCCCGTTCCCGGCCGTAAGATCGGCGTCTATGGCATACGCATGCCCTCCAGCATTGCGAATGTCCGCGACCACCGCGTTGGCTTGGTCAGCCGCGCTACGATAGTGCACAAGCACGCTTGCGCCGGCATCAGCAAGCGCCAGTGCGGTCGCTCGCCCAATACCACGCGACGCGCCCGTGACAAGAGCAGTTTTGCCTTGCATGGTCTTCATCGTTGTCCTGCCTCCTAATTTAGACGAATGAAATTTAGGCGACCTGGCGGGCGTCACTCTTTCAGTGTCTTCAACGCGTTGAGAGTGTCGGAAGGATCACGTCGGATCGTGTAGTCTGCGCTCACATCGGCTGCACGAATGATGCCGCGTTTGTCGATCACGTACCGCGCGGGCATCGGCTATGCGTTCCAACCGCCGTCGACAGTCAGGTTCTCACCATTTATGAATGCTGACTCCGGATGAGCAAGGAATGCGACGGCGGAAGCGATCTCCTCGACTCGGCCGAATCGGCCAACACTCATCAGCTTCTTCAATACCTCAGCATATGGAGCGTCTGCCGGGCTTAGTTCAGTATCGATAGCGCCAGGCTGCACGCCATTGACAGTGATTCCGGTGGGCCCCAGCTCTCGGGAGAGTCCGCGGGTGAATCCGTGAACCGCAAATTTGGTTGCGACATACATCGTCGCACCGGGAAGTGGCGCAGCCTCTCCGAAGACGGAACCGATATTGATAATTCGTCCCCACTTGTGCGGAATCATTCGACGCGCAGCGTCCTTCGACAACGCGATGAGGGCGCGAACGTTGAGATTAAAATGCTTGTCGTATGAGTCTTGCGCACCCTCCATGAACGGCCCGCGGATCACCGTTCCCGCATTGTTTACGAGAATGTCGAGACGCCCTCCGAAGGAGCCACCGAAAGCCTTGTCGATGGACGCGACCAGCTTGTTTGTACCCTCAATGGTGCTGAGATCCGCGCACACGCCCTCTGCGTTACCGTTTGCATCACGGATTTCCTTCACAACCTTTTCTGCACGTGCCGGACTGGCCGAGTAGTTCACAATGACAGAAGCGCCCTCGGCGGCTAAGCGAATAGCGACGGCAGCTCCGATTCCGCGCGACGAGCCGGTCACGAGTGCAAGCTTATGCTTTAATGGCTTAGACATTTTCATTCACCCCGAATTGCGATTTGAACTCCTGTCTTTGCGTGTTTGTCAGGGCGCACTCAGTGGGCGGTTTGCATCGCTTTGACCAAAGCCGCTGCCGAAGCACCTTCGACGGAGAGCCCGTAGCCGACTTCTCGCACGATACGTTCCTTCAATGGCTGAATAAAATGTGCGCGCGTGTTTCGGCGCGTGACTTCGGGGGCTTTCAAGTACAACTCAGCCAGTTCACACGCCCGCTCCAACGCCTTTCCATTCGCTACCACTTCAGCGACTACTCCCCATTCGTAAGCGGTCTGTGCCGTCACCGGCCGTGGATTCAGCAGGAACGCTTCTGCTCTACCCGCTCCGGCCCGGTAGCTCCACGCCGTAAAAATCCCGTCTCCAGGCACGATTCCTCCCGCAAAATGCGGCACGTCGTTGAAGGTGGCCCCTTCCGCCGCCACAATCACATCCGAAATCAGTGCGTATTCGGAATGTACATGTGCACGGCCTTCAATCGAGGCGATCATCGGCACGCGGATGTTTGCCAGGTTCTCTAGGATCTGAACCCCTTCATCGTGAACCTGGCTCCAAACCGCCGGATCGGCGACGTTGCCGAAAGAAGAAAAGTCGATCCCCGGAATGAATTCCCCGCCGGCTCCCGTCACGATCACAATCTTGTTATCCCGATCCTGCGAGATGCGATAAAAGGCTTCGACGAAGTCGGTGTGGTCCGATGCTCTAAAGGTTAGCGGACCACCGTCGCTGTGGAACTCCATTATCAGCACGCCTTGATTATCCCGAGTCAGTTTCACGCTGCGGTACGCGGTGAAATATGCGGGTTCTCTTCCCTGCATGACAGCCTCGATTTCGTCGGCCCTCATCTACAGAGCTCGTTAGCTCTCTGTTGCAAATACATCTCCACTGCTTTTTGTACGGGCCTCGCAACACCCAATCGAATCCAATCGCAACTACTACTCCGTCGTTCGGCAACAGGGCTTAGATAAACGGCCGCTTTTGACAACAAACCCTGTCTTTGCGTCGACACTTTCGACATCTTCAGTCGGAGTACAGTCATTCTTGACACCGGGGCCGTTATCTCGCAGTGGCCGCAACAAATTGCGAGCCTGCTATTAGATTTGCTGGATAGATGTAGGAAGTTGTTTGGAACGTCACATGCACATGTGAATGCGCCGATTGAAAGCGGAGAACACACCCATGGACGGCATAATGAATCTAATCACGGGAATTTTGATTAAGCTCGGTATCCTTAAAAAAGATCTCGATTACCATTTCGCTCGCGCCTCAATGGTGATCATCTTTTTGTTCTTCGGTTATCAGAAGTGGTTTCAGTACGAGGCGCAGGGGCTAATCCCTTATATAAGCCATGGTCCTCTGATCTTCTGGATGTATTCGGTGTTCAGTGTCCGCGGCGCGACTTGGTTCCTGGGAGTTTCCGAATGGCTGTTTGGTGCACTCCTGTTCTGGGGCTTTTGGAACAAGAAAGCGGGAATTCTTGGTGCGCTCGGTTCCTGTTTTTCGTTTATCGCGACGTTCACGATCATCCCATTCTTTCCAAACGGCTGGGAAGCGTCTGCTGGCGGGTTTCCAGCGATGACCGAACACGTCGGTTTTCTCATGAAGGATCTAATCCTGTTCGTAGTTTCGTTCTATTTGCTTCGTGAAGACCTAAAACGAGTTTCGCTGCCTGCGACAGAATCATCGCGGTCGGATCGCGCATTCCTTCAGAACGACTCTTCGTTCACTCAAGTGGGACGTCGGGCGCTCAGGGGATAAACGTCTCTCCGATTCTCAGGCTTTCTTCGACGGTTTTTCAGTCAGGGAGGTAGGAAGAAATGAATAAATGGAAGATAGCGATTGCTGCGGTCGGTGCTGTTTTATTCATCGCGTGGTATGCGTTTCGGCCCGAGCGGCTCTTTATCAATGAACGCGTTCATGAAACATTGCCAACCGGGAACGTCAGTACAACACAGGCGATCGAGTCTGGAGTTTTCTATGGGATTGCCCATCCAACGGAGGGGACAGCAACTATTTACCGCATGGGCGATGGCGCTCTCATGCTTCGCCTCACGAATTTCAGAACCTCCAACGGGCCCAATGTTCACGTTTACTTGGTGGCCGCCGATGACGCCAAAGATAGCGAAACTGTACAACACGCCGGCTTCATCGATCTGGGGCCCATAAAGGGGAACGTCGGTGATCAAAACTATGCTCTGGGCTCCGATGTGGATTTGTCTAAATACCGCGCCGTTTCAATCTGGTGCCAACGCTTCAGTGTTAACTTCGGTGCGGCACCATTGAAGTCCGGCCATTTGGTCTCGCAAAACTAAGGCTTCAGCTAAGCCATGTACCGCGGACTACGATCGTCCGTTCCGAAATCGCACCTTGAGCGACATTCGCAGATTTCAATCTGTGAGTTCATTTCGGTCCTCCTGTAGGCCCAAAACGCTCCGTTTTGATCTTGTCGCGGTCCCGGCCCAAGGCAATAAGGAGGTCCGCCACGCTTTCCACGAACGGCGTTGGACCGCAAATGTAGCACGTTGCCTCAACGTTCGAGGGCCAAGCCGTGTGTGCGATCAGCTCAGCATCTATGCGGCCGGGCGGTCGCGGCCAACCTTTCGGGATGCTCCGCGTATACGCGTATGTCACCATCACAGACCGGTCCCTTTCGGCGAGCGCTCGTAGTTCATCGCGATAAAAGACTCCTCCCGGTTCGCGCACCGAATACAAGAGCCGAAAGAGCGCCGTGCTGCCCGCCACAACTCGCGAACGGACCATGGCCATCAGCGGAACGATGCCGGAACCTCCTGCGATTAGCTGAATCGGCTCAGTTTGCTCACTGCGCCACACGAACCATCCGCCGATCGGACCGCGCAACTCCAGACGATCTCCGGCTACGACTTCTTGCGTGAGATAGGGCGAAACTTCACCTTCCGGCATTCGTTCGACTGTGATTTGAACGTGCCGTTCGGAGTTCGGGGCAGAAGCAATGGAATAGGATCGGACCGCGGAGTATCCATCCGGGGCCGTCAAGCGCACGTCAACGTGCTGGCCCGCGAGATGACCGGGCCAGTCCGGAACCTCAAGCGTGATCGTCCGCGCGGTTGGCGTTTCGTCGCGCAGAGCAACGACCGTTCCAGCGCGCCACATTATTTGTCGCTCGAGTATCGTTGCTCCCGCCATGGATCTCCGTAAATGTGATAGCCGAGGCCTTCCCAGAATCCCGGTTTGTCCTGGCGCATCAGCTGGAGACCTCGTATCCATTTGGCGCTCTTCCATAGATAAAGATGAGGGACGAGCAGCCGCGCTGGGCCACCGTGCTCTGGTTCGAGGTCTTTGCCGTCGAAGCGAAAGACGATCCACGCCTTTCCGTTTTTGAGATCGTCGAGAGGAAGATTCGTGGTGTAGTCGCCGTAGGAATGAGCCATGACATAGGAAGCGTCCGTCTGCGTACCTGCAAGAAGGGTATCCAGAGAGACGCCTTCCCAAGTGGTTCCGAGCTTCGACCATCGCGTCACGCAGTGAAGGTCGACAGTAGGGCTTTCGGTTGGCAACTCGCGAAACGATTTCCAATCCCATCGCCGCAGTAACCCATTGTTTTCGTCCCGGATCGTAAACTCCCAGCGATCAAGCGGGATATGCGGAGTCGGCCCGGCCGACAACACCGGAAAGTCCGTGGTGAGATACTGCCCTGGCGGAAGGTTTGCGTTTTCCGCGGTCCTTCGGCCCGAAAAACCTCGGGAGATGACACTCATCTGTAATTCTCCTTACCGAACAAATGCTGTGGCGGGTTCATTTTCCGCAGTCAGGCGGGCGCCCGGAACGCTAGGCTGCGCGAGAAGTGAGTCCGCCCTTTGCGATGATGAAGGTTGCTATCTGGTCGACGCCCTCACCGCTTTTCAAATTTGAGAAAGCAAAGGGCCGCTGGCCGCGCATTCTTATTGTGTCGGTCTTCATCACTTCCAGGTTGGCGCCTACAAGAGGAGCCAAATCGATCTTGTTGATAACCAAAAAGTCGGAGCGGGTGATGCCGGGTCCGCCTTTGCGCGGTATTTTTTCGCCCTCTGCGACGTCGATGACATAGATGGTCAAGTCGGCCAGTTCCGGGCTGAAAGTGGCCGCCAGATTGTCGCCACCGGATTCGACGAAGCACAATTCCGCGTGGGGAAATTTGCGGTTCATTTCCTCAATCGCCGCGAGGTTCATAGAGGCATCTTCGCGAATGGCGGTGTGAGGACAACCGCCGGTCTCAACGCCCATGATGCGCTCTGCTGGAAGGGCTTCCGCGCGCGTCAGGATGAGCTGGTCTTCTTTCGTATAGATGTCATTGGTGATCACGTAGATGTCGTAGTGCTCGCGAAGCCGCTTGCAGAGCGCTTCGACGAGAGCGGTCTTGCCCGATCCAACAGGGCCACCGATTCCAACGCGGAGAGGACGATTTTGCTGGAGTGCGGCTGAAGCGTGAGTCATGAGCGGAACAACCTCGTGTATTGAGTTTCGTGAGCCATAGAGGCGAGGTCCACCATGAAAGCAGCGGACCCAAGATCATCCACGGTCGCCGTTGCCGCATCCGCGCTGGTGGCAAGCACCGTGTCTTCGAGGGCGGCAATCGCGGCTTGGCCATCGGTTTGACCGAGAGGGATGAGCCGCACGCCGGCCGTTACGAGATTAGCGATATAGCTTTGCAAGAAAGCCGGCAGAGCGAGGACCATCGGAATGTCCTGTTTCGCGCAGCGGATGCCGAGTACCAGGGCCAAAGAAAGTGGAATGCGACGGTCCGCAAGTGTTTCCGCGACTTCGTCCAAGAAAGGATCACACCATACTTGGCTAAGAGTTGAGCGGCAGGCGGAAGCCTGTTGTGCGGATTCGAGCACGTATTCGGATGTCCCGCGAAAAGCGGCAGAGAGTTCCGCAATTTCGAGCAGCCTGAATTGATCGCCGACCATGGCGGAGGACCAGGCCTCGTGGAAAAAGATCGCTTCATTTCTTCCCGAGCCGTAGCGAAGATCAGCCGCCAGCCAATCGACAAGAGTCGTGCGGTCGTGTACAGACCCTGCCTCGACTGCCCATTCGAGCCCATGCGAATAACTGTAAGAACCTGTTGGGAAGGCCGGTGAGAGCCAGGCCTGCAATCGCAGGAAGGGGAGCGGTTGAACGGAATGAAGTTCGTTACGCATGGTGGTGTGCGTTGTCGCCATGATCGTGATGATGATGGTCGTCGTGTAGGTGATGGTCGTGATTGTGAGTGGCACCGTAGGCGCCGCCCTCAGGCTGAAAAGCTGCTTGCACTTTGCCGAGCTCGGCTCCGAAACCCTGAAGCATTTCTTCAATCACGTGGTCGGGCCGGATACGGAGGGCGCCCTCGCGAATCTCTGTGGGGAGATGGCGATTTCCAAGATGCCAGGCAAGTCGCATCAACTGATGTCTGTCTTTGTGCCGGACTTCCACGAGTGACTCGGAGGCGGCAGTGACCCTGAGCCAAGTTCCGTCGTCAAGTTGCAGTCCGTCGCCGTCGCTCATGGCGACCGTCTTCGGTAGGTCAAGCAGGATATCTTCGCCTTGGTCTGTCGTAAGGCGAATGCGGCGTCGATGACGCGCGTCGAAGTCCAGGGTTAGAGAGCCGACGGCCTTTTCTTTCGGCCAGTGTCCGGCGAAGCGATGAATAGAAGCGTTGCGCATGGTGATTCGTCCTTAATAAAGGAAATAGCGTTGAGCCAAGGCCAATACTTTTGCCGGTTCACAAGTGAGCAAGCGACCATCGGCGCGTACTTCATACGTTTCCGGATCGACTTCCATGCGCGGTGTGGCGTCATTAAGCATCATCGAGCGCTTGCCGATTGTTCGGGTGTTGCTAACGGGGAGGAGCTTCTTTGCAAGTCCTAGAGACTCGCTGTTTTGCGCCAGCGCTTGGCTTACGAACGTGACTGAGCTCTCCGTCATGGCGCGGCCGAACGCGCCGAACATCGGCCGGTAGTATTCCGGCTGAGGATTTGGAATGGAGGCGTTGGGATCGCCCATGATTGCGGCCGCAATCATTCCGCTCTTCAACACCAAGGCTGGCTTGACGCCAAAGAAAGCCGGACTCCAAATGCTCAGGTCGGCGAGTTTTCCGACTTCAATCGAGCCTACGTGGGCCGAGATGCCTTGCGCGATCGCGGGATTGATTGTGTATTTCGCAACGTACCGGCGAGCTCGGAAATTGTCGTTGTCGCCCGCTTCTTCAGGTCGCCGCCCGAATTGCTTCTTCATCTTGTCGGCGGTTTGCCACGTCCGAAGAATCACTTCTCCGACCCGGCCCATGGCTTGACTGTCCGACGACATGATCGAAAGCGCGCCGAGGTCGTGGAGGATGTCCTCTGCTGCAATCGTTTCTTTGCGGATGCGGCTTTCCGCGAACGCCAGATCTTCTGGAATCCGGCGATCCAGGTGATGCGTCACCATGACCATGTCGAGCGCTTCTTCGAGTGTGTTCCCGGTGTAGGGACGCGTCGGACCCGTCGACGAGGGAATGACGTTCGGAAAGCCACACACCTTAATAATGTCCGGCGCGTGGCCCCCGCCAGCGCCTTCGGTGTGGAACGTGTGAATCGTCCGGCCCTTGAAGGCGGCAATCGTGTTTTCGACAAAGCCGCTTTCGTTCAACGTATCGGTGTGGATCAGGACCTGGATGTCCATGTCATCCGCGACGGAAAGGCAGCAGTCGATCGCGGCCGGTGTCGTTCCCCAGTCTTCGTGAAGCTTCAAGCCACAAGCTCCGGCTTCGATCTGTTCCACTAAGCCAGCAGGTGCGCTTGCGTTGCCTTTTCCGAAAAATCCAAAGTTAACGGGAAAGGAGTCCGCGGCCCTCAGCATCCTTTGTATATGCCATGGCCCGGGTGTGCAGGTGGTGGCTGTTGTCCCCGAAGCGGGTCCCGTCCCGCCTCCCATCATCGTCGTTACGCCCGAAAACAGGGCTTCTTCGATCTGCTGAGGACAGATAAAGTGCACATGAGTGTCGATCCCGCCAGCTGTCACAATGTTTCCTTCGCCAGCGATTACTTCGGTTCCCGGCCCAATAATAATGTCCACGTTCGGTTGCACATCGGGATTGCCGGCTTTTCCAATCGCGGCAATTCGGCCGTCCTTAATCGCGATATCTGCCTTCACGATCCCCCAGTGATCGAGAATGAGAGCGTTCGTTATGACCGTATCGACAGCGCCTTCACGGCGGGTCCGCTGCGATTGTCCCATACCGTCGCGGATGACTTTTCCGCCACCGAATTTCACTTCCTCCCCATAGGTCGTGAAATCTTTTTCCACCTCGATAACGAGGTCAGTATCCGCAAGGCGCACTTTGTCGCCGACTGTCGGGCCGAACATTTGCGCATAAGCGCTCCGACTCATCTTTTGGGGCATCGTCGTCTACCTCGAACTCAACAAAGGCTCACTTCGATTGCGCGGTCGCCAAACTTCCCATGACCGCCTGATTAAATCCGTATACCAATCGGGCGCCTTGATACGGAACGAGTGAGACTTCCCGCGATTGACCCGGTTCAAATCGCACTGCCGTTCCCGCAGGGATGTCCAACCGGTACCCGAGCGCCGCCCCCCGATCGAAGCTGAGGGCCGAGTTGGTTTCGGCAAAATGGTAGTGACTGCCGACCTGAATCGGACGATCGCCTGTGTTTGCGACCTTCAGAGAAATGGCCTTGGCTTCCCGGTTCAAAACAATTTCTCCAGCCTCCGCAAAAATCTCTCCAGGTACCATCGTTTCGCTCCCTATCGAATTGGGTCGTGAATGCTGACGAGTTTCGTGTTATCCGGAAATGTGGCCTCCACCTGCATTTCGTGAATCATTTCCGGGATGCCTTCCATAACCTGATCGCGAGTCAGCAGCTTGCCACTTTCCGACATGAGGTCCGCAACGGACTTGCCGTCACGGGCTCCTTCGAGCACAAAATCTGTGATCAGAGCTATGCTTTCCGGATAATTGAGCCTGACGCCCCTGGCGAGCCGAAGGCGCGCGACCTGCGCGGCCACGGCTATCATCAGCTTGTCTTTTTCCCGCGGTGTGAGATTCATAAAATCTCCAACGTAAACGCCACACTCAACACGACCACATCCTGGGCACTTGGAAGGGTCCATGGGCAAGTCCGTTGCCGAACTGCTGGAGCACATTTCGGAGTGCAGTTCTCAGATCGTAGGAGGTCCGTGCAGCAAAGCGGGCGACCACCAGCCCGCCAACTAGCGTCACCGCACAGCGGCACGCAAGCGAAGGAGCCAGCTCGCGTACGAGTTCGAGACGTGCTTCGAGTTCTGACCCGAAGTAAACCATCGTCGCGATGGCGGTACAGTCGGAGAGAAGCGCTTTGCGACAAAGATGCGGAACAACTTCGTCGGTGATGCGGAAGCTGTCCGCCCAGACGAGTCTCCCGTCTTTCACGATGCGCCAATGATCCGTGACAGTTCCAGCGGAGAGTTTCTCGCCATGAGCAGTGCGGCCCAGCATCAACCACTCAAGGGCCAGCAGCTCCGATCCGGATGTAATCTCAATCCGTGTTTCGCGGGTAAGCCGGGCGCGATTGAAGACGATAGTTTCCTGCGGCAGCCACGCAAGTCTGGCGGTGTCGCGAGCTTTCAAAGTGGTCAGAACATGCGCGGATTCTTTGAGGGCACGATAGACCTTCTCCGCTGCCTGCGTTGTGACTGCGATGGACGCGTCTTCCATCGCCATCACATCTGTCTGAAGTCGATCTCCTCCCGCGACACCGCCAGAAGTATTGACAAGAACTGCTTCCTCAACCCTGGACCCGGAGGTTCTCGGAAAGAGGACACGAATCGGAGATTTTTGATAGACGTCCATGACGCGAGTGCCTCTTTCGGAGCTCCCGAGTACGATTCGGCAAGAGCCTTCTGCTCTCTGTAAATCCTTATCCGATGAACTGCCCGAGGGTCGCGCCAGCGTATCGAAGGCGCTCGCATCGTCGGTGAAGCATGAGGGCGACGCGATCTCGCGCATCAGTTGTCCTCGGTCTTTTTCAGTCGTTCCACAAAGTTGTCCGTGATCGTGCTCGCCAATAGCGCTTTATTTTGTGAACCAAGTGAAGCGTATCGTGGGCGGCGCGGCCGCTTCTGGGATCGGGCTCGGTGCAGCAGAGCCGCGTGGTATCCCAAAGCGGCCGTTCATCGCATCCGCCCATGGGGGCAATCAAAAACCCGCCAAACCCTCCGGGCTGTTGTAGGGGATGGCGACACTGGTGACCTCTTCTAGCGAGCCGTCTGGCTTGGTGGCGTACCCCACCAGCTTCGAGGCGTTCCCGTAGATCTGGTAGAAAAACGAGCCATCCGGCGAAATCCAGCTGTCGCTCGGTCCGCTGCTGACGTCACCACAAAGCCCCCTAAAGGTGCCATCGCCCTCGACGTTAGGGCAGGCAGGATCCTTCGCGACCCTAATCTCGGGGCCGTCGATAAGGAAGCTGCTGACGTTGCTGTATCCGAAAACCGTGGCGTACACGACTCGGTCATCGGGGGAGACAGAGAGCCAGCAAAGTTCGGCGATCGCGCCTCGCCTTGTGTTGATCGGTACGACCTTGTCGATGCCGATTCTGCCGTCTTCGTCAATGCGGCCCAAGCTGACTCCGTCACCAACCGCGTACGCGACGATGAAGGTATCCGGCCGATTGTGCAGGAAGGCGATATAGAAAGGAGAACCGCCTCCTCCGTCCTGGAAGGAGGGGTCGCTGAGCGTGCCGTTTGCATTCACGCGGAATACAACGATGCCGTCGGGATCTGGCGCATTCGAAGCGACGGACCGTGTTTTGCCGTCTGGACCAGGCACCCAGAGAATCGGTGAACCGTCCGGGTAGGTGCCAGAGATGGCGATAGGCACATCGAACGTGGTGCCGACAAGGAAAAATCTCTCATCCGGTGAAAGCACACCCATAGTTGGAACACGGTGTGGTTTCTCCGGTGTATTCGCCGTGTATCGCTCCATGCGCGGCGTAAGCTTGCCATCACTGGAGACCGACATGAGCCGGATATGATCGGGTCCGAAAGAATGCACCACGTAAAGCATGCCCTTGGACGGAGAATATGCCAGCGATTTGGCAGTGCCGCTCTTTCCTTCGACAGCGTTCCCGGTCGGCTTGGTGTCGATTGGTGTGAGTCTTCCCTTGTCACCCACGGCGAAGCTGGAAACCGAATTGTCCCCGCCGTTTGTGGCAAACAGAAACTTGTGATCTGGTGAGAGGATGACGCTAGCCGCACCTTCAAAGGAGTTGGGTGCGCTCTCCTGGCCGCTGATCGGCTTGTAAGTCCCGGAACCGGCACCTCCGGTGGCTACTCGCTCCACCTCGGTAAGGGTCCCGTTGGCAGACCGACGATAGTGGATGATGCAGTTCCTTACCTCGTTGGTTTGGATGTAGAGATGGCCACCACCGCCGTTCATGCTCATCTCTTTCGACATACCCATGTCTTTCGACACGCTTACTTCTTTCGCCATGCTTATCTCCTTTTTTTGAAACACTGCTTTTTTCTTCTGCTCCATAGAAAGTTAGACCAGATAGAAAATCTCCCCACGCGTAATCCAAACTATTTCGTTTTGTCTCCGTCGCGCAGAATCGGATAGAACTGAACCCAGGTCATATCGGTCTTTGCGACGAAGGCTTGGTGGCAGCTGGCGCATTCGGCGGCAGAAGCTTCTTTAGCCGATTCGGCATAGGGTAATGGATGGTGTCCAAAGTTGAAGAAGCCCCAGCCGTTCGTTGCGGCGAATCTCTTACTGTCCTTCACAGTGACGTCGAGGCCGTTGTATGCGCCGTTGAAATATCCTCGTCCGGATGGTTCGGTGCGCGATCCATCAGGAAAGGTCGGGTTGAGAACCCGAGTCAATTCTTTAACCAAGACGGTGCCTTCGGGAAAGGAACCGGTTTTGAGGTAGACGTCCAGGTTCTTCTCCTCGACATAGACATGGTGGTATTCCGGGAAGTTGGCTTTGCCGTTGTTGAGGGCATTGGGCGTCAACGGGGCACCGACAAAAGCCCAGTGGCGATAGCCCACCGGCAGCTTCAACTTTCCGTCGGCATCAAACACAGCTGTGGACTGCGGAGCGGCCGCAACGCGACCGGAGTAGCGCGGCAGTGAACTCGCTGCAAGTACTCCCATCCCTAACAGCAACACCACGATAAGTTTTCGCATTTCATAATCTCCCTTGAAGTGATTTCGAAGTTGGCTCTCGCACCACAGTGTTCCTCACTTTGAGGCGAGAACCGGATAACCTTGAACGTAGACCCAGTCCGTGCCCCTTGCTGGGATGTGGCAACCCAAGCAGTCTTTCTTGTAGTCGGTTGCAACTTGCTTGTCGGGGGCGTCGGCTTTGAACAGAGCCCAGCCCCAGCCATCCCCCCACAGTGGATTGTTGGAATACCGTCCTTTTTCGTCCTTGATCATCACGAACCAGACTTTCGTTCCCGAAGCCCAATGCACGTCGCCTGTAGTCATTTGGGCGTGGTCTGTTCCAAAGACTTCCTTTACGAGAACAGTTCCGTCGGGAAACTTCCCGGTTTTCCGATAGCTTTCAGCGGAGCCCGGGGATGCGTACGTGGCATGCATCTGGTTTCCTTTCGGATCGAGCACCATGTATGTTCCGAGGGACTGGAAACGATCTCGGACATCGCTGGGTTTGCGGATATTTCCAGTTTCGTCAACTAAATCGAACCCGTTGTGACCGTTGTTGGTTTGTGGTTTAGGCTGCTCATGGCCAGCCAAAATGATCAATGTGAGAAGCACTACTGAGCCGACGAACTTCATATCTTCACCCTCAGGCCGCTTTCCATGGCCGCAGCTATACAATGCAAGCGCTACGCCAATCCCAAAAGCCTAGTGTTTCCGTCGGTCAGCCCATGACGAAGGCACAGGAAGCGCTGAGCACGAGTCGAAAGATGACGAGGTGAAGTCTCCGTGTCGTGGTGTGACGATACTGCGACACAGCATTAGAGGCAGGAGATGCTTGTCGAACAGCGCGCTAATTAACGATCAATCCCGGCGGCAGTGCATCGATGCTGACTCGAAGGAAGATCAGAAATGCTCTGAGGAAGGACTGCTCTAATTGTAAGGACCAAGGACGAAAAGCGATTAGTGGACTCGTGACTCCGGTCATAATCAGCGTCCATTGTCGATAGCCGAAGTACACACAGCTAATCGTGGTCAGCTGCCCAGATCAACAACGGCGGGTTGCCACGCTCGTCCGGTTCGCGGTTCTGGTCCACGCCAGCGACCTCCACTTGTCGTGCCGGCCGCGAGATCCCCAGCTTCTTCATCTTGGAAATTAAAGTTGTCCGCTTTAGTCTTAGGCGAGCGGCCGCACCCCGGGGACCTCCTACGATCCAACCTGACGCGTGCAAGGCTTGCAGGATCAAGGAGCGTTGGGAATCCTCGAAAGTGACCTCCGGTCCGACGAGGTTCACCTTGATCGCGTTCGTTCCGACCACATTCCTGTCCGGCGAAAGCAAAGGATTCGCGAGCACTCCGTTATCCGAGCGAATTACGGCTCTTTCGATCAAGTTCTGAAGTTCGCGCACGTTTCCGGGCCACGAGTACGACGTGAAAGCGTCCAATGCTTCTCTCGGAATATTGGTAATCTCCTTACCCATGCGCCGTGAAAAGACTTCCACGAAGTGCGACACCAGCAGAGCAATATCCTCCCGGCGTTCGCGCAGGGGTGGTAGCACAATCGGAAATACGTTTAGACGATAGTAGAGGTCGCTGCGGAACTGACCCCGCGCGACCATCTCGCCAAGATTACGATGTGTTGCCGCGACCAGACGGACGTCGACGCGATGTGTCCGGCCGCTTCCCAGGCGCTCGAACTCTTGTTCTTGCAAAACTCGGAGTAGCTTCGGTTGTAGTGCCAGCGGGATATCGCCAACCTCATCCAAGAACAGTGTTCCCTTGTCAGCGAGTTCAAAGCGGCCGATTTTCTGCGCGATAGCCCCTGTAAAGGCGCCTCTCTCATGACCAAATAGCTCGCTCTCCAGCAAATCGAAGGGAATGGCGGCGCAATTCAGCTTCACATAAGGCCGGCCGTACCGCCCGCTGACGTTATGAATCGCCTGGGCGATCAATTCTTTTCCTGTACCCGTTTCGCCTTGAATCAATACAGTGGAATCGGTCGGTGCAACTCTTTCAACCTGTTCGAGCACAGCTTCCAGTGCAGGGCTCTTGCCTACAATTCGCGCGAACTCGTGCTCTCTCTCCTTCTGTTCGCCAACCCGAACTGTCTCAGAGCCCTCCACAACTACCCTCCGAATCAGCCTCGTTACATATAAATTCGCTTCTAACGATTCAGTTTTTCAAGGCCGTTCGAACGCTCTCCAGCAGCACTGCGTCGTCAAAGGGCTTTGCCAGAAATTTCACGGCCCCGCCTCTCATTGCCTGCAGCCGCATTTTCTCGTCACCGTGCGCACTAATGAAAATGGTTGGAATTGCGCAATGATCAGCGTTCAACTTAGCCTGCAGATCTAGCCCTGACATCCCGGGCATTCGGATATCAGCAATAAGACAACCCGTCTCGTGCTGCTGGCCGGACTTCAGGAAATCCTCCGCCGACGCGAACGATCGCACGCGAAAACCACCCGACCTCAACAGACGTTGCAATGCGGCCCGGAATGATTCATCGTCATCGACGACTGCAACCATTTTCCCACTCCCTTGTCTCGCCATCAGGATCCAAGCCTAACTCTTGTTCCGCACAACGCTATTATGGCTTCCGATAGGATAGGTAATAGATTTGTATAGACGGGCGTCCCAGCCGGTTCAGCAACGAGGTGCTAACCGATCGCCGGAAGTTTGAGTCTTTCTGCCATTCTGCCCAACTCAGCGGGGGAGTTGGCGTGCATTTTACGCATCACTTGGCCGCGATGCACCTGCGCTGTGATTTCGCTGATTCCAATTTTCGATGCGATCTGCTTGGTCAGCATCCCGGAAACCAGGAGTCCCATCACTTCACGCTCACGCACAGTCAACGTCTCGTAATGCTCCTTTAATTGTTGAGTCTCGCGCAGCTGTTGCCGCGCTTCCGCTTGTCGCTGCAACGCCTGTTGAATCGCATCGAGCAAATCCTGATCGCGAAACGGCTTTGTCAGAAACTCAACTGCCCCAGACTTCATGGCTCTAACCGTCATGGGAATATCGGCATGGCCAGTGATGAAAATGACCGGGATCTCAATCCCTTCCTCGGCCAATTTGCGCTGCACATCCAGCCCGCTCATCCCCGGAAGACGCACATCCAGCACTAAGCAAGTGGGGCCATCAGGGAGCTTGCGTGTCAGAAATTCTTTCGGCGTCGCGTACGACTCCGCGTGCAAACCCACGGACTTCAACAAACGCTCCGTAGCAGCACGAATGCGAGCGTCATCATCAATGACAAACACTGTGGCGTCGTTCGCTGGGGTCATGCGTGCGCCGCCATTTTTTGGGGCAGCGTGAACTGAAACGTCGCCCCTCGTCCGGCGTTCGCAGTGGCCCACACTCGGCCACCATGCGACTCGACAATCGAACGAGTGATCGCCAGTCCGACGCCAGTGCCTTGCGGCTTGGTCGTAAAGAACGCGTTAAAAATTTCGTCGCCCTTTTCCGTGGGCAGTCCTACGCCGCTATCGATGACCGAGATCAACACCTGCCCGTTTTCAGCCAACTGCGAAGTGATGCTAAGTTCACCGCCCACGTCACACATCGCCTCCATCCCGTTCATCATCAGGTTCATCAACACCTGCTGTAGCTGGACGCGATCCGCGATCACGTTTGGAAGGTTCTCGCAAAGCGCGAGATGTATGTTTACCGAATACCGGTTCGCCTCTTTCTGAAGCATAAGAACCATCTCTCGGATAACTTCGTTAACATCTACGGCCTCCTGACGCGATGAACCCTTGCGGTACAGAGAGCGAACACGCTCAATGATCTCGGCTGCACGCCTAGCATCTCTGACCGTCTCCAAAGCAGCCTCCCGCGCTTCGGCCACGTCAGGCTCCTCGCGGTGCAGGAATCGCAAGCACGCCTGAGCGTTTGTCACTGCCGCCCCCATCGGCTGGTTGATTTCGTGGGCCAAGGAAGCTGTCAGCTCCCCCAGCGTACTCACTCGGTTCAAATGTGCCAGATGCGCCAGTTCTTGTCGCAACCTCTCCCGTTCCTCTTCGGCGCGCCTCCGTTGTGTGATGTCGTTGTTCGTTTCCAGAATGGCGAACGGCGCATTCTTGTCGTCGCGCTGCGCGGACCACCGGCTTGCCACGACTACCTGGGTTCCGTCTTTCGCCGTGCGTACAAGCTCACCTTCCCACCGGCCGTTCGTTAATAGCTCGCGTCTAACCTCCTCAATGGAGGATGGGAATACTGTCTTCAACAATTCGGAACTGGCCTCGCCTGTGGCTTCCTCCGCGGTCCAACCGTACAAGTTCTCGGCGCCCCGATTCCAGTACTTGATTTTCAAATTCTCGTCGCGCACGAAAATAGCGTCATTCGTTAAGTTGAGGAGATTCGCTTGCTCCCGGAGAGTTTCCTCGGCGCGCTTGCGCTCCGTGACATCGACCATCGTGCCGACCACTTGAACAAGCTCTCCAGTGGGACTCAAAACTGGATGGCCGATGCCATGAATGTGTTTGATCGTTCCATCGGGCTTTACGAGTCTGAATTCGATGTCGCAATCGACTTTTTCGGCGAACGTGCTTTCACTTGCGACTTTGACCTTGTCACGGTCTTCCGGGTATACCCGCGACAGCCACTGGTCAAACATCGGTAACCCTTGTCGCGGATCAAAACCGAAAAGCCGGAACATTTCCTCCGACCAATAAACGGTTTCGCGGCTTCTGCCATCAATGGCGCAACTGCCCGTGAGAGTGAGCCTCTGTGCTTCTGCCAGATAGTTTTCGCTTCTTTGTAAGGCTTGGTCGGCCCGCTTTTGTTCGCTCAAATCAAGCGCGAATCCAACGCCCTCTCTGCTGCTATCCTCGAACAGAGCGCCGGCGACCAGCACCGGCACGCGGCTGCCATCTTTCCGGAACCACTCTTTCTCATACGGCTGCACGGTCCCCGTCGCCATTGCTTCTGCCAGGGCGCGTTCGTCGCGCTCGCGCCATTCGTCCGGCGTCAGGTCCGTCCAGCGTACGCGCCCCGAGGCGACATCATCACGATCGTATTGCACCATTCGGAGAAAGGCTTCATTGGACGCGACGATTGCACCCTCGATATTCCAGATCACGATTGCCAGAATATTGGCGTCGAACAACCGCCGGATCTTCGCTTCACGGTTTTCGAGATCGCGGTACAGTCGCGTATTCTCGAGCGAAATGGCTGCTTGCGAAGCGAGTGCCTTCAGAACCGCGATCCGATCGGAGGTGAAAACGTGCGCGGTCAGATTGTTTTCAAGATAAAGGACTCCGTTGAGTCTGGCCTGATTAAGCAACGGCAAGCAGGCAATAGAACGTACGCTGTGCTGAACAATATAGGCATCGGCTGGAAATGGGCTCGCTGCCGTAGCATCGTCGAGAATGACATCCTCGCGAGTGCGCATCACGTAGCGAACGACGGACTCGGGCAACACGGCGGCGGTCGCCGAGGCATCTCGCTGATGGACGGTGATGTCATTTCCGCTCGTGGTGGCCTCTGCCACTATCTGCAGTTCATCACCTCGCGGAAAGATCAGGAGACCTCGTTCGGCGCCGGCATGCTCGATGCCCGCGCGCATGATTCTCTCGATCAGTTTTTCCAAAACCATCTCGCCTGCGACCGCCTGGGACACCTTGATTACAGTCGCAAGATCCAGGACTTCAGCGGGCGCCACGATCGTGCTCGTCGCGCGGCGAGTTAGCTCCTCTTTCTTGACGCGGGGATAGAGCCGATCAAGCTGCCTTACCTTTCCCTCAGCCCCCCAACGGAGATAGCAATACCGGGCTTCTCGCAAATACGTTTCCGCGATCTTGTCGAAGCCTCGTGCCGCGTAGAACCGCGCGGCTACCTCGTATGCAACCGCCTCGTTGTGAATGAATCCATTGGCGTGCGCCGAGCGGATAGCCTTCTCGTAAAGCTGCTCGGCGTCGACTAGGCGGCCTTCGATTCGTGCGATTTCGGCGCCCACAAGTGCAGCTCGGTTTTCAAAATTCTCTGGGCAGTGCTCCGCCCAGGTTTCAAGCTGTTGGTGGTGAGCCGCTAAGGTTTCGAAATGCTCCTGCCTCTCGACGGGAGCTGAGGAATCCCATGCTGCCGCGTGCGAAAGCGCGCTATAAAATCGGAACCCTGCCGGTTCCAGCAGTGACGGCGCTGACCAAAGCAGTTTTTGCGCCTTCATCGAGGCACCGACTGCCGAAGCATAGTCACCCGCGAAGAACCATGCTTGTATCTTAAGAGTCCAATATCCAAATCCAGCATCCGCTAGGGCGGGATTACTTGCCAGATGCCGCTCAAACTCACCCTCATCGAAATCCTCATCGTTAAATGAGCCAAATTCATGGGTCAATCCGCGGAGGGTCCGAATTAGCTGGAGGTCCGACCTGACGATATCGACAACAAGTCCGACGCGCGCGCTCTTCGCAAACTCCACTCCTTTCTCCGCTTCGGCTTGTGCCTCTGCAAGGGGATCGCCTACTACCAGAAAATTCATGATCAACTGCGTGAAGCTATATGCCGCGTATGTGAAATCACCCATCCGGCGAGCCACATCAAAGGCGTGACGCACCAGGTCGCGGCTGTGCCGTACATGTTTTGTCCATGGGACAACAACGGCGAAACACAGGCAAGTCCGAGCCTCATAACGCTTCAACCCGCGCCTTTCCAACAAGTCGTAGCCGAGTTGACCAAATCGAAATGCACCCTCGTAGTTGCCAAAGCGCGGTCCGGCTATGATCCCAAACCACACAAACGCAAAGCACGATCCGTCGCTATTACCGTGCTCGAGACTAAGATTCACGATGCGGCAAATTACGAGTGCGCATAGGTTTTGGTCAAAGAACACTGCTGGCGTAATAAGTTCTGTCAAAACCTCTAGAACGTCCAGAACATCGGTATCGGCGACCAAGGGCAGGTTAACGAGGTCCTCTATCTGCTGGTCCCCGAGCAGCGACCAAATGCGATCATATTCTCGCCGTACGTCGTCGCTGGTCGGATGAGCCGACCAGTCCGCCACGCCACGCCGGAGATATTGAAGACATATCTCCACGCCCCGACCAAGCCGATCCAAGGCCGTATAAAGGGTTAGCTGCAAGCGTGTGACAGCAGCCAAGTCGTGGGCGCGGTTGGCCCGTTCCCCGAGCATTGCAAGCCGCTTTTCGGCGGACTCCATTTCGGCGGTGAGCAGTTCAGACTCAGCTGCCAGGTATTCGAGCGAAAAAATAAGCTCATAATCCGTGTCCCAACTTTCTTCTGTCAGAAGCGACCGACCTGTCGCCAGATAGGAAAGAGCTGAGGCATAAGCGATCGAGAGCTTCGCGCGCCTCGCCGCGGTCAGATTCAATTCTGCGAGGCGCTTCCGCTCCTCGTTCGATGTAACGAGGTGAGTGGCGCGATTGAACTGGTTTACGATCTCGAAGATTCCTTCTTCGCGCTCGTCCGAAGGAGTTCTCTCTGCCAGCAGCCTTCCGATCCGGAGGTGCGTCTCTGCGCGCAATTGCTGCGGGATCAAGGAATACGCCACCTCCTGCACGCGATCGTGGAGAAAACGATAGGAATCTTCCGAGCGGAACACAAGACCTGCTAGAACAGCTTCCCAGAGATGCCGGTCTATTTCCTCGCTGGAGTCCTTGTAGACCATCTTGAGCATCGCAAAGTCCGCGCTGCTACCCAGACAGGCCAGCTGCTTCAATGCGTCTTGCGTCTCAGCGGGCATACGGTTCAACTTGCCGCCCACCAAGTCCACAACATTATCCGTGTAATTCTTCGCCCGAATTCGGCTCAAATCCCAGGTCCATTGTCCTTCGCCATGATCGAAAGTGAGCAATCCTTCGTCGGCAAGCTCGGAAATGAACTGGATTGCGAAAAAAGGATTCCCTGTCGTCTTTTCATGGACTAATTCTGCGAGGGCACGACCTTGGTCCGGTTCACAATGAAGGGAATTCGCAACGAGCTGCTCCATGTCTTCGGAGGTTAGAGGTGCAAGCGCGATCTCCTGCAGCATCACTCCTGCTCGACGCATCGCTTCAAGCTTGCTCATCAGGGGATGAGTGGGCCCAACTTCGTTGTCCCGGTAAGCGCCGATCAACAGCAAGTGCTTCACGTCGGGCTGTATCAGCAGATCCTCCATCAAGTCCAACGTCGCCGAATCCACCCATTGCAAATCGTCGAGGATCAGGGCAAGAGGATGTTCCGGCCGTGCGAATACACCGATGAATCGGCGAAAGACCTGTTGAAACCGGTTTTGTGCGTCACGGGCTGGAAGCTCGGGAACGCCCGGCTGATCTCCGATGATAAGTTTCAATTCCGGGACTAATTCCACAATGAGCTGCCCGTTCGGGTCCAACGCCTCATGAAGAGCATCGCGCCACTTGCTCAACTCTTCTTCGCGCTTACTCAGAAGCGGTCGGATTAGGTTCTGAAAGGCTTTCGCCAGAGTCGCATAAGGGATGTTGCGCTTGTATTGATCGAACTTGCCCGATGCGAACAGGCCCCGCGGCGGCACCAGGGGTTTATGGAGTTCATTGATGACAGAAGACTTGCCAATACCGGAATACCCGGCAACGAGCACCAATTCGGGCCGTCCGCCAACTACACTACGGTCGAAGGCGGCGAGGAGCGTTTTGATCTCCGATTCTCGCCCGTACAACTTCTCGGGGATCAGCAACTCGTCCGGTATGTCATGCTCGCCAACCGGGAATTCGCCTATGCGGTGCTGCGTTTCCCACTCCGCAAGACAGCGCCGAAGATCACGCTCCAGGCCTGCTGCTGTCTGGTACCGGTCTTCAGCGGTTTTGGCGAGCAGCTTCATGATGATGGCAGAAACCGCTCCCGGAACGTCCTTCAACCTTTCGATTGGGGGGATAGGTTGTCGTGCGATGTGGCAGTGCACCCACTCCATCGGATCAGAGGCACTGAAGGGGAGACTCCCCGTCAGCATCTCGTAGAGCGTCACGCCGAGGGCATAGAGATCGCTTCGAGAATCGATCGAGCGGTTCATTCGCCCGGTTTGTTCGGGCGCCATATAGGCGAGAGTTCCGGCAATGAACTCGGGTGGCTCCGGTGTCTGGTGTTCCCGCGGGAGGCGCGACGCAATGCCAAAACCGGTGAGCCAGACCTGACCGGTCATCGAGTCCACCAGGAAATTGGTGGGCTTCACGTCCTTGTGGATTATCTTTCGCTTGTGCAATTCCCGCAGCGCAGCCGCGAGGCCGATGGCAATACGCAGGAAGAGACCCGTCTCGACTGATCCCTGAATGAGGCGATGGAGAGGCTCGCCACCCGGGTCCTCGAGCACAAGTGCCTTATGTCCATTGAATTGAGAAACAGCAAGAGGTCGAACTGCCCACTTTATGTCCAGATCTTCGCGGAATGAATATTCATGCTCTATCTTCTTTAGACTTTCCATCGCTGGGCGTGTTGAAGCAGGGACCAGCAGCAGAACAGAAGATAATTCTGCGTCGCTCGCACGTGCGCGGTATAGGATGAACTCCTCATCCTCACGGAGACAATTCTGCGTGTTGGCTGAAATCTCCACGATATGGGCCCTCCCCCCGGACGCTTCATTGATGTTCGGACAGGCCTCGCGACACAATCTCCGGGAAAAAACGGCAAACATTGCGGGAGCCGGCCTCCAATCCCCGCAGGAACCGAATTTTCCGCCCGCTCACAGCTGATTGGCAAGACCCTTTCCCGAAGATAGGGCAGTGAGGACCCGACCTGATGATGACGTCAGCGGACCAGGCTCCCTCTTCAAACGTCTGGTTTTTGGATGTTCTCATTCTTTCCCCGCTAGAAAACGAAGCGAAACCCAAGTTGAATCTGACGCGCCGTATCCACAGTCGAGAATATCCGGCCGGCGTTATTGGCGAAATTGCCTGCCGAATCTTTAAAGACAGCGTCTCCGTTTCCTCCCAGAGCAATCGGGTTTTGCGTATTACTCGGGACTCCGAAATTCGGATGATTCAGGAGATTGAATGCCTCGGCGCGTAGCGTGATTTTCATGCCCTCTCGTAGTTGGAAACTCTTCTGTAGTGCCATATCAAATTCTGCAAAGCCCGGACCGCGCAGCATATTGCGTCCGGCGGTGCCAAACTGACCTGGAAGCGGTAACGCAAATGCACTCGGGTTAAACCAACATGTAGGCGTGCCCACTCTGCCGCCGTTTGGACAAACACCCGCATAAGGATTGCCAATAAGGTTTGGTCTTTCCGCGATCACCACGGACTGCAAATCCGCATTGTCGAACGAAAGCACTGGCGTAAACGGCACGTTGCTGTGCACGTTGGCGATGCCAGACAGCTGCCAGCCGCTCAACCAATTCCCGCGTCCAAACGGCAGTTCATACAAAACGTTCCCGACGAAATTGTGCCGGATGTCGAATCCCGAACGGCCTCGGCTTCCCTTGCGATTGAAGATGTCCTGAGACTCCGGTTCATTAACAGCATCTATATCAAAAGTATTCGAGGCATCGTCTATCGAATGAGAGAACGCGTAGAAAAATTGCCAGGAGAAATTATCAGTGTGCTGTCTCGAGACGGACAGTTGGAAGGAGTTATAAAAAGATTGAGCATCGGTTAGCACCATCTGCAGTGGAGAAGGCAAGTTGGGATTCAACCGATGTCCCAACGCTGGATCGAAGGGATTCTGCTCGCCCGCGCGCGTCAGGTGATTGCCACGCGCACCAAAGTATCCTGCGCTCAGAATCGTGCCTCGCGTGATTTCCCTTTCCAAGTGGAGGTTATATTGCAGCGCATACGGGAACTTCGGATGGTACGTAGTCTGGATGAGGAATAGCTGTTGCGTGAGCACCGCAGTTTGAGGGTTGGGAAAACTGGGGAAAATCAACGTATTTATGCCGAAAAAAGGAGGTAGAAACCGATCGATACCAAAGAGAATTACGGGAAACTGATCGCGAAAGATACCGCTTCCACCGCGCAATACGGTCTTGCCATCACGGAAAATGTTCCATGCGAAACCAGCCTGGGGTGACAGCAGATCCGCAGGTGTCCCGGCAAATACTTTTCCGACGGTTGGTCCGGAATCCGCTGCCGGGTTCCGAATCACTGAGAGACGGCCGTGCACCTCGCTTGGATTGGAGTAGAAGTCGTACCGCAGCCCGGCGTTCAAGGTGAGACGGCTAGTTACCCTCAAGAAGTCCTGCACAAAGCCGGACGCCGCACTCTGCCGATAACCGCGATCCGAATCAGACACGGAAGGAACAGAACCAAGGTATGACAGAGGCAGAGCTTGAAGGAAAGATTCCAGGGCTGGATTGTTGCTCTGTGCCGGAAAACCGAAGGGACTCAGATCCGCGAACGAATACAGTCCATTTACCGCAGCGTCCAGGGGGCCGTTAGACTGAATCCTTCTAAACTCGCCTCCGAATTTCAAGGTCTGACGACCAGTCGTGCGCGAAACCTCCTCCTGAATTTGATATATGGTCGAAAAATCACCCACGGGAACCTCTACGTTGTAGCCAATGAAGCTCATACCCGCAACGTCGATCATCCCGAAGGGTCGACCGGGCACCCGGGAGATGGAGAGACCAGGGTGCGTGTCGACAATCGAGGTTGACGCCGTAGTCCGGTTAATGCCGAATCGCAGTTCGCTGAATACTTCGTGTCCGAGACTTCTGCGGTCCTGAACACTGAAGTACTGATTGCGTGCTTCATGTTCAACCGGAAAGCCTGGGGCGTAAGTTCCGGGCGGTGTTCCGAAGTACGGCACAAAAGAAGAGCTGTCGTCCACAAGGTAACGCACGAACAGCGAATGCGCGTTGGAGAAATTATGGTCCGCGCGAACCATGCCGTGATGCTCGTACGTCGCACCCTTGTCCGCCGTAATAAGGTCTCCAGTTCCATCCCCGTTGTCAGCGCCATTCGAAGGAGGAAGTAAAGCAAGGAACGGTTGTACGCGCGGATCAATCGCAACCGAGACGCAACCACTGGGTGAGGTACTCGTGCAAGCGCTCGGATCATTGGCAGCTGGCAGCAATCCCCGGTGCGCCAGGGTGTCCGGAACGGTGGCAATGGCCGTGGATGCCTGCACTTCCCGGAACCCTTCATAGCTGACAAAAAAGAAGGTGCGATCATGCGCCACAGGCCCACCCATGCTCGCTCCGAACTGGTTGCGTACGAGTGGTGGGATTGGACGGCTACTTAGATCGAAATAGTTCCTTGCATCGAGCGCAGCATTCCGATGCAATTCAAATAACGATCCATGGAAATGATTGGTACCTGATTTCGTGATGGCCTCGATGACGCCCCCGGCATTTGTACCGTACTCGGTGCCAAAACTCTGGGTCAGAACCCGTACCTCCACGAAATCATCCAACCCAAGAAAAAGCCCGGAAGCACCTGCTGGTGAATAGCCCCAGACGGGGTCATTCGCGTCCATGCCGTCGATCAGAACATTCGCCCAGCTTGGGCGCATGCCATTAATCGATACTTGCCCCGCCTTCCCGTTCGACAACAATGAGGGACCACTGCTAGGTGTTGAAGCAACTCCCGGGACCAGGATTGCCGCTTTGAACAGATCGCGGCCGTCTAGAGGAAGCCCAGTTAAGCTGCGTTCCGCAATCACTCCTCCAACGGTGGTGGTGGTGCTGTCGACGCCTGGAACATCCGCCTCGACCCTCACATGTACCGATACCTTGCCCACAACCAGTGACAGATTGATTCCAATTGCGGCACCCGGGCTCAGGGCAATTCCTTCGCGAACCTCGGTCTGGAATCCTTCTTTCTCTACGCGAAGCGTATACCTTCCGGTCGGCAAGCCCACCAGCCGATATTCGCCCGTTTTGTCGGTGCGCCCGTCTCGTTTCAATCCTGTGCTTACGTTCTCGACCGAAACCTCGGCTCCGGGAACAACAGCTCCGCTGGTATCTGTCACGGTACCGAACAGCGTCCCCAGTTGCGTTTGCGGCCATGCTGCCGCCGCAATGAGTGCTACTAACAAAAAGACGAACAGCACGCTCTTACTTTTCGAAAGAGAACACACCGAAATAACCATCGGAGCGATCATCCTTCACCCCCACCACTTGCTTCTGTGCCCAGAGTTGAGAGTCCGTGGTCAGCGCACGACCTCAATCAGCGACAGGTTGCCACGGCTCGTTCGGTTCTCGGTTCTGGTCCAGCCCCGCTGCCTCCACTCGCCACACTGGTCGAGAGATCCCGAGCTTCTTCATTTTGGAAATTAGCGTGGTCCGCTTCAGTCCTAGACGGGCGGCGGCACCTCGTAGTCCTCCGACAATCCAACCTGACGCATCTAATGCTCGCAGGATTACTGCTCGCTGCGAATCCCAGAACGTGTCTTCCTGTGCGGAACGCAGTACGACGAAGTTCGCGTTGGTCGGTTTCTCTCCTATCAGATTCCCGTCCACAGTGGAGAACGGATTCGCAAGCACTCCTTTCTCCGAGAGGATTACGGCCCTTTCGATCAGGTTCTGAAGTTCTCGTACGTTCCCCGGCCAGGAATACGAGGTGAACGCATCCAACGTTTCTGTTGGAACGCTACAAATCCATTTACCCATGCGCCGGGCAAAAACTTCGACGAAGTGCGAAACCAGGAGCGGAATATCCTCCCGGCGTTCGCGCAGGGGCGGCAGGACAATCGGAAACACGTTTAGACGATAGTAGAGGTCGCTGCGAAACTGGTTCCGTGCGACCATTTCCTCCAGATTGCGATGGGTCGCGACCACCAGACGCACATCGATGTGATGGGTCTTTCCGCTTCCCAGCCGCTCGAACTCTTTTTCCTGCAGCACGCGCAGCAGCTTGGGCTGCAAGGCCAGCGGAATATCCCCTATTTCATCCAGAAAGAGAGTGCCACTGTCGGCCATCTCGAAGCGGCCAATTCTTTGCGCGAAGGCTCCGGTGAAAGCGCCTTTCTCATATCCAAACAGTTCGCTTTCCAGCAGGTCGAAGGGAATGGCCGCGCAATTCAGTTTGATGAACGGCCGATCGCGTCGCGTACTGGCTTTGTGAATCGCCTCTGCGATACGCTCCTTTCCCGAGCCTGTCTCTCCGAGAACCAGCACGGTGGAATCGGTCGGCGCCACGCGCTGCACTTCAGTAAGCACGAACTTGAGCCCCGTGCTGTTGCCTATGATTTCTTCAAATTTGTCTCCCGCACAATTCTGATCAATTGGCGAGGCTTTGTTGATGTTTTCCATGACAACCTCCCAGGGAAGTTCCCTGAAATCGCAAGCTGGCATCATTCAGACAAAACCATTGCTGCATTCACTTCTATCAGTCCATGATCACGTCGTCTCCGTAACGTCTTTCTCGTGACGCAGCGCTGAGCGAATCCATTGGAGTAACTGCTCGTCGCTAAAAGGCTTTCCCAGAAATGCGACCGCGCCCGCTTGCATTGCTCGCCGGCGCGATTCCTTATCGTCGTAAGCGGTAATGAAAATGATAGGAATGCGGCAGCCCGCGGCAGCTAGCTGGCTTTGAAGCTGTAGTCCATTCATGCCCGGCATTCGTACGTCGACGATGAGACACGAGGCATCATTCAGATGGTGAGAGCTGAGAAATTTCTCGGCGGATTCAAAGGCTGCTGCTCGAAAGCCAAAAGATTCGATGAGTCGTACAGTCGTCCTGCGCACCGGCTCATCGTCATCAATGATCGAGATCAGATTCCCTGCCACTTCGGGCTCTCCATTGAATTCATGTAACGCTGAACGAATAGATTGGAGTAGCTGCTCGTCGGTAAAGGGCTTTCCCAGGAATGCGACAGCGCCAGCTTGCATTGCTCGCCGGCGCGATTCTTTGTCGTCGTGGGCGGTGATGAAGATGATGGGAATGCTGCAGCCCGCCGCAGCCAGCTGGCTTTGCAGCTGCAGTCCATTCATGCCGGGCATCTGTACGTCAACGATGAGACATGAGGTATCGTTCAGATGGCCAGAGCCAAGAAAATTCTCGGCGGATTCAAACGCTGCCGCTCCAAAGCCAAAAGATTCGATGAGCAGCGTTGTGGTCCTGCGAATGGACTCATCGTCGTCAACTACCGAAATTAGATTCCTTGCCATGTGACTTCTCCAATGACCCCACGGTACTCTTCGAGGGAGAAGGAATCTATTGAGCGTTGGTAGATTTAGAGTCCCAGAAAGGGGAACGGGGGTAATGCTTTCGTTTACGAGGCTTTTTCCGCAGAGCCCTTAAGCTTCTCGATCATCCTTACCAGGTCGGCAAAAGATTGTGCGTTCATCTTCTCCATTGCCCGGCTACGATGAACCTTCACGGTATTTTCCGCGGTCCCGAGTTGGTCCGCGATTTGTTTATTGAGCATGCCCAAAACGGCCATCGAGATCACTTCCTGCTCGCGAGGAGTCAACGACTCGAAGCGCTGTCGTAGGTCCGTTAAGTCCTTTTCCTGTTCGCGTCTGGCACGATCTCGTTCGAGTGCGATGCGAACAGCATCCAGCAGATCCTGGTCGCGGTATGGCTTGGTGAGGAACTCTATCGCCCCGGCCTTCATAGCGCGAACACTCATGGGAATATCGCCGTGACCGGTGACAAAGACTATCGGGATACGAATGTTTCTCGCTGCAAGCTCGCGCTGAAAATCGAGGCCACTCAATCCACGTAATCTCACGTCCAGCACAAGGCAACTGGGTGCATCTGGCGGTTTTCTTTGCAAGAAGGTTTCAGCCGACTCAAAGCCCTCAACCTGCAGACCCACGCTGCTGAGGAGAAACTTGAGCGAAGAACGTACTGACGGATCATCATCGACAACAAAGACGACGGAAGCGCGAGTCATGGAGGACTCTCGGCGTCTACTGGCAGCGTGAAGGAAAACACAGTGCCGTGGGGAAAATTCGGTGCGGCCCAGAGCCGCCCGCCATGCGCTTCAATAAGTGAGCGGCTGATGGACAAACCCATCCCCATGCCGTTCGCTTTTGTTGTAAAGAAAGGACTGAAGACGCGCTCTGCTTCCAAACCTAGGCCAGTGCCCGAGTCGCGTACCGCAATCAATACCTCGCCAGATTCGTCGATCCGCGATTGCACCCACAATAAGCGAGGTCGATCTATGATCGCGGTCATGGCTTCGACGCCATTCATGGTCAAGTTCAGCAGGACCTGCTGCAGCTGAACGCGATCGCCCAGTAGCAGCGGGAGGGCTTCTGCCAGTTCGCTCTGGACCACAATCCGGTTCTCCTCGAATCCGTGCCCCATCATGACGAGCACCTCTCTAATGACTTCGTTAACGTCCAGCCTGTTTTTTTCCGCGGGCGCTTTCTTGATGAACGCCCGGATGCGAGCGATGATCGCGCTGGCGCGGGTTCCATCCGAGACGATTTCTTCCAGCGCCCGGCGCAACACATCCGGCTGGAGGTTCTGATTGGCGAGCAACCGCAGGCACGCGTTGCTGTTATTGTTGACTGCCGTAAGAGGCTGATTGACTTCGTGTGCTATGGAGGCCGCCAATTCGCCCATGGTCGTGAGTCTAGATACCCGCGCGAGCTCCGCTTGCGCGTTTTGGATTGCTCTTTGGGCCTGCTTGCGTTCACTGATGTCGCGGATGAAGCCGGTAAATACCCGGTGCCCGTCCTGGATCAGTTCTCCGAAAGACACCTCCACGGGGAACTCCTTCCCATTCTTGCGCAGGCCGGTCAATTCGGTACCCTGCCAGTTGATATGCCGCTGGCCAGTAGCCACGTAGCGCTTGAACCCAGTCTCGTGCAGCTTTCGCAGGAATTCCGGCATGAGCATGGTCAGGGGTTTCCCAATCAACTCTTCCGGGGTATAACCAAAGACTCGCGTGGTGGCAGGATTAGCAAGCAGGATTGTACTGGTCTCGTCCAAGCTGATCACAGCGTCGCTGGCCGTTTCGACCACAAGGCGGTATTTTTCTTCGGTATAGCGGTGTGCAGATTCCTCCTCTTTACGCTGGGTAATATCCTCGACGACCGCAAACCAAAATGGTGCCACGCCGCCCATTTCTGGAACGAGGGAAACGTTGTTGCGCACCCAAACTAACGTGCCGTCTTTGCAACGGTACCGCTTCTCGATTTCGAAGTGTTGTCGCTTGCCTTCCACGAGTTCTCCGACTAACTCCTGGTTAGCCTTTCGGTCCTCCTCGTAGGTAACGTCCAGGAAGGTCAGCTGATACAACTCTGATTCTGTATAGCCCAACATATTCCGGAAGACGCTGTTCGCCGCGAAGAAGCGACCTGCGAAATCAGCCATCGTGATGCCGATTGCCGAGTTCTCGAATGCGGTTATCCAACGCTGTTCGATATGCTGGGGCGGTCCGTTGTGAGCTGGGGCGGGTTCTGGGTGTGGCATACCACTTACTCCTCAGACTGACAGAGCTATGAGAGAGTGTTCGTCGACCTCACGCGCCTCAGGGTCTTCTAGGCCACGTCGACGACCGTTGAGATTCATGCCGCGATTACCCAGGCGGTTCCCTGACCGGACTCGTAATCTTGCCAAAGAGCTGAAGGTATATCGCGGTTCTACAGCTGCCGCTCCTGAAGAAGCCTGAGCAGGCTCTGAAGGACACCGCGACCGAATCAAAGAAAAAATATCCGCCGACAAGACTTGAGTTCTTGTGTAGAGTCACAACGACTATCGTCGGCAGAGCCTCACTATCTGCCCGTCTTTTCCGCTTGTCAAGAGGCACAACCAACCCCGAGGCTCGTCGGCGCGTCACCATACTCGTTCGGCAGCGGTAAACTGAGTCTGGTGGGTTTCGGCTCAGTTCACTTGGTCGTTCCACACGCATCGAGTAGGTTTTTCTCGACGAGATAGCTTAGCGAAGCAATGGCGAGAGCGCGGTGCGAATCGCGGTCGAGAACACGTTCCGCGAAAAAATCACAAGAATCACAAGCATCAATCCGTGAATGTACACTGCCACTAGAAATTGCACCGAGCGTCGCGTCGATGGCGCGGCACAAAAAATTGTTTTCGCTCTAGATGGATATTCAGAGCTCATGATAGGTCTAGCATTCTGGACTCGGCGCTCTGCAAGGACCGTTCCCGAGTAGCCTTTGGCCAACCCACGGCGACTGCATTCCGGACTTTACTTCCAGCAGCTCGAGAGTCCCGGCGCCTCGCTTGCTCCGTCGCGGGATCCGCACTTCGGCCACGGTCACGACGCTGTCGCGACTTTGCAGTTGCCCGACCACGGTGGCATTCGGGAGCGCGTGTAAGCAGCACGCGCAATTTCTGCCGCGCTCGAAACAATCTGGCTTTCAGGGTCCCGATCCCTAGGTCCAGAATCTCGGCTGTTTCTCTGACCGTTCGTTCTTCCAGCCGGAGGCAGACGACGGTCCGCAATTTGGCATGTAACTGGTTAATTGCCTCGCAAAGAATGTGTTCGTTCTCCAGTTGTTCGTATATCTCCGCAGGGTTTTCCCTTCTATCCGGAATCTCTGGCGGGAACAGGTCCGCGGACTCTGATTTTACGTCGTCAAGAGAGATTGCCCCCCGGGTTCGATTCCTCCGCAGACACATCAGACCTTCGTTAATAACAATCCTCGTGAACCAAGTGGAGAAAGACGATTTCGCTTGGAAGCTGTCGAGGTGCATAAACGCTTTGTGAAAGCTCTCCTGCACGACGTCCTGAGCGTCCTCTCGGTTGCGCGTTATCCTGAAAGCGCGAGAGAAAGCCTTTGCTTCATGTCGCTTCACAAGAAATTCGAAGGCCTGACTCTCCCCGTTCTTTGTCGCTGCGACTAGCGTCGAGTCAGGGTCATCCCGAAACACGCATGTCATCGGTTCATTTGTCATCCTTACCCTTCCTTCCGTTGCAAACATTTCGCGGTCCATTTCACGCAACGCTTTCCGGGGGGAGGCTTGTTGCTTTGCGGTATTTCCATGCCTCAGTCGCAACCTTATGAGTTCCGCCACAGCGATCAACAGCATCGCTACTCCAGCGGCGCCGTGCCTTTAGGTCGCGGATGCACGTAGCGGCCGCCATTTCATCGAGGATGGCCACTCGCCTCATTGAGCGGACGAGACGCGGGTAGTGCAGCAAGATCGACGGGATGTGGTAGCTGCGCAGAAACGCGTTGCGTGCGCCCTTTCTTGTCATTGTCGTTCCCCTCAGTTTTTATGAGGATGCATCTTGCATGCCAAATCTCGATGACTCTCTCGCAAGACAAGCGAGCTCATTTTCTTGGTTTTAGTTGCGGATGGGATTGGAGTTCTGGACTGGACTGCTACTCAGGGATGACGACTTCCCGACTTCATGTCAAAACGTCGACCGTTCGACACACCCGCCAAAACGCGTTCGTCAAGCACGCCAGAAACCGAACATGAAGGAACGTGAGCGCGGAGGAAATTCCACCTTCAAGGCTCAACCCGACCATCAGAACCTCGAACATCTGTAAGAAGCAGTTCAGGTTCAGAATTCATTGCACCCCTGAGGGCAACCAAGTCGTCAGAGTCCTTGGGCGATTTCCGCGAGGAACCACGACCGGCGCTCCGCTTGATCGATCCAGACCTCGATGAGGCTGGTGGTCGCTACATCGTTGTATTTCTCGCAAATTTCATGAGCCGACCGGAAATATCGCGTCAGCGTCCGGTTATCGCTGCCGAGTTCTGCCAACATTTCTTTTGGGGCGACCCTTTCCTCGTCATTGCCCTTCAATCGCTGGTGCCGGGAGATGTCGCCGATTGATCGCAACGTCGTTCCGCCGATCTTTCGTGCCCGTTCGGCAATTTCGTCGGTTACGGCAAAGATCTGATCAGAGTGTTCGTCGAGCAGCAAGTGATAGTCCCTGAAGTGTTGCCCGCTCATGTGCCAGTGGAAATTCTTTGTTTTCAAGTACAGTACAAATGTGTCGGCTAGCAAGCGACGCAATTCAGCCGTAATGTCGGTGACGCCTTCCCTGTTGAGGTCAGTCGGTCTTTCTTGGGCTGCCTCGCCCGCCTTCTTGGCTTGAGTTGCAGTCTCCTTTGACATTTCCGTCCCTCCTCCCGGCCACCAAGCATCAGAGAATCGGGCCGATCGCAGCAAACTCTCTGAAAACACCGAAAATCACATCGCATTCCACAATCTCGGGACAGTGACCGACAAGAGTCCTTCTTCCACGTAATCAGCCAATTTGCCCCGGTATTTCCACACCGGAAATCTTCGGGTCTCTCGCGATTGGGTTGGTTGACCTCGCCCAGATCCGTAATCCAATCACGATTACGAATAGCGATAGTCCTAGCGGTAGGGTAACCGAAGTTAACTCAATTCCGAACAGTTCAGCTCCACCAAGACCAAACGCAAAAATCACCACGATGATGCCAAGTGAACGCGAGGCCGCTTTTGCCCTTGTTTGACCCATGGCCGCTAGACGCTGCGTCGAGCCCGCGAGATAACCATCCAATCCGTCGACGAGAACCATTCCGAATGAAAACGCTACTCCAAGCACCCATGCACTGCCCTGGCCGGCAAGAATCAGGGCAGAAAGCTGCGACGCTGTCTCGAACCCTGCCGCTAATAGCATGCCGAGAAGCAACGGTTGAACTACGATGGGACGCGATCTAATCCGAGGTGCTGCCGCTCCCCGGAGCAGTCTCCACAGATTCACTAAGCCGATCACAATCAAACTCCAGGGACCAGCGAACGCCAATCGACTTGCCAGAAAGTGACCTATTCCCATCGCAAGCACCATCACAACCAAAGCATGGCCGAGTGCGAAATAGATTCCATTCGTTGTACGCGGCCGAATGCGGGTCAAACCATCGATCGCTGCGAGGTGGTCAGGATCCGTGCCATGCCGCATTCCCAACGCCAAACCCATGACCGCTAATGCATCCATAAGTTCCTCGGGCGGAAAGTCGAACTGTATTGCAAGTACATGTCCATCCCTTTTCGAGCGAGGTTAGCGCCGTTGCTCCAATCGAATCGCAACTCATACTAAAGGGCGCTATGCGGGCGACTCGGGTAGACGACAGCTCGTCAGGAGACGGACTGCCTTCGCATCGACACATCGACACCTTCGGTCGAAGGGTGGTCATTCCTGACGCCGCGACTGGCATCTCAGAGCCGGCGATATCGCAGGGACGCTCAGCTGCACTTGGTCGAGGACATTCGACAATGAGTCCGGGCGCCAACACGCAAGTCCGCGCTGCGACACACTCTACGATCAGCGCGTCTTATTGCGTTCCTCGAGAAGTGCATCCGAAAGCAGACTCCCCGACACCTTTGGCATTGTTCTTGCCTCTATGCAGTGCCGAGGGCTCGGACGAAATGGCTTTGCGCCGGAGCCGAAGTCGAGCTTCCAATGGAAGCAATCAGGAAAGAGGTCATGAAATCACTAACTTCCATCCGGTGGCATCGCATCTTGCGGGCACACCACCAGTGGACCGCGTTCCAGTCGATTCGATATACGCTTTGGCTCATGCGTTAGACAGATCTCCACATGCTCTATCCCGAATTCCGACTTGAACAATCAGATGAGTTCCAAGAACCTGAATGGCTTGCCCGTATGGGGGCCGTACTGGAAGTGCTCAACGAGGGCGTTGTCATCTCTGACGATCGTCCTCGCATTGTCTTTGCGAACTCCCGTTTTGTTGAAATGATTGGCATTCCTTCGGACGAATTGATCGGTTTTGACCCTTCTAACTTCTATTCTTCGCAGGAATGGGAATTTGTCGCCATGCAGATTGGTATTGCCTTCCGAGATGGACACAACCGGTACGAATTTTTTCTGCCTAGAAAGGGCGGAGGGCGTATACCTGTCATTATCAGTTACAGGGCAATCGAAAAGTCAGGTCAGCGGTTTAGGGTGGTTACCTTCACTGACATCTCCAAGCAAGTGCAAGCCGAGGAAAGACTTCGCCGCGCCAACACCGCGCTTCATAAACGCCAGATGGAAATCGAGGAAGACCTGCGGCTCGCCGCGCGCGTCCAGAACAGCCTAGCTCCGCGATCGTTGGTCGGAGCCAGCATAAGTGTCGACGTCTTCTATCATCCGGTGCACTCGATCGGAGGCGACCTTGCTTTGGTCGAATCAGTGAATAATGAGCACCTTAATTTACTCGTGGCCGATATTTCGGGTCACGGTATCGGCTCCGCTCTCGTTGCCAACCGTATTTACACCCAGACCATGGTGCACCTGCGCAGTGGCATGCCTCTTACCGAGATGTTCGCTGAGCTGAACCGCTTCCTCATTGAAGACATCCGTGGCTCCGGAATGTTCGTCACGGCAGCTGCTGTACGCATCGATCCCGATCGACGCAGTATGGTCTTTTCCGGAGCCGGCCATCCGCCGGCAATACTCGCGCGTCCTGGGCAGGATCCATTGCTGCTCGAGTCTCAAAGTATGATTCTCGGTGCGCTGCCGAAGGCTGTGAAGTCGGCAGGCAACGCGGAGGTCGAACTCCAGCCGGACGATCGCATTCTCCTTTACACCGACGGAATCACGGAAGTTTTCAATGGTCAAGGGGAAATGCTCGACATCTCTGGCATACAGGAAATCGTCCGCAAATTGTCATGCCTGCCTGCCGAGAAAATGAAACAAGGCATCCTCAACGAGGTGGCGGCATGGCGGGACGGCGCGCCGACCGATGATGCATGCCTATTGCTGGTGCATGTTCGCTGAGAAAGACACGAGGATATGGAAAGCTAAGAATTTCTTGGGGGCCGCCTCAGATTGAACAAGGGAGTAGATCCGATGAGAAGTACGGATTTAGAACACGTCCACGCTGAACACGCGATGCATGTGTCACACGGAATGCCTCCGAAGACTGCGGCCGCACATATGGGTCACGACCGGCATGCCGGACACTCGGTGGCCATGTTCCGGGACAAATTCTGGCTGACTCTGATCCTCACACTGCCCGTCGTCGTGTGGTCTGGGGAGGTTCAAAAGTGCCTTGGTTACACCGCTCCCACTTTTCCTGCCTCCCAATATATCCCTGCCTTACTTGGCACGACTGTTTTCCTGTATGGCGGAAGCGTGTTCATCCGCGGCGCCTGGAGAGAACTCGATGACCGCCGACCGGGGATGATGACGCTGATCAGTCTCGGCATCGTGGTTGCCTTTGTCGCTTCGATTGCTGCAACATTCGGATTTTTCCAGATCGATGTTTGGTGGGAGGTTGCGACGCTCATCACTATCATGCTCCTGGGCCACTGGCTGGAGATGAAAGCGGTTGCACAAGCGAGAGGCGCTCTCGACGCGCTTGCCGCATTGCTGCCCGACGCGGCAGAGCGCATAACGGAATCAGGCGTCCAAAAAGTTCCTCTGGCGCAACTGCGAGTAGGCGATGTCGTGCTGATTCGGCCTGGAGCTCGAGTGCCTGCGGATGGGAAGGTCGTTGAGGGTACCGCCGATGTTGATGAGTCGATGATTACGGGCGAGTCGCGGGGAATTTCGAAAGGGCCGGGTATGACCGTTGTCGCTGGCACAGTTGCCGCTGGAGGAAGTCTGCGCGTCCGAGTAAGTGCCGTTGGAGAACAGACGTCCCTCTCAGGAATCATGCGACTAGTCGCTACCGCTCAGGCTTCCGGCTCACGGGCGCAGGCTCTTGCCGACCGTGCCGCCGCGCTCTTGTTCTATGTTGCAGTGGCTTCAGGTGTGCTGACGTTCGGATATTGGTGGTTGGCTGGTGATGCCGCACATGCACTCACCAGAACCGCCACTGTGCTCATCATTGCGTGTCCACATGCGCTCGGTTTGGCGATTCCCCTGGTGATTGCAATTTCAACTTCCCTGGGCGCGAGAAATGGTTTACTCGTGAAAGACCGGCTCGCGCTCGAACGGTCGCGCGATCTGGACATGGTCGTTTTCGATAAGACTGGAACGCTTACGCGTGGTGCTCCAGCATTATCCGGTGTGGTGGTTGCGACAGGTGTCGGCGAGGACGATTTGTTTTCGCGAGCCGCTGCGGTCGAGGCTGATTCGGAGCATCCGCTCGCCAAAGTGATTGTTGCCGAGGCCAAGAAGCGGGGCCTGCCATCATTGCCCGCGAGTCATTTCGAGGCTCTACCAGGCCGCGGCGCACAAGCGCTGGTGGAAGGCGAAAACGTCGCGGTCGGTGGCTCACATCTGTTGAGCGAGAAGAATATTGCCGCATCACCGGAACTCGCCAAAGCAGCGGAAGCCTGGGCTGCCGACGGCAAGACCGTTCTCTTCGTCGTTTCAAAAAATAGCGCACTCGGGGCGTTTGCGGTGGAAGATGAAATTCGACCGGAGTCAAAAGAGGCGGTCCAAGAACTCCATCGACTCGGGATGCGCGTCGCGATGATTACAGGCGATTCGAAAACCGTAGCGGACTCCGTCGCACGGCGCATTGGTATCGAACACGTAGCCGCCGAAGTGCTTCCCGCCGACAAAGCCTCCGCCATCCGGCGATTTCAAGCAGGGGGGAAGCATGTCGCGATGGTGGGTGACGGAGTTAACGACGCGCCGGCACTCGTCACTGCGAATGTCGGAATTGCGATCGGCGCAGGAACCGATGTTGCCGTGGAGTCCTCTGGAATCGTCCTCGTCGGAAGCGATCCGCGCGACGTTGTGGGAGCGATCGAATTGTCACGCGCTGCGTACAGGAAAATGGTTCAAAATCTGGTTTGGGCGACGGCCTATAACCTGATTGCCATTCCGGTCGCCGCGGGACTCTTCGTCCGCTGGCGGATAGATCTTCCGATGAGCGTCGGCGCGATTGCAATGAGCACGTCAACAATCATCGTCGCCCTGAACGCCCAGTTCCTTCGCCGATTGAGGCTGCGCCGCTCACCATCGACGGTTTCCTAGACCTTTCCAGCGCGCGAAGGAATCATTCGCGACGCGACCGCAGCACTGGCCACCGCGAGGCAGGCGCAGAACAGCATCATCAGGCGAAATCCAAGGACGAATGCCTGGTCAATGGCGGCCCGAAGCGCCCAAGAAGTCCGTGCATCCAGATCGGAAGGCACTTCGAGACCGGCGAGCCTGATCTCGCTCGACTGAATTTGATAGAGGACGCCGGGAGCAAGATCCAGAGTGGCGAGTGACTGTTGCAGTCTATGACTGAACGCGCTGACCATGACAATTCCGAAAATGGCCACAGCCAGCACCCCGGCAACACGGGACACCGCGTTGTTGATACCCGAGGCGGTACCTGCGCGTGTCTGTTCAACGGAACTCATGACCACGGTTGTCAAAGGCGCTACGGTGACGGCCATGCCCAAGCCGAGAACAACGAAAGCGGGAAAGAAGGTCGTCCAGTAGTTCGCCCCTACTGACGGCAAGGCGAACAAGAGGAAGCCTGCCGCGGCAATGAGCGGCCCAACAATAAGCGGAGCCTTCGGACCGAAGCGAGCCACGAGTCCGCCCGACCAGCGGGAAAGAAAAAACAGAAGCAAAATTAATGGTAAAGCGGCGGCGCCAGTTGCAGTCGTCGAATATTTCTGCACCTGGATCAAATTCAGCGGAAAAAGAAAAAGGAAGATTCCCAGCGCAGCATAGAGCAAGAGTGTCAGCAGGTTCGCACCAGTGAAGCTGCTCGATTTAAAAAGCGAAAGCGGAACCATGGGTGAGGCTACGCGTCTTTCGACGTATACAAACAGAATGAGAGCGCCAAACCCGACGATCAAGCTTCCAAGGACGAGGGCATGAGACCAGCCCAGCGTTGCGGACTCGACAAATCCAAACACAATTCCCGCCAGGCCAACCGTCGCGACTGAAGCTCCCAGCCAATCGGCGTTTTGCGGAGTGGAACTGCGGGACTCCGGAATGTGCCAAAGCGAAATGGCGATCACTGCCGCCGCTACGGGAACATTAATGAAGAAAACCCAGTGCCAGGAAGCATGCTCGATCAACCATCCGCCCAGGACAGGACCTAAAGCGGCGGTGATGGCCGTGAATCCCGACCAAGTTCCGATCGCTTGGCCACGGGACTTCTCATCGAAGGATGCACTGATAATTGCGAGACTGCTGGGAACCAGAAATGCGGCACCAATACCCTGGACACAACGGGCGACGATTAACTGCGGAATGTTCGAGGAGAGACCACAGCCAACCGAGGCCGCGGCGAATACTCCCGTCCCCAGTAAGAAAATAGAACGGCGGCCAACGGAATCGCCCATTGCTCCGCCGATCAGGAGTAGCGCGGAGAGAAACAAGCCATAGGACTCGACGACCCACTGGACGTCTACGACCGTTGCGTGAAGACTGGATTGAAGCGCGGGCAAAGCAACATTGACCACAGTACCGTCGATGAATGCCATGCTTGAACCGAGAATGGTGGCTGCGAGCACCCAAGCCCGTGATTGAATTCTGCATAGGGCATTAGAACTCCCAGACCGGACTACGGCTTCATCGCAAGGCTGCTTCACGAAGAATCTCGATTCTTAGTTTCCACAACTCATCCTAGGTTTCAGTCTGTGACCACAAGGCTAAGGTTGTCCATCAGTGCGACACGAGAGCATCGCCGGCGACAATCATTGGCACCCCTCTCAAATTATTCTTCTCTGTTCTGCTCTCGGATCAAGACCGGTTCAGACGCTCAAGACGGCTGGCCACTGCATCGCGTTCCCTATCCTCTCGAAACGAACCTCCCGGGAGTTCTTGCAGTTGGCGATATCCGGGCAGACAGCGTCAAGCGTGTCGCTTCTGCCTACTCAGCCAGCACTTTTGTGAACAAATTGGACAACTATCGATCTTTCTTCCATGGATAGCTCGCGATCTTTCGGTTGAAAGCCGAATGGCCGTCGCGCAGTCACTGCGTTCTTCTAAACCCTACCCAACGCTTTTCCAAACCGCTGATTTGAGTTGCAAGACCCAATCTGAGTTGCTCTGAGGTGTTGTAAGCCGACCTGAGGTCTTCTCAGTTGCAGCGGTTTGCTAAAATCTACCTGCCCTGTTCGTACTCACCACGTTTCATTTGTTTTGAGTGACCTAGAGCGCTCTCAGTTGCGCCCAACGACCTCATTTGCAACTTATTGTGCACCAACTGTGCACCAAAATTGTCCCGTTCCCCCGATTGCACAACCCACCGGTCAACGCACTTGCCTTGGGCGCCCATCTGCGGCGTTTTCGATTAATAGAATGGGCGGAGATGGTGCGTAGAGGGAAGTAATTCTTTGTCTTCCAGACCACTCCTCGGTCGCGGCGTTTCCGATCAAGGCTAGCGACAATCCGGGAATTACTCTATTGATGAACATAAGCGCGTTTGTCGGCACTAACCCAACGAGCGAGCTGGTGGCCAGAAAAGGCCGGGTAGCGCACCCGGCCTTTCAAGGTGTGGCTAGACTGGTGAGATTCGTATTGTCCGCGATCAAGCTTTCTTGAGTAGGCCTAGTTGTGTGAGAGCGCTTACACCGTCGTCCAGCCCGACCTCTTCAACGATCCTGCCGTCTACCAGCTTGAGTACGGTCGTACCGGTGAAATGCATCTTGCGCCCTGTTGCTGCCGGTAGAGATCCGACCAGGAAGTCAGCAAAAGCGGGACCGGTGTGAGTACCGCCGCCTTCCCAGCGGCCGACAACGTAATCGCCTTCGGCGAGCAGGTCAGCTGTACCCCAGAAATTGAGGTCGGGAAATGCCTTGCGGAAGTCGGTCATGAAGGACTTGATATCATCGCGACCGCGGCGAGGTTCATGCAGCGAGTATTCCAATAGCATATCCGGCGCCGCAATCTCGTCAACAATTCCGAGATTGCAGGTCTTGCCCCAAAAGTGGGTGAACCAACGGCCCACGATGGCTTTATTCTCTTGTTCCTTCGACATGATGATCTCCTCTTGATATTTCGTTTGGCAGAGACTGATCTGGTTTGCGCCTCTGCCTGTTGAAACGTACCGGGATCCATTGCACACAACACTCCGCATCTTGCTTTCGTATCCGAATTCGTGGGAAGACCTCTCCAAACTTCTGAATTTGAAAGCAGAAAACGGATAGATGTCTTTTTGGAATCTCGATAGGTTGAAGTGGTTGAAAGTGAGAAAGGAATTCGCCATGAATAAGACTGTTGAAATCGAGAAGCTTGCGAACGCAACAACGAATGACCCTCGCTGGTTGGCAGTGGTTAAACGTGAAAAAACAGCCGACGGAACTTTTTATTATTCGGTTAAAACGACGGGCGTCTACTGCCGGCCATCTTGCGCGGCGCGCTTGGCCCGGCCAGAGAACGTCCTGTTCCATCGAACCCCCGGGGACGCTGAGAGGGCCGGATTTCGCGCATGCAAGCGGTGCAAACCGAAAGGGGCCTCACTAACAAAAGAGAACGCAGCGAAGATCTCGAAGGTGTGCCGTCTCATCGACGGGTCAGAGGAGTCACTCTCACTGGATCAACTCGCGAAATACGTCGGAATGAGCGTTTTCCATTTTCATCGGACCTTCAAAGCCATTACAGGTCTCACACCGAGCGGGTACGCCGCAGCTCATCGTTCGAACCGCGTGCGGAGGACTCTCAACAAAACTCGGTCTGTGACGGATGCGATCTACGACGCCGGATTCAATTCAAGCAGTCGTTTCTATGAGAGTTCGAATGAAGTTCTAGGGATGACGCCAACCACCTTCCGCGATGGAGGCGCGAACACTGCTATACACTTCGCGATTGGAGAGTGCTCGCTAGGATCGATCCTCGTAGCCAAGAGCGAGCGTGGCGTTTGTGCTGTCCTTATTGGTGACGACCCACTCCAATTGATGCGCGATCTTCAAGACCAGTTCCCGAAGGCGAATTTGATCGGCGGCGAGAGCGGATATGAGGACATGGTCGCAAAGGTAGTGGGTCTCATTGAAAAACCGGGCGTGGGCCTCGACCTGCCTCTGGACATCCGGGGCACTGCATTCCAGCAGAGAGTCTGGAAAGCACTTCAGCAAATCCCAGTGGGTTCAACGGCGAGCTATGCGGACATCGCGAAGTCAATCGGCATGCCCAAGGCAGTGCGCGCGGTAGCGCAGGCTTGCGGCGCAAACTCGCTTGCTGTCGCGATTCCGTGCCACCGGGTCATCAGAAACGACGGTGCTCTTTCAGGCTATCGTTGGGGAGTAGAACGTAAACAGGCATTGCTCGACAGGGAGGCACAAGGATGAACGCTCTTTTTGTAGACGCAGTCACCAAGGCGAAAAGCCAAGTCACCTCCATACCGGCAGATAGAGTAGTTGCCCGTGTCAACGCACTCGATTGGCAGGAAATCGGGGACAATCTCGACCAACAAGGGAGCGCTTTGATTCAACACGTTCTTTCTGCCGCTGAATGCGAGGCCCTCGCCGCACTGTACTCTGAAGAATCTATATTCCGCAGCCGCGTCGTTATGGGACGGCACGGCTTCGGGCGCGGCGAGTACAAATACTTCAACTATCCACTACCGGATCTTGTTCAAGCTCTTCGTACGACGTTCTTCGCCCGGCTCGCACCTGTTGCGAATCGTTGGAACGCGGCTATGAAAATTGAAGTCCGATATCCGCACAGACACGAAGAGTTTCTGCAGAGATGCCATGATGCAGGACAAACGCGACCGACGCCATTGCTCCTTCAATACGGCAAAGGTGACTTCAACTGCCTGCACCAGGATGTTTACGGGGAGCACATCTTCCCGATACAGGTAGCAATCCTCCTGTCTGAACCCCAGCGGGATTTCACGGGCGGTGAGTTCGTCCTTACCGAGCAACGGCCTCGTATGCAATCACGGCCAGAAGTCGTTCCGCTCCGCCAAGGCGACGCGATGGCGTTCGCGGTACGTCATCGGCCGGTCCAGGGAACGCGGGGAACCTATCGCGTCAACCTTCGGCACGGTGTGAGCCGGCTTCGCTCTGGCCAACGACACACCGTTGGAATCATCTTTCACGACGCCAACTAGGAACCAATAATCCTCACGCGCGAAGCTTCACGAAGATTCCTGATTTCTAACTGTCGTCTAAATAACTGGGCATCGGGCGGAAAGGTGTTCTCCTGGAATCATGAGACTCATTCCGGTGTCAGGAACCCACGTTCACAATTTGTCCGGTCCAGTTTGGTTCATCTGTCGCTTCACGCAGCAGGCAGTCGGCGCAATCGTCAAAGGAAAGCGGAACGAGTGGCGCGACTCGTGCCGACGGACCTGCCGTATAGCGTCCCTTCGCCGGCTTATCTATCAATACCACCGCGCGAACGATGACCCACTCCATGTCTATTTTCTGCGTCATCCGCTCGGCGACCGCCTTGTCAGTAATTGCAGCAGCGAATATCCGGCCTGAAACACGGACGACAAAGCGGTTGGGACAGGAGAGCTCGCGTCCATCGCTCAAGCCGATACCACTTTGCATTATGAATCGTCGGACGTTCGCACGTTTGCATTCGGTGAGAATGCTGGCGACACCGACTGACATGAGCGTTCCTGGGGATAGGTTCTTTTCTGGTCCGATGCAGCTAATGACGGCCTCCACGCCGTCAAAAGCACCTGTCAGGCCCCCTGGGGAAAGGATATCTCCTCGGACGAAGGACACCCGGTCGGCAGATGACAGTCGCTCCGGATGCCGAGCAACGGCCGTAACAAAATGTCCTTGGGCAAGTGCATGCTTTACCACTCTGCGTCCCGTCGCACCCGTCGCTCCAACAACCGCTACCTTCATGTCTCGACTCCTATCTTCATATCTCGACCCCGTTGGCACCCATCGACTCTCGTTCGTGGCTGCTCATTTGTGGTCTCTCCGATTTACTTGCCTTCGGGCTTTGACTTAATATCTCGCGCAATTTCTTCCGCCCGTGGAACACCCGGCCTTTTACTGCCGCGACAGAGAGGCCCATGACTAGAGCAGTCTCTCTTGTAGATAGCTCACCAAGTTCTCGCAGCTCGATTGCTTTCCGTACCCCTGGCCTCAACTTATTCAAGGCTGTGGACAGAATTTGCTCCTGTTCCCGATCTAAGCAACTAGCTTCAGGGTTTGGGGCCGAGTCCAGAAAATCCAGCGGCAGCGCACCTTCGGGCTTCGTGCTGGATTCTTTGATCGGCACCTCCTGCAGCCCACGGTTCCTGCGCAACAACATCAGTGCCTCGTTGATCGCGATGCGTGTTAACCAGGTGTGGAATAAAGATTTGCCCTCAAACCTCTTCAAGTGAATGAACGCTTTGTGGAAGCTCTGCTGCACGACATCCTCGGCGTCTTCTCGATTGCGGGTTATGCGATGAGCCATTGAAAAAATCTTCCGCTCGTGCCGTTTGACCAGCAGCTCAAATGCGCGATCATCCCTGGCTTTCGCGGCAGCAACCAGCAACGCATCTTCCTCCGCAACCAGACGATTGGCAGAAGAGCTCGTCGTTCTTGCTCCGCTAATCGCTTCTATGCTCATCGGGACATCAGGACCGGCAGACCCGCCTCCCGCAGGACCGTCCGCGTGACGCTACCGAACATCCACTCCCTTAGCTGTGAGTGGCCATAGGCACCCATAACAAGTAGATCGGCACCGAAAGTGGCAGCTTGCGAGAGAAGAAGGTGACCCACCTCTTTTTTTTCTTTGGTCGATGACAAGCGCCGTGTCTCCGCCTTCACACCGCGACGCGCCAAGTGCCGTGCGACGTCTGCCCCCGGATCCTGGCCGTGACCAGCCGTACGGTCATGGTCGATCACTAAGACCTCGACCGCCTCGGCCTTCATAAGTGCCGGCATGGCGTCGGCCACGGCCCGGATCGACTCGCGTCTGGCATTCCATCCCACGAGAATGCGGCGGATCCGGGATACCGTGCTGACTGAAGGAAACATGATGATCGGCCGGCCGGAAGTCAGGATAAGGGACTCTGCGAGGCCAGGAAGGCGATCCGTCCGGCCATCAGGTCGCGGTTGAGCGACCACGACCACGTCCGCGTAGTATGCATGCGCACCCACCTCGCTGCTGAAGTAGGGCAGCGACCTCCACTCCGACTCTTGCCGGAGTCCGTGATGACGCACGATGTCCCTGAACAGAGCTCGGTAGTCTGCGTCGATCCTCTCGAGTTGTGAGTAGTGCGACTCGCTTACGCGTAGCATGCCCGTGCCGCGGGCGAAAGTCTCCGCCGGCGTAATCGTGGGCTCCGGCTGCAGGAATACACCGACCAGGCGCGCGCCGTGCTCCTCGGCGAGTTCGCCGGCGAACTCCAACATGCCTCCCGCCTTGGTATGCCCATCGATGAAGACGACTATTTCTCGGACCGCAGCCTCGCGCTGGTCTGGGCTCAAGACAGGAGCCCCCGGCGGCGGAGACGACGTTGACTGATTGCTGACCATGGCATCCTCCTTTTCGTATTACTGCTCACATCAGATATTCGACGTGTTCCTCTCGATGTTCTCCACGATGTGCCTGAGGTAGAGAGCAGAATGACAAACGGTGACTTGTCATTTGGCTGCTGAGAAGTTCGTTGGTCTCAAAAGAGAGTTTTCGATATCGAAGATCAAAGGGCCGTTCTCCTCTGTCGATTTACGGATGGCCAGCCATTCAGGGTCTGACAAAAACGCATCCCACTTTTCTTGGCGCTGTGCAAGCGACTCCCATGCAAGCAGATAAGTGAGGTGTTGTTCCGAGCGACCAACGATCGTCGTCCAGAACCCGACTTGCAGGAAGCCATGGCGGGCCATTATCGGCACGGTGTGATGTTCGAAGCGTGTCAGCAGGTCCGCCATGCGGCCATTCATAACTCTGTAAATACGAAGTTCGTAGATCATGTGCTCTCCTGACAATCCGGATTTAGGCAAAGCTGACGCTGGCGCGAGACGCCCTTCCAGGGCGGAATAGTCCGCGAGCTGCCCGCATTGGCTTGAAGACATTCGTCGTGCGACGGTGTTCGATTACGTCTTGCAATGCTCGATTCATGATTTTCTCCTGTGATTGCTCGGCGTCTAGACGTGGAGCACTGTTGCGCCGACGGTTCGTCGCTGTTCGAGTTGCTGATGTGCGTGGATCAGTTGATCAAACCGATAGATGTTCGTTGGGTGGACCTTGAGGATTCCCGACTGTATGGCGTCGAAGAGATCGGCTGAGGAGGCAGCGAGAGCCTCTGGGGTGTTGTTGTAGTGCGGCAAAATTGCCCACGTCAGATACAGCGCTCGGGGTGCCAGCTCAAATGGACTGATTGGTTCCGGAAAACCCGAGGCATTGCCGAACTGAACCAGTGTGCCGCGGGGTTTGAGTACCGCGAGTGAGCCCCGGAACGTATCCTTGCCGACCGAGTCGTAGACAGCCTTTACTCCCTGGCCACCAGTCAACTCAAAGGTGCGTTCTACGAAGTCTTCCGTACTGTAATTGACGACCGCTGTGCAGCCCGCTTGGAGAGCGATTTGGGCTTTCTCCCCAGTTGATACTGTTCCAATCACGTGAATCCCAAGCGATCTTGCCCACTGCGTGAAGATCTGACCCACTCCACCAGCTGCAGCGTGGTACAGGACGGTATCTCCTTCGTGGAGTTGAACGGTTTCCTTCAGCAGGTAACGTGCTGTCAATCCCTTGAGCAGGCTGCTGGCTGCCTGGTCGTCTGTTACTCCATCGGGAATTACGGTGAGGCGATCCTCAGGATAGAGACGCACCGTCGTGTACGCACCGAACGCATCGGCGTAGGCGACCCTGTCCCCAACCTTCACCAGCGTCACGTTCGGGCCAACCGCTTCGACGACTCCGGATGCTTCGTCACCGATGATCGCTGGAAACTCCGGGACCGGCAGTGTTCCGCGGCGATAGTAGATGTCTACAAAATTGAGACCGATGACGGTGTTTCGCACCAGAACCTCGTGACCGACGGGATCAGGAACATCCATGGTCTCGAAACGAAAGACATCGGGCTCTCCATACTCGTAGATACGTGCAGCTGTTGCTTTGGT
>Ga0210394_10000581_pt1 | contig 73614 bp, 75 predicted proteins | sample IncBWC12MmetaG_FD_160121 | JGI IMG/M metagenome (GOLD analysis project Ga0210394, IMG submission 160121) | Forest soil microbial communities from Barre Woods Harvard Forest LTER site, Petersham, Massachusetts, United States - Inc-BW-C-12-M | ecosystem: Environmental > Terrestrial > Soil >... | reverse complement strand
GATGGCGCGACGGGATTGGCGCTGACGGCGGAGACAAGGGGTAGGGTGCTGGCCAGCAGGATGAAGGGCTTGCAGATTCGGCGGAACATGGGTCGACCTCCTGACGATGGGCGTTCAAGATTACTCTAGGAAACCTCGAATACGTGGCTTTCATTGCAAGGAGTCAGCGTGGACTCACTTACTCTGAACGCTTGCTCATGGCCCGATGACTGGCCTACGACCGCTCCTGACCCCCGAGCAGACAGTCGTGGGCGTCCGCTTTTGGAAGGTCAGCGCGCGCTCTCTTTCGTTAACATGCGTGCTGCCGTATAGATCTTGTCGGAGGTCCATGCGATCATTCCCGCGCGCGCACCCGGCATTCAGGCACGACGGTGTTCAGCCTATCGGGGCTTGCACGGATTGCGGCAACCGAGCTTCGCCTCTGGCGAGGTCCCCTCAATAACGACGTCAAATTAATCGATAGGGAAACTATGAAAATCAAGCATCTCATCGCCGCGTGTGCGGCGTTCGTCGCTCTTGCGACCACAAGCCTCCAGGCCGTCGCGGATGATCATGCATACACTGAAGGACTTGTTGTCAATGTAGCGGCGATTCGGACTGAGTATGGGAAGTTCGATGAATACATGAAATATCTCGACACCACATGGAAGGCTGAGCAGGAAGCGGCCAAGAAGGCCGGATATATCATCAGCTACCGAGTGGTTACGGTGGCGCCACGAGGCGAGAATGATCCGGACATTTACCTGGTAGTCAACTATAAGAACTGGGCGGCCTTGGACGGTGCAACCGCCAAAGTCGATGCGATAGCAAAACAGGTGGAGGGATCTTTGGACGCGTCAAACAAGGGCGCGGTCGACCGCGGCAAGATCCGACGAATTCTAGGTTCGTGGACGGGACAAGAACTTGACCTGAAGTAGCACGCGGATCGCGAAGGACACGATAGGAAGCCGGGCCCCACGCCCGGCTTTCTTTTCTGCGCATACGCCTGACTAAATGTCCATGCCTCCGAGAGTCGGTCATCGGAACATGACAGGGCGGGCTCGTCGAAAGACCTCGAGAAGTGAGATGCCCAGCATTCTTCTTGCGGTTTCCGTTGCGAATGTCCACTTTGGGGGGCCATTTCACTAAGCAGAGTGGCTGCTTTTGGCCGGGAATAGCCCGTCGCGATAAAACAATTCACGCCTAGACAGCCAATCAGAGGTCCAGAACGTCCCCGCTACTGATGCGTGACCTCGCGAGGCGCTCCGCCAGTTGACTGTGCAAGCGTCGAAAATGTTTGACGGGCCGCCGTTGTTTGCCCTTATAACGACGCGGCGGCTTTGCGGATCCACAATGGAAAGGGCCCGCTTTCACGGGACATCCAACCCGCGCTCTCTAGTGAATGGTAGCGGGGGCACGATTGCGGACTTATTTGCTGAGGCTTCCCAGATAGCGCTGTGTCGCAAGAATTTTCAGGAAATCAATACTTAAGCGCGACGTCCACAAAAGTCTCTTGAGCTTCAAAGTGCTCGCACGTCCAAAGGGGAACAGAATTAACTGTCCGGTTCACAGCCGAACGCCGACTCATTAGAGCGCTCTTGACCCACAGTTGCCGGTGGCGAACGGCAGGTATCGGGCGGCCCGTTCATAGACTGTCTTGCCCCAGGACTTCTGGTGATAGTCGGCGCTGAAGCGTTTTTCTGCACGGATATCACGTAGTTGTCTTGTCGTGGTCAGTCGAGCGGTAGAGTTTCGGTAGACGTTGACGGCGATCCACCGATAGACCAGGCGACCGTCCAATCAAAGCGACGTCCGACCCTGAGCTGCCGCTCGCGAGCGGCCGCTTTCGCGCAGACTGATGCCATGTTCCCTCGCAGAGTGGGTGAGCTTCCCCTAGCCATTACTCGCAGTGATCGGACGACGCTCGCGCACGGTCGATCGATTTCCGGTAGACGATACCGTGAATCCACGAAGTTACCCCTCTCATTAACGTCTCAACAGAATGGGCCCGATGAACAATCGATCTCGCGGCGATCTCACGCAGCCGGTCACTGCCACTGAGCACCTCCTGGGAGATCCTCATGCGCCCGGGCTTCTTTGTGAATGGGGTGATCATCGATGTATCCTTTGGTATGCGCACGCTGTTATCTCGGATTCGCAGGGGACGACAACGGCGATGATTGCGCCGGATCAGTGCCGGTGCTGACCTTCAGTTCGCCAGCGTGCCCACGAGCGCCTTGGACACAGCCGGGGATCCGGCTCTCATGTTTCGACGCGCGTGAGCCCCCCCCTCCTCGAAGCGAGATGGCGCGGCCATCGCTCCATGGCCTGCTTCTCTTCGCACAAATGAGAATGCCAGCCGTCGTCGACAAGGACACGGCTCACTTTGCGAAGTCCAGAGCCGCCGATCGTCCTGAACCCGCCAGGCTGATCGCTACTGTGGAGCGGTGGTCGTAATGCCCCTCCTTGTCTCCAGCGCATCTGGCACTGATGGCAACGGATACGGTGCGCTACTTGCCTTCGACCTCGATGGCAGATCGCTCGGCGTTTTCAGCGGTGACAACCGCATCAACGACCCTCGCGGGCTTTCGTTTGAGGCGGCGGAAGAATTGCTATTCGTGAACAGCGGCGACGACCGAGTGCTGGCGCTCGATTCCATTGGGAGAGTCGTTCGCGACACCGGTCGCGTTGCAGGATTTAACCCTGGTGGGGGCACTTTCGGACCCGATGGGCGCTATTACGTGGGATCGCGCGGCTTGCGCACTATCATGGGTTTTTCGAGGGATCTGGCGACGCCGGCTAGCTCCGTCTTGCCCTCGGGCATCGTGCCATTTCCCCGTGGCTTCGCCTTTGGGCGCGATGGTCGCCTATTCCTCGCCTCCGGTATCGGCCCAAATGGCGAGGGTGAAAACACCATTGCAGCATTTAGTTGGAGCGGCACAATCCGGCGATTCACGCTGGTCAACGACCCGGAACTTAGTCCTCTCGACCTCCTGCTTGGGCCGAATGGCAATATCCTGGTCTCGAGCGAATACCCGTTTGCATCGCCGGATGCGGTGACGACGGTTCGGGAATACGATGCGTTCGGAGGGAACCTTGTGCGCGTCTTTTCGCCCAGCAGAAACGTCGGCTTCCGGAAGCCCCGGGGTCTGCGCTTTGGCTCGGACGGACACCTGTACTGTGTATCCGAGGACGAGGTTGTCGCCTTCGATTTTATCGGTGGGGAATGCCTAGGGGCCGTCGTGCAATGGCCCCGGTTGAACGGTCAGGCGTTGGAGTTTCTTCCGTAGGACACGGGTTACTCGCCAGACTCCCGGCCATGTGCTCTGCCAAAGCGCGGGCAGCGGGCTTTGCTGCGCGTCCGGAGGGGAACACAGCGTGCACGTCCACTGAACCCATCTGCCAGTGAGGCAGGATGCGAACGAGTGAGCCGTTCTGGACCTTACCGATGCCGGCACGCTATGTGATCGGCACGGACGGAGTGATTGCGTACGCCGAGGTTAACCCTGACTATACGCAGCGACCCGACCCCCAGGAGCTGCTCCCGATGCTCGCAGCAGTAAAGAGCCCGCGCGCGGCCTGATTGGAGACCATGATGAAAACTCCGGCGTTCGAAAGTTATCGCGAGAAGTACGAGAACGTGAGAATGAGGCGAGAAGACGGCGTTCTCGAGGTCGCTTTGCATACGCGCGGCGGCCCGCTGGAGTTCAATGGTTATGTGCACGAGGCGCTAGTTCAGGCGTTCAGGGACATCGGAGACGATCGGGACAACCACATCGTGATCCTGACGGGTATGGGCGATGATTTCTGCACTCGGATCTCGGCGGAGGGATTCGATTTCTTCACGCCGAGCGGGTACGACAAGATCCTGCGCGAAGGGACGAAGATCCTCGAGAACCTCCTCGATATTGAAGTCCCGATAATTGCGGCCATCAACGGACCGGTAACGGTGCATTCCGAGTACGCGCTGCTTTGCGACATCGTCCTTGCCGCCGAGGGTGCGTACTTTCAGGACGCACCCCACCCGGCGTTCGGCATCGTCCCGGGGGACGGGATGCACGTCCTGTGGCCAGAGGTCATTGGGGAGATTCGCGGGCGGTACTTTCTGCTGAGTGGGCAAAAGCTCAGCGCGGCAGAAGCAAAGGACTACGGCGCCGTCAACGAGGTCGTCGGTCGCGAGGCTCTCCTGCCCCGGGCATGGGAATTGGCCCGACATCTCAAGAAACAGAACCCCCTGACGCTGCGGTACACCCGAATGGCGCTTTCGACGCGCTTCCGGCGCCGCCTCCAGGAGAGCTTGTCCTACGGGCTCGCGCTCGAGGGAATTTCCGCAGCCCAGGTCGCCGCATCGAATGCGCAAAAAGCCACGGCCGGGTAAGTCCCCAAGGGTAAAGTCACGCTCGTGTTCGAAGATCTCAACTACGAGGAGCTGAGGCGACGAGCGAACGCGCGGCTGCCGCCGCGGGTGGTGGCCGTGCTTGAGGCTCGCGGCGAGCGACGCGCCGTAGCCATCGGAGAAACGCTCTATCGGGTCGACGATCGCCAGTACCCATTCGTGTACGCGGTCTCCGCGACCTTGCAGGTCCGGGACCCCGATGAATTGGTCTTGGGAACGATGGAGCCCGGCCAGTTCACCGGCGAACTCAGCCTGCTTTTTGGCCAGACGGGGTTCGCCGACTGCATTGCGATAGCCCCGGGTGAGGTGCTTCTCGTTGCTCAGCAAACCATCACGGAACTGATCCAGCTCGATCCGGGAGTGAGCGACGTTCTGTTGCCGGCCTTCGCGGCGCGCCGCCTCCTGCTGATGCAACGCCAGCAGGGAACCCTCCTACTCGTAGGCCACGAGGGCGAGCCGGCTCTGCAGCGCGTGCTCGAGTACGCCGAACGCAACCGTATTCCCTATCGCTGGCTGGACTCGGGCGACCCGGCTCAAAGCGCTGAGATCCGCGCGCGCGCCGGTGATGGACCCGGCGTACGAGTGGTGGTGCGAGGTCGACACATCCTGAAGGAACCCTCCGTGGCGGAGGTGGCACGCGCACTCGGACTCGAGCTTGCCGCGGCTCAGGATGAGCCGGCAGACCTCATTATCGCCGGAGCGGGTCCGGCCGGACTCTCCGCAGCCGTCTACGGAGCCTCCGAAGGCCTCCGGACGATCTTGTTCGACGATGTAGCGATAGGTGGTCAATCCGCTGCCTCTTCTCGCATCGAGAACTTTCTCGGATTTCCGACCGGCGTCTCCGGCGCCGACCTCGCTTTCCGCGCCGAGCTTCAGGCGATCAAGTTCGGCGCGCGCGTGGCGGTTCCCCGCCGGGCGCAGAGCTTACAGCCCAGTCATCGTCCGGGATTCTACGAGGTGCTTCTGGATGACGGCACGCGTCTCATCGGGCGCTCAGTGGTGATCGCCACGGGGGCCCGTTACCGCAAACTCGGAGTTGCCGACGAAGATCGCTTTCAGGGCGCGGGCCTCTATTACGCGGCCACGGAGCTTGAGGCTCGGAACTCCAAAAACCAGGAGGTGGTGGTCGTCGGCGGAGGCAATTCCGCCGGCCAGGCGGCGATGTTCCTCGCCTCTCGCGCCTCTTGCGTGCGTCTTGTGTATCGAGGTTGCGATCTCTCGGACAGCATGTCCCAATACTTGGTCGAGCGCCTGCGCCACGCTGCAAACGTCCAGATCGCCACCGGCTCACAAGTCATCGAGCTCGCGGGTGACGACCATCTTCGAACTATCAAGATCCGCGATGGCAAGGGCGGCGTGGCGGAAAGGTCGGTTGGCGGCCTTTTCATCATGATCGGTGCCGACCCATGCACTGGGTGGCTTAAAGACGCGGTACGTCTGGACGACCGCGGCTTTGTCCTAACGGGACAGGCAGCCGGCACCGAAGCGTCCGTGCCGTTCAATGTCTTTCAGACCAGCCTGCCCGGCGTCTTCGCCGTGGGTGATGTCCGTTCGGGATCGGTTAAGCGGGTCGCCTCCGCCGTGGGTGAGGGATCTGTGGTCGTTCAGGCAATTCACGCCCGTCTGGCAGCCCTAAGGCAATCAGAGGCGCGAGAGCCGGTCACCCTTTAGCGCTTGCCGAACTCAATGGGCATCTGGCCAGCATGGCGCTGTTCAAGGTGAACACGGGACTTCGGGAACAGGAGGTCGTGAACTTAAGTTGGCAGTGGGAGGTCCAGGTGCCTGAACTGGACGGCTCGATCTTCGTGGTGCCCCGTCGCTTTGTGAAGAATGGCCTGGATCGTTACGTCGTGTTGAACCGCATCGCCAGGTCGGTCATTGAGAGCTGCCGCCGCAAGCATCCAGAGCGGGTATTCACTCGTAACGGACGCCCAATCACCAAGATCTATAACTCAGGCTGGAAAGGGGCGCGCCGGCGCGCCTCGGAGCGCTACGCCAAGGAGCTCGGGCGACCGTGCCCCAAGGGGTTTCAATCCCTACGGGTACATGACCTCAAGCACACCTTTGGTCATCGGCTCCGGGCAGCCGGCATTGGGTTTGAGGATCGCAAGGTACTACTTGGTCACAAGTCAGATCACGTTACAACGCACTACTCTGCACCCGAAATCGGCACTCTGGTCGCCGCTGCGGAGCGAGTGTGCGAGTTGGGGTCACGCAAAAGTCACGCATTGTCTTTAGTGCGACCCAAGCAAGCGGCTGTAAGTAATTGATCGATTGGTGGCTAGGGAGAGATTCGAACTCTCGACCTCGGCATTATGAGTGCCACGCTCTAACCAGCTGAGCTACCTAGCCGTCGGGGATGCGCATTGTAGGGGGCCGGGCCCAGACGGTAAACGCCAACGTACCTGGACGGTCCGGGCTAAGGCAATGCAGGCTTTCCGATCCAGCCCGGCAGGTAGCGCGCCTCTGTCGACTGTGCCAGCTTGACGCCCATGCGTGTCGCCCGGTCCTGCTCGCCGGCGATCAGGCGAGCGCTGACCCGCGGCCGGTAGAAATCCGCCCACAGGAATTCGGAAAACGGGGCCGTATCCTTGGCGTAGCCGCCGGCCAGGCGCACCAGCCCCGCCAGACTGCGATACGGGTCGTTCTGCATCCTGGTCAGCTTTCGCGGCATGTCGGCGTAATCACGCCGGCGTCCACGATGGTCGTACGGATGAGTCCAGGCGCGAAACTCCATGGTGCGCCAGAAGGTCGCCGGGTCGAGCCAGGACATATCGTCGAGCTTCGTGACCCAGACTTCCTTCAGGCCCTGTTCGATCAGCGCGATGCCCAGATGGTGATGGTCAACGATGAAATACGCCCGCCCCGGACCCAGCACCGCCGGAAACACATGGCTCTCCAGCACCTGCTGGCGCTGCTTTTTCTTCAGCTTTTTCCATTCGGCGGCTTTGAGCTCGACCTCGGCATACCCGACCGAGAACTGGGTCGGCCGCAGTTGCGCCAGCTTGGCACGCACCAGAGCCACGTTGCGGGCATATGGAATCATGGTCTCTCCCATCGCGCGATCGCGCCCTTTAGACGTTGAAGCGAAAATGCATGACGTCGCCTTCGCACACCAGGTACTCCTTGCCCTCGAGCCGTAGCCGCCCAGCGTCGCGCGCACCGGCTTCGCCGCGATAGTTGACGTAATCCTCGAATGCAATGACCTCGGCGCGAATGAATCCGCGCTCGAAGTCGGTGTGAATGACGCCGGCCGCCTGCGGCGCGGTGCTGCCGGCGCGCACCGTCCAGGCGCGCACCTCTTTCGGCCCGGCGGTAAAGTAAGTCAGCAGTCCGAGCAACTCGTAGGCGCCGCGGATCACCCGGTTCAGGCCCGGCTCCTTGAGTCCCAGATCGCGCAGGAACTCGGCGCGTTCGGCTTCCGGCAGTTGCGCGATTTCCGCTTCGATCGCGGCACACACTGGCACCACCACCGCACGCTCGGCTTCCGCGCGGGTGCGTAACGCGTCAACATGAGCACTGCCGCCGGCGAGCCCGGCCTCATCGACATTGGCGATGTAGATCACCGGCTTCGCGGTCAGCAGATGCAGCTCGCGCAGATCGCGCCGCTGCTGGTCGCTCAAGGGCGCGGCCCGCACCGGTGTGCCCTGGTTGAGCAGCGCGCTTACGCGCTCGAACAACTCACGCTGCAGCACGGCCTTCTTGTCGCCGCTCTTGGCCGCCTTGGCCGCCCGATCGACGGCTTTGTCCACCGACGCCAGATCGGCGAGCGCGAGCTCGGTATTGATGACCTCGAGATCCGACAGCGGATCGATGCGACCGGCCACATGGACGATGTCATCATCCTCGAAGCAGCGCACGACGTGCGCGATCGCGTCGACTTCGCGGATATGGGCGAGGAATTGATTGCCCAGGCCCTCGCCTTGCGATGCGCCTTTCACCAGGCCCGCGATGTCGACGAACTCCACCGCGGTCGGCACAATCTTCTCCGGGTGTGCAATCTGCGCAAGCTGCTCGAGCCGCTGATCCGGCACCGCCACCACGCCGACGTTCGGATCGATGGTGCAAAACGGATAGTTCTCGGCTGCGATCCGGGCGCGGGTCAGTGCGTTGAACAGCGTCGACTTACCGACATTCGGCAGACCGACGATCCCGCATTGGATGGGCATTAATTTTCCTCGAGGGATGGACTACGCGGGATCATCGGCATCCCGGCTGTGGAGGGAGAGCATCGTCTTCTGCGCACCCGAGTGCAGCAGCTCCGGCATGATCTCGAGCGCACGCGCCATCGCCCCATCAATAGCCTGCTGTTCCGCCTTGGTAGGCCGATCGAGCACCGCGTCGAGCACCAGGTCGCTGGAGCCCGGATGGCCGACGCCCAGGCGCAGCCGCCAGAAATCCGCGCCGAGGTGTGCAATCACGTCGCGCAGGCCATTGTGACCGCCGTGGCCGCCACCCTGCTTGAGCCGCGCAACGCCGGGCGGCAGATCGATATCGTCGTGTACCACCAGGATCTCACCCGGCTCGATGCGGTGGAAATTTGCCACCGCGGCCACCGGCGGCCCACTGCGGTTCATGAACGCCGTGGGCTTGAGCAGCCACAGCTGCGTGCCGGCAATGTCGATGCGCGCCAGTTCCGTGTGCTCGCGCGCATCGCGGCTCCAGTTGCGGTGCGAGCGCGCCGCCAGTTCATCCACGAACCACCAGCCGGCATTGTGCCGCGTGCGTGCATATTCGCGCCCGGGATTGCCGAGGCCGACGATGAGCTTAAGGGGGAGTCCTGCCACGACACGAAACCGATGAAGTTTCCGGGTTGCGAATCCGTCTGAAGCCGGCAACTACTGGGATGTATCAGACCTAGTGTGCATTTTTTAATTACAAAAAATGCACACTAGGTCTGATACATCCCGGCAGGTCCCAACATCACCGGGATCGGACCGCGGAAGCTACTTCTTGCCTTCCTTCTTGGGAGCGGCTTCCTTCTTTGCCTCTTCCTTCTTCGGCTCTTCCTTCTTGGCCGCCGCCGCACCTTCGGTTGCAGCAGGCGCTGCGGTCGCCGGCACTGCCACCGCGCCCTCGGCCACCGCGGCAACCGCTTCCGGCTCAGGCTCGGCAACGCGCGGGCTATGCACCGACACCGCCACCGGATTGCGATGCGCCAGTTCCGGAAGCGTGACGCCAGCAGGCAGCGGCACGTCCGACAGATGCAGCGTTTCGTTCAGATTCATGCCGGACAGGTCCAGCTCCAGAAATTCCGGCAGATCCTTCGGCAGGCAGCTGACTTCAACGTCCTGGATCAGATGCGACACGATGCCGCCCTGCGTCTTCACGCCCGGCGCCACCGCTTCACCCTTGAAGTGGATCGGCAGATGTATCTTGAGTTTTTCGTTCTCCAGCACCCGCTGCAAGTCCACGTGCACCACGGCATTGCGCGCAGGATGCATCTGCACGTCGCGCACGATGGCCGGCTGGCCCTGCGCTTCGACATTGACGCTGATGATCGAGGAATAGAATTTCTCGTTACCGATCAGTGTCAACAGCTGCTGATGATCGAGCGTGATATTGCGCGGCTCACCGTCGCCGCCATAAAGAACCGCGGGAACCTTACCGGCACGACGCAGGCGGCGGCTCGCACCCTTGCCCTGATCGTGACGCGGGTCCGCGCCAACCTGAAATGTAATACGCATGTTCTTGACTCCTGACAGTTCACAACTACGGACGCGCACCGCGACCAGTGGGCATCCACCCTCAACTCTCACCCGATAGAAACTCAATCGATATACAGCGAGCTCACCGACTCCTCGTCGCGAATGCGACGGATAGTCTCGGCTAGCAGCGAGGCCACTGACAGCTGGCGGATGCGCGGGCATTCCTTCGCGGCGTCCGACAGCGGAATAGTGTCGGTCACCACCAGCTCATCGAGCGCGGAGGTCGCGATGCGCTCCACCGCACCGCCCGACAGCACCGCGTGGGTGATATAGGCCACCACCTTGAGCGCGCCCTCCTCTTTCAACGCCTGCGCCGCCACGCACAGCGTGCCGGCGGTATCGACCATGTCGTCGATCAGTACGCAGGTCTTGCCGGTGACCTCGCCGATAATGTTCATGATCTTCGACTCATTTGGCCGCGGGCGCCGCTTGTCGATGATCGCCAGGTCCGCATCGTCGAGCCGTTTGGCGATCGCGCGCGCGCGCACCACGCCGCCGACGTCGGGCGACACCACGATCAGGTTCGGGTAGCGCTGGCGCCAGACCTCGCCCAGCAGCACCGGCGACCCATACACATTGTCCACCGGTATCGCAAAGAACCCCTGGATCTGGTCCGAGTGCAGATCCAGTGTCAGCAGGCGGTGCACGCCCGAATTGCTGATCATATCCGCGACCAGTTTCGCCGTGATGGCCGAGCGTGTCGCGCGCGGCCTTCGGTCCTGGCGCGCGTAACCGAAGTACGGCACCACCGCCGTGATGCGCGCCGCCGAGGCCCGCCGGCAGGCATCCACCATCACCAGCAACTCCATCAGGTGATCGTTCGCCGGCGGACTGGTGGGCTGCACGATGAACACGTCGCGCCCGCGCACGTTCTCCATGATCTCGATGTTGACTTCACCGTCGCTGAAACGACCGACCGCTGCCCGGCCTACCGGTTGCTGCAGATGACGTGCGATGTCGTGCGCCAGCGCGGGATTCGCATTCCCCGTGAACAGTGCCAGCGTTTCAGATTCCACGATCAATGTTCCCCGCTCAGATCATAGTGGCTGGGGTGGAAGGATTCGAACCTCCGAATGGCGGGATCAAAACCCGCTGCCTTACCACTTGGCGACACCCCAGCAGTCCATCACTCGCACCGCACGCATCAGCCGTGCATTCGCAGCATCGCATGCAACGGCGAGCGATTCAGTCCGCGCGCGACAAAACTGCCCCATCGGTCTGGCACCCGCGCCGCGACGCGCTCCGCGTCCTCGACGCGCTCGAAGCTGGCGAAGATGCAGGCGCCGGTGCCGCTCATGCGCGCCGAGATCGGTGCGCCGTGGGCATCGATCTGTCCACGCAGCCACGACAGCGCCTCGGCCACCTCTGGGCGGCGCGCGCATACTACCGGTTCAAACACGTTGACGGCGCGGCTTTCGGAAAAGGCGCGTATTGTGATGACGGCGGAATTTCGTGTCAATTCAGGGGCCTGGAAGATCTCAGCGGTGCTCACGCCGATTCCGGGGTGAATCACCAGAAACCAGCGCGGCGCCAGTTCCATCGCGGTGAGCCGCTCCCCGCGACCCTCCCCCCAGGCCGAATTCCCATAGACAAACACCGGCACGTCCGCCCCCAGCTGCACCCCCAGCGTCGCCAGCTCTTCCAGTCCCAGATCGCAGTGCCACAGGGCATTGAGCCCCAGCAGCACGCTGGCTGCATCCGAGCTGCCGCCGCCTAATCCCCCACCGGCCGGAATATGTTTAATAACCTGGATGTCCGCGCCCAGCGCCACCCCGGTGTGCCGCTTCAGTGCCCAGGCGGCGCGCACCGCCAGGTCCTTCTCCGGCTCGACCTCTCGCATGCCAGCGCTGCGGGCAATACGGCCGTCGGCGCGCACTGCCAGTCCGATCCGATCGCAGCGCTCGATCAGCTGGAAAATCGTCTGCAGGTCGTGATAGCCATCCGCACGCCGCCCGGTGACATGCAGAAACAGGTTGAGTTTGGCCGGCGCCGGCCACCAGGTCAGCTCACTCACCGCGCGCTCACAGGTGCCAGGCGTCCACGACTAGCCGCAGTCGCAGTGAGCCGCGCGTCACGCTGAGCCGTCGCGGCAGCCATTGCTGCTGCACCAGGACATATTCCCCGTAATCAACCTGCCAACCTCCCTGCTCGAGTCGCGCCAGTCGTTGTTGCGAATCGACCGACTCCTGCGCGCTCATCGCCGGATCGCTGGCGCCAAGCATCCAGAACCGCAGGCTGCTGAACGGAGGCTCGAAACCAAGCGTCGCGCGCAGCTCGTCAACGGCTGCGGAACTGTCGAGCGTCAGCCCCTTGCTGGTCGTGAGCTGCAGAGTGGCCGCGCCCAGTTCGATGTGCGCGGCGCCGAATCCCAGCGGCGCCGTCAGGTCGATGCTGGCGCGCTCATCCTGCTGCTGCCAGCGCAGTCCGGCGCTGAAACCCTCGCTGCCGGTGGCGGCTGCCAGCCGGCCCTGCAGTTCGAAACGGTTGATGGCCTGCAACGCGGGCAGGCGCTGCGCCCATGGCAGCGGTGCAGCGATCGGTTTCGGAAGCGTGGCGCAGGCGCTGAGCAGGCCAGCCAGCACCACCGCGCTGCCACGCCGGCTCCAGCCTGTCATAGCGCTCAGATGGAGGTACCTGTCCCCTGGAGCGAGAGCGACGGCACGCCGGCGCGCTGTTGCGCGGCCTTGACCAGCGCATTGTCGGGATCGATCATCAGCGCCCGGTTCCAGGTCTCGCGCGCCTTGGCCTTGTCGCCCAGCGCCCACAACACTTCGCCCCAATGCGCGCCGATGTCGCCGTCCTGATCCAGGCGGAACGCGCGCTCCAGTAGCGGCAGCGCGGCCTGCAGCATGCCGCGCCGGTACTGCAGCCAGCCGAGGCTGTCGAGTATGGCCGGATTGTCGGGCTCGGACTTGAGCGCGGAGTTGATCAGGCGTTGTGCGCGGGACAGGTCCCGGTTGTGGTCGGCGAGAATGAATCCCAGCGCGTTGCTGATCGCGCTGTCCTGCGGCCGATCGCGATACAGCATCTCGAGCTGCGCGATCGCGGCGTCGGTGCGGCCGGCCTTCTCCAGCAGCACCGCCTTCTGGTAGAGCACGTCAGGGTGGCCGGGAAAGCGCGCCAGCACATCGTCGATGCGCGCCAGCGCCTGGTTGCCTTCGCCGCCGTTGGCGAGCAGCTGCGCCTGGGCGATTTCCGCCTCCAGCCGCGTCGCTGGCGGGGCATCGTCCTTGGCCTGCAGCAGCGCCAGCGCATCACTACGCTGCCCCTCCTTATAGAGAAGGGTGGCGGCGCGATTGCGCGCGGCCGCTTCCAGCCCGGTGCCGCTGAGCATCTGGTAGCCGCGCAGCGCGTTGGCCACTTCGCCGCGGCGCTCTGCGATCGCCGCCAGGTAATACACGGCGATACCTGAGGACTCCGGATCCTTCAGCAGCGCCGAGAACACGTTCTGCGCCTCGCCGTAGTCGCCGCGATCGAAGGCGAGCAGCCCGAGGCGGCGTTCGGCCTGCGGCCGCAGCGCGGCGCTGTCGCGCAGGCTTTCGAGCGCCATGCGCGCCTCGCGCTCGCGGCCCAGCACAATCAGCACGTCAGCGGCGGCAAAACTCTGCTCCTTGGGCGCCGCGCTACGAGCAGCCCCGGCCGCGGCCACCGCCAGGTCGGCCTCCCCAAGGCCCGCATGGGCGCGCGCCAGCAGCAGTTGCGTTGGCGCACGCTCGGCACCGGCACTCAGGGCGCGCTGCCCGTACTGCAGCGCCTCGCGGTAATTCCAGCCGTCAAACGCCAGATCGGCCAGCGCCAGCTGCGCCCGGCCGCTCTGCAGCCGTGCGACCTGCGCGCCACGCACCATCGCCAAGGTCGCCGATACGCCCGATTCCAGCGCCACCTGACTCATCTGTTCAGCGATGTTGTCATCGGCAGCCGCGCCGCCCGCGCCGGAACTGCCAGCGGCGCTATTGTGCTCGCCGCCTTTGGCATCATGGCCGCGCTGGCCGCGCCGGGCCGGGGCCAGACCGCCGCCATTGCTGATCCAGCCCTCGAAGGCACTGCGGGCGTCATCGATCTTGTAGAGTCCGAGGTTGGCTCGCATCGCGGCCCGTAGGGGCGCCGGGTCGGTCGGTGTCAGTTGCCGCCAGCGCGCCGCGGCGCGTTCGGCGGCCTGGAACTGGCCGCAGTCGAGCGCCACGCCGGTGGCACGCTCGGCGAGCCTGGCGTCGGCCAGCCGCTGCGCGGCGACAGTGTAGTTGGCAGCCGCGCGGCCGCAGTCATCGCGCTGCAGCGCAATCTCCGCAGTCATGACCAGCGCGTTGGAATCTTCCACATCGCGCAGGCTGTCCGAGGAGGCCAGGGCAGTACCCAACAGCGCGCACAGCGCTGTTGCACCGGTCAAAAGCTTCCGGGCAGCAAGGGTGAGGTGGCGAGGCTCCATGGCCGCTAGACTATAGCTGAAGATGAAAGCATCGATCCGCCAAAAGCTCGAAAAAGCCGAGCAGCGATTTGAAGAGCTGGGACACCTGCTCGCCGACCCCGAAATGAGCGGAAACTCGCAGCAATTCCGGGATCTGTCGGTCGAGTACGCCCGCCTGCAGCCTACCGCCGCGGCATTTGCCGACTATCGGCGGCTCGAGCAGGAGCTCGCCAGCGCACACGACATGCTGACCGACGCGGATTCCGACATGCGGGCGCTCGGCGAGGAAGAGCTCGCCGCCGTCAGGCAGCGCCTGGAGCAGCGCGACAGCGAGCTGCAGCGGCTGCTGCTGCCGCGCGACGCGCGCGATCAGGGCAACATATTTCTCGAGATCCGCGCCGGTACCGGCGGCGACGAGGCTGCCATCTTCGCCGGCGAGCTGCTGCGCATGTACAGCCGCTATGCCGAGTCGCAGGGCTGGCAAGTCGAAACCCTGAGCGAGAGTCCCGGCGAGCATGGCGGCTATCGTGAGGTGATCAGCCGGATCGTCGGCCGCGGCGCGTTCTCCAAGCTCAAGTTCGAATCCGGCACTCACCGCGTACAGCGCGTACCGGCGACCGAGGCCCAGGGGCGCATTCATACCTCCGCGGTCACGGTCGCCATCCTGCCGGAGCTTGACGAGGTCGAGAAGGTCGACCTGAATCCGGCGGATCTGCGCATCGACACCTTCCGTGCCTCGGGCGCCGGCGGCCAGCACGTGAACAAGACCGACTCGGCGATACGCATCACGCATATCCCCAGCGGCATCGTCGTGGAGTGCCAGGATGAGCGCTCGCAGCACAAGAACCGCTCGCGTGCGATGTCGCTGCTGGCGGCGCGGCTGTTGGCCGCCGAACAGGAAAAGCAGCAGGCAGCGCAGGCGCAGTCACGCAAGCTGCAGGTCGGCAGCGGCGACCGCTCCGAGCGCATCCGCACCTACAATTTTCCACAGGGCCGGGTAACCGACCACCGCATCAACCTGACCCTGTACCGGCTGGCGGACATCATGCAGGGCCAGATCGAGGAACTGCTGCAGGGCTTGCAACAGGAATATCAGGCGGAGCTGCTGGCCGCCGAATGAAGCGTGAGCGCCAGGGCACTGAAGAACACACAGCCGATCGCCCAGATGCCCACCGTGACCGCGGCCACCAGCGCCTGCACCGCCGGACCCTGGCCGACCAGCAACGCCGCCAGGATGCTCAACACCGCAGCGGCGGCCAGGGTACAGACCAACAGGATCAGCACCGCGATCACGATCGTCGCCATTACCTTCCACCAGTACGGCCGGATCAGCTGTACGCAGCGCAGCAACGCCGCGAACGGATTGAGGTTCTCGAACAGCAGCACCGGCAGCAGCACCAGGTAGCACACCAGCAGGAAAATCCCCGGCAAAATCAGCAATGTGAAGCCGAAGAACAGACTCAGCTGAGCCAGGATCCAGCTCACCAGGATGACCGGCAGGCGGTGCGCGGCGGCGGCCAGCTCGGCGGTGAAGTCGATGGTCGCACCACTGGCGAACGCTCGCTGTCGCAGCATCATTGCGCTGACGATGAACACCGTCGCGGCTGAAGCGACTAGCGCCAGCAGCCAGTAGTCGGTGTCCGACGGCATGCCGAACGTGAGCGTATGGCCGCTCGCGATCCAGTAGAAATTCGGGATCTCGAGGCACAATACCCCTACCATCGCGAACGGCAGGCACTTGAGCAGCGTCGCGCGGAACAGCTGGCTCGCCGCATCCAGCAGGTTGCTGACGCTGGCGTCGAGCCGAGGCGGCTTCGATGCAGTCATAATGGCTCCATCATGGCGGAATCCGGCAATGTAACAGACCGCGCTGATCGCGCAGACGACCCTGAGCGTGCCAACCGGATGGCCGCTCCGGACACGGTGCGCGGATTGCTCGAGCGCGGCTGGGCCCAGCTCGTCGGCAGCAGCGAATCCTCACGCCTGGATGCCGAAATCCTGCTCGCGCACGCGCTGCGGCGACCGCGCAGCTATCTGCCGGCGCATGACAATGTACCGGTCGAAGAGGCAACGATCGCGCGCTACCAATCGCTGCTGGCGAGAGCCGCGCAGGGCGAACCGCTGGCCTACCTCACCGGCGAGCGCGAATTCTGGTCGCTGCCGCTGACGGTGACGCCCGACGTACTGATCCCACGCCCGGAGACTGAGCTCGCGGTGGAGCGCTGCCTGGCGCTGCGCGACGCCGCCCCGGCCGCGGTCGCCGATCTCGGCACCGGCTCGGGCGCCATCGCGCTGGCGCTGGCGGTCGAACGGCCGCTGTGGCACGTCATGGCCACCGACTGTGATGCCAGCGCGTTGCAGGTAGCGCGCGGCAACGCCGAGCGACTGGGCGCCAGGAATGTTTATTTCTCGCAGGGTGACTGGCTCGGGCCGTTGCAGGGGCGCCAGTTCGACCTGATCGTCAGCAATCCGCCGTATGTGGCGGCACACGACCCGGCTCTGCATGCCCTGCGCTACGAACCGGCCGCGGCGCTGACTCCGGGAGTCAGCGGCTTGGAAGCACTGCGGCGAATTGTTCTGCAAGCCCCCGCCCATCTGCTGCCGGGCGGCTGGCTGGTGCTCGAACACGGCGCCGGCCAGGCCGCCGAGGTTGCCGGCTCGCTTGTGGATGCCGGCTATGCTCGCGTACGCTGCTATGCCGATCTTGCCGGTCGCGACCGCGTCACCGAGGCGCAGTGGCCATGACGGCCGGCGTCGGCACATCGAAAGCACGAGGAACACGACCATGGTTCGATTCGAGACCTCTCACGGCGGCTTCACCGTCGAGCTGTACCACGAGGACGCGCCGCAGACGGTTGAGAACTTCCTGCGCTATGTCGATGATGAATTCTTCGACGGCACGATCTTCCATCGCATCGTGCCCGGTTTCGTCATCCAGGGTGGCGGGCTCACGACCGATTTCGTGCAGAAAAAGACCCGCCCGCCGGTAAAAAATGAGGCAGCCAACGGTGTGCGCAACCAACGCGGCACGCTATCGATGGCCCGCACCGATGAGATCCACAGCGCCACCTCGCAGTTTTTTGTCAACCTGGCCGACAACGATTTTCTCGACCAGCGGCCAGGCCAGTACGGCTACGCGGTATTCGGCCGCATCGCCGACGGAATGGATGTGATCGATCGCATCGCCAAGGTCGGCACCGGGCGCCGCAAGGGCCATTCCGACGCGCCGCTGGAAGACGTCGTGATCAGCTCGGCGCGGCGCGTGCAACCGGCAAAGTAGCCGTTTCGGGCGATGGCGAGGGCGCAGCGTAACGGCGCTCCGCACAATGGCAGCGGCCGGCGCCGTTCGCATCGCGGTATCGGCTACCGGCTGGTGCGCGCACTGGGCCTGACGCTGCTCGCTGCACTGCTGCTGATGGCGCTGAGCGTGCTGGCGCTGCGTTGGATCGATCCGCCGATCAGCGCCTTCATGCTGACGGCGCGCATCCAGGCAATGCTCGAGGCCGGACACGGCTACCACACCGAGTACCGATGGGTGTCTCTGGAACAGATCTCACCGCAGGCTGCCATTGCCGTGATCGCTTCCGAAGACCAGCAGTTTCCGTTCCATGGCGGCTTCGACTTCAAGTCGATCCGCGAGGCGGTGCGGGCCCACGAGCGCGGCCATAAGCTTCGCGGCGCCAGCACCATCACCCAGCAGGTGGCGAAGAACCTGTTCCTGTGGTCGGGCCGCAGCCTTACGCGCAAAGGGCTTGAGGCCATGCTGACGATCATGATCGAAACCATGTGGCCAAAGGAGCGGATCCTCGAGGTGTATCTGAATATCGTCCAGTTCGGCCGCGGCATCTATGGGGTCGAAGCGGCGGCGCAACACTTCTTTCATGAAAGTGCGGCGCGCCTCACGCGCCAGCAAAGCGCACTGCTCGCGGTGGTGCTGCCCAATCCGCTGCGCCTGCGCGTCGATGCGCCGTCGAGCTATGTACTCTCCCAGCGCGACTGGACTCTGAAGCAGATGGCGGATCTGGGCGGTCCGGCCTACCTGAGGGAGATCGAGCCGCCGTAGGGCTGCGCCGCAGGCCCGGCGGTTGCATTGGCGGCGCAGCTGACGCAGGCTGGATTCCTCAGCGCGCATGGACACCGAATCGAACCGATCTGCCGCTACCGCTGCACCGGCCGCCGCGCCGGTGTCGTCGCGCGAGCGCCAGTACCGCTATTACGATTTCTTCATGGCGGCGTACGTCTGTATTCTGCTGTGCGCCAACCTGATCGGACCGGCGAAGATATCCACTGTCCAGCTGCCCTTCATCGGCGGCGTGACCTTCCTGGCTGGCGTGCTGTTCTTCCCGCTGTCTTATATCTTCGGCGACATTCTGACCGAGGTCTACGGCTACGCGCGCGATCGGCGGGTGGTCTGGGCCGGCTTCGTAGCGCTGGCCTTTGCCGCGCTGATGGCGGCCGTCATCGTCGCGCTGCCGCCGGCGCCGCGATGGCGCAGTAACCAGCCGGCGGTCGAGGCCATTTTTGGCAATACCCCCCGGATCGTAGCCGCCTCGATCATCGCCTTCTGGTGCGGTTCGTTCGTGAATAGCTTCGTTATGGCAAAGATGAAGATCTGGACCAACGGCCGCTGGCTCTGGACGCGTACCGTCGGCTCGACGCTGTGCGGCGAGCTGGTGGACAGCGCGCTATTCTATTCAATAGCCTTCTATGGCCTGTGGGATACCAGACTGCTCGCAGGCGTCATGCTCACGCAGTACGTGCTAAAGAGCGGCTGGGAGATCGTCATGACACCGGTGACCTACCGCATCGTCGGATTCTTGAAACGCGCCGAGGGCGAGGACTATTACGATCGCGGCACGAATTTCACGCCGTTCTCGCTCAAGGCGTGAGCGGCACGTGGGAGCAGTTGAACCGGAGTACTTTTGCATCCAAAGGATCGGAGAATTCTATGCAGCAAGCGGTACGAAAATACCTGTTGGCTCTTGAAGCCGGCGACGCCGATAAGGCGGCGTCCCTGTTCGTCCCCGGTGGCTGGGTTCAGTCACCATTTCTGGGCCGGTTGCCGGTGCGCGATTTCGTGAACAAGGTGACGCGCGCCTCGAGCGGCTCGAAGCTGACGGTGCACGACGTGCTGGTGAGCGCCGAGGGCCATCTGCGGGCCGTCGCCTATTACCTGTATGACTGGTCGCTGAAGGACGGCTCGAACGTAGCGTTCGATTGCGCGGACGTCTTCAACTTCGACCCGAATACCGGCCGGATCGAGTCGATTGTGCTGGTTTACGATACCCGTCCGGTGCGCGACGTGGTCGAGAATAAATACCCGGGACCCTCGTGAGCTGAGCGGCACGGACAGGGAGCGACCAGTCATCCAGCCGCTGCCTGACCGTGCGGCTCAATTCAGGGAGTGCGGGGCTTCGGGGTTTGCCCCGCCGGTAAACAGCCGCTCGACGTCGATCGCGTCGAATCGATAGGGCCGGCCGCAGAATTCGCAGGTGACGGTCACCGCGCCCTGTTCGGCCAGGATGCTGCGCATCTCGTCCGGCCCGAGCGAGCGCAGCAGTCCTGCGACCCGGCCCTCGCTGCAACGGCAGGCAAAACGAACCGGCGAGCCCTGGAACAGGCGGCAATCATGCTCGCCGCAGACGCGTTGCAGCACTTGCTCCGCCGGGCCTAGCCGCAACAGCGATGCGTCAAGCGTCGCCACGCGCGGCTGCAGATCCTCCCACACGTGCTGCGACACGGCTGCGAGCGCCTCGCCCTGCGCGCCGGCGGCCGCAGGCAGCTTCTGCAACAGCACGCCGCCGGTGCTGACACTGTCCGCCGCCAATGCAATGCGCGTCGGCAACTGCTCGGAGGTGGCGAAATAGTTTTCCAGGCACTCTGCCAGCGTTGCGCCTGCCAGCGCGACGATGCCCTGGTAGCGGGCGGACCGCTCCTCCGCCTCGATGGTGACGGTCAGCCGCCCGTCGCCCACCAGTTGTCGAAACGCTATCGCCCCATCGATGCCGTCATCGAAACGGGCGACCGCGCGAATGACGAATTCATGCGTGCATTGCGCTACCAGCAGATTCACCAGGCCATCGCCGGCGAGCTGCAGCGTCAGCGTGCCGTGGAATTTGAGCGTGGCGGCAAGCAGCAGCGATGCCGTGACCGCCTCGCCCAGCAGTGCCTCCACCGGCGAGGGGTAGCGCTGATGCCTGCGCATCTCGCGCCAGGCGCCATCGAGCCGGATCCAGAAGCCGCGCACCGGGTGGCGTTCGAGTATGAAGCGCCGCAGCTCACCGTCACCGCCTGCCGGCACCTCAACCACTGAGTTTCTTTTTCAGCAGCTCGTTGAGGCGCGCTGGGTTTGCCTTTCCCTGCGTTGCCTTCATCGCCTGCCCGACGAAGAACCCGAACAGCTTGTCCTTGCCGGAGCGATACTGCGCAAGCTGCGAGGGGTTGGCTGCCATCACGGCATCGATCGCCGCTGCGATCGCCGAGTCATCGGTGATCTGGCGCCAGCCGCGCGCCTCAATGATCGCATCGGCATCCGTACCTTCTTCCCACATCGCCTCCAGCACGTCCTTGGCCATCTTGCCCGAGATGGTGCCGTCGGCGACTCGCGCCAGTAGTTTCGTCAGGGCAGCTGGCGCGACGCGGCTGCCGCTGATTTCGATCCCGTCGCGGTTGAGCAGGCCCGCGAGTTCGCCCATGATCGTATTGGCCGCAAGTTTCGGGCTGATCACAATATCGGGGATACTCGCCGCCTTCTCGAGCACGGTCTCAAAGTAGTCGGCCAGCTCGGCACTGCTGGTGAGCACCCCGGCGTCGTAGGCCGAGAGTGCAAAATCCTGGCGCAGCCGCTGTGCCTTCTGGTCGGGCAGTTCCGGCAGGCTGGCGCACACCGTATCGATATACAGCTGGTCGATCTCGACCGGCAGCAGGTCAGGATCCGGGAAATAGCGGTAGTCGTTGGCTTCCTCCTTGGAGCGCATCGATCGTGTCTCTGCGCGATCGGCATCGTACAACCTTGTCTCCTGCACCACCTGGCCTCCGCCCTCGAGCAGCTCGATCTGGCGCGCGACCTCGTAGTTAATGGCCTTCTCCACGAAGCGGAACGAGTTGAGGTTCTTTATCTCAGCGCGCGTGCCCAGTTTTTCCGCACCGCGCGCTCGTACCGAGACGTTGGCATCGCAGCGGAACGAACCTTCCTGCATGTTGCCGTCGCAGATCTCCAGGTAGCGCACCAGCGTATGGATCTTCTTCATGTAGGCGATCGCTTCCCTGGCGGAGCGCATCTCCGGCTCGGAGACGATCTCGATCAGCGGCGTGCCGGCCCGATTCAGGTCGACGCCGGTCAGGCCGGCGATGCCCTCATGCAGCGACTTGCCGGCATCCTCCTCCAGGTGCGCACGCGTGACGTCGATGCGCTTGACCGTGCCGTCATCGAGCACAATGTCGACCGCTCCGCCGCAGACAATCGGCAGCTCGTACTGGCTGATCTGGTAGCCCTTCGGCAGGTCGGGATAGAAGTAGTTCTTGCGCGCAAAAATCGAGCGCCGCATCACCCGCGCATTGATCGCGAGCCCGAACTTCACCGCCATGCGTACCGCCTCGGCATTGAGTACCGGCAGCACGCCGGGATAGGCCAGGTCCACCAGGTTGGCCTGCGCATTTGCCGGCGCCCCATAAGCGGTGGCGGAGCCGGAGAAGATCTTCGACTGCGTCGCCAGCTGGGCGTGAATCTCCAGCCCGATGACGGTTTCCCATTCCATCAGGCAAACCCCGGCGGTACCCGCCGATGCCAATCGCTTTCCAGCTGGTAGCGATGCGCGACATTCAGCAGCCGCTCCTCGCCGAAATGCGGGCCGATGATCTGCATGGCGGTCGGCAGGCCGTGCGACAGGCCGCAGGGCAGCGAGATCGCCGGCAAACCCGCAAGGTTTGCGCCGATGGTATAGATGTCATTCAGGTACATGGTGACCGGATCGCTGGTCTTGGCCCCGAGTTCGAACGCGGTGGTCGGCGTGGTCGGGCCGATCACCACATCGACTTCGTGGAATGCGCGCTCGAAATCGTTGCTGATAAGCTGCCGCACGCGCTGTGCCTTGAGGTAGAAGGCATCGTAATAGCCGGCCGACAGCACGTAGGTGCCGGTCATGATGCGACGCTTGACCTCGGCGCCGAAACCCTCGCCGCGCGAGCGCTGGTACAGGTCCAGCAGATCGCGCGGATTGTCGCAGCGATGGCCGTAGCGCACGCCATCGAAACGGGCCAGGTTCGACGAACATTCCGCCGGCGCCACCACGTAATAGGTCGGCACCGAGAGCGGCAGATTCGGCAGGCTGACATCCTTGATCACGGCGCCCTGCGAGCGCAGCAGATCGAGCGCGGCGCGGATGTGCTGCTCGATCTCAGGATCGAGCCCTTTATCGAAGAATTCCTTCAGCACGCCAATCTTCAGGCCCTTGATCGGCTGCCCGAGTACGCCGTTGTAGTCAGGCACCGGCAACTCGACGCTGGTGGAATCGCGCTCATCGAAACCGGCCATCGCCCCCAACAGCAGCGCCGCATCCTCGGCGCTGCGCGTAATCAGGCCGCCCTGATCCAGGCTCGAGGCAAACGCGACCATGCCGAAGCGCGACACGCGGCCATAGGTGGGTTTGAGTCCGGTCACGCCGCACAGCGCCGCCGGCTGACGAATCGAGCCGCCGGTGTCGGTCGCGGTCGCCGCCGGCGTCAGGCGGGCGGCCACCGCCGCCGCCGATCCGCCCGAGGAGCCGCCCGGTACGCGCGCGACGTCCCAGGGGTTCTTCACCGGGCCGAAGAAGCTGGTTTCATTCGAGGATCCCATCGCGAACTCGTCCATATTGGTCTTGCCCAGCATGACGACGCCGGCCGCCCGCAGGCGCTCGACCACCGTGGCATCGTAGGGTGAGACAAAATTCGCCAGCATGCGCGACCCACAGGTGGTCTTCTCGCCGCGGGTACAGAAGATATCCTTGTGGGCGATGGGCACGCCGGTGAGCGGCCCGGCGTCTTTCGCGCGTAGGCGTGCGTCGGCCTGCGCCGCTTCGACCAGCGCCGCCTCGGCCGTGATGCTGATGAACGCATTAAGATCGGCCTGATGCCGCGTCACACGCTCAAGGAAGGCTCGCGTGACCTCGACACTTGAGAGCTGGCGCGCCTGCAGCGCCGCGGACAGCTCCGCGACGCTCATGTCATGCGGTGCACTCATTCGATCACTCGGGGAACCAGGTACAGGCCGGCCTCGACCTGAGGCGCATTGCGCTGGTACAGCTCGTGCCGGTCGGTCTCGGTGACGCTGTCGAATCGCAGGCGCTGGCGCTGCCCCGGCAGCGGGTGCGCCATGGGCTCGACCTGGCTGGTGTCGGCACGGTCGAGCTCGCCCACCAGCCCCATAATGCGCGACAGCCCCTCCACGTAGAGCGGAATCTCCTGCTCGGTCAGCGCAAGACGCGCCAGGCGGGCGATGTTCACGATGTCGCTGCGATTGAGGCTCATGGGGAAAGGTCACATTTTCGCAGAAAAAACAGCGCGAAATCATACACCTCGCCTTGTGGAATGTCCTCTCGGTTGCTAGATTAGCGCGCGATTTTAGGACGCCTGTTTAACTCCCGGAAAGGTCGGCCGCTCTCATGTTCAAACGCCTGCGCGGCTATTTCTCCAGCGATCTGTCGATCGATCTGGGCACCGCCAATACGCTGATCTACGTGCGTGACAAGGGCATAGTTCTCAATGAGCCCTCGGTGGTGGCAGTGCAGGATGAACCTTCGCGCGGCGGCAAGATCATCGTCGCCGTCGGCCAGGACGCCAAGGCCATGCTGGGTCGCACACCCGGCCACATTACCGCCGTTCGGCCGATGAAGGACGGCGTCATCGCCGATTTCACCTACACCGAGAAGATGCTGCAGTACTTCATCAACAAGGTGCATGGCAATCGCTTCCTCAAGCCCTCGCCCCGGGTGCTGGTATGCGTACCGTTCGGCTCGACCCAGGTCGAGCGCCGCGCGATCCGCGAGTCGGCCGAGGGAGCCGGCGCACGCAACGTCGGCATTGTGAGCGAACCGATGGCTGCCGCGGTCGGCGCGGGACTGCCGGTTCAGGAGGCACGCGGGTCGATGGTGCTCGACATCGGCGGCGGTACCAGTGAGGTCGCCGTGATTTCGCTCAACGGCATTGTCTACGCCAATTCGGCCCGAATCGGCGGTGATCGCTTCGACGATGCGATCATGAACTACGTGCGCCGCAACTATGGAATTCTGATCGGCGAGGCCACGGCCGAGCGCATCAAGATCGAGATCGGGTCGGCCTATCCCGGCCAGCAGGTGCGCGAGCTATCGGTCAAGGGTCGCAACCTGTCGGAAGGGGTACCGCGCAGTTTCACGCTCAACAGCAACGAGATTCTCGAGGCGCTGCAGGAGCCGCTGCAGGGAATCGTGAGCGCGGTCAAGCAGGCACTGGAGCAGACGCCGCCCGAGCTTGGCGCTGATGTGGCCGAGCGCGGCATTGTGCTCACCGGTGGCGGCGCGCTGCTGCGCGATATCGACAAGCTGCTGATGGAAGAGACCGGCCTGCCGGTGATGGTTGCCGACGACCCGCTGACGTGCGTCGCACGCGGCGGCGGTCGCATCCTCGAGCTGATGGATCAGATGGGGCCCGGACATTTCGGCTTGGAATAATACCGCTCGAGCGCAGTACCGGCCGATCCACGGCATTCGACGGCGTGCCGGACGCGGCGCTGCACATGCGCAGTAATCGCGCAGGCCGCTAGGAGGTCCGCCATGGCGGTCTTCGGCCCCGACGTTGATCGACCCCTGTACGGTCGTGGGCCGTCGGTGGGGCTGCGTTTCACCGTTTACGCCATCCTCTCGATCGTACTGATGTACTACGACCAGCACGGCCACTGGGTGCAGCGTCTGCATTACGCGCTCGATGCGGCAGCGTATCCGGTGCAGGTCGCGGTCAGCTCTCCGCGCGCGGCGTGGAACTGGATGACACAGAGTTTCCAGACCCGCGACGCACTGCAGGCCGAGAACAAGCGCTTGCACGACCAGCTACTGGCACTTGAGATGAGCGTCGTGCGGCAAGACGCGCTGGAGCAGGAAAATGCCGAACTGCGCGGTCTGCGCGCCGCCCTGCCGCCATTCATCAAGAAATGGCAGCTGGCGGAAATCATCAGCGTCGAGACCAACCCGCTGCGTCAGCGCGTCGTGATCAACAAGGGCACCGCCGACGGCGTGACGCTGAACCAGGCGGTCGTCGACGGCAGCGGTGTTCTGGGTCAGGTCGCCCGCGTGGGGCCCTGGAGCGCCGAGGTGATCCTGGTCACCGATCCCGAGCACGCGATCCCGGTCGAAGTGACCCGCAACAGCCTGCGCTCCATTGCGGTGGGCTCGGGCAATACCGGCGAGCTGTTGCTGCCCTACCTGGCGATCAACTCCGACGTCAAAGGCGGCGATCTGCTGGTGAGTTCGGGGCTGGGCGGGGTATTTCCCTCGGGCCTTCCGGTCGCGCGCATCAGCGGCGTGCGGCGCGAGCCCAATCAACTGCTGGCGCAGGTGCGGGCGACGCCGCTGGCCCATGTCGAGCGCGACCGTGAAGTGGTGTTGCTGCAGTTCGAGCCGTCGCACCCGGCAGCCCCGGCGCCCACGCCACCGATCGCACCGGAAGTGGCCCCGGTGGCGAAGCCGGCGCCGAAGATTTCGGATCCGGACGAATGACCACGGCACTGCAGCGCAGCGCGCCATGAGCGACCGCCACCCACGCCTGATCGTCCTGACGACCACGATCATCGCCCTGGTGTTCACGGTGTTGCCGTTGCCCACCTGGCTCGCCATCGTGCGACCGGCGTTCCTGGTGCTTACCGTACTGTACTGGTCGATCATGATTCCGCGCGCCGGCGGCCTGCTGCTGGGCTACGCCAGCGGACTGGCGCTCGACGTGTTTCAGGGCTCGCTGCTGGGCGAGCATGGGCTGGCACTGGCCTTCGTGACCTATCTGGCGATCCGCCTGCACCTGCTGATGCGAGCCAAGCCACTGTTTGAGCAGTCGCTGTTTGTGTTTGCGGCGCTGATGGTTTATGAGTTTCTGCTGTGGGTGATCGATGGCTGGAGCGGCCATCCCCTGTCCACGCCGACACGCTGGGTGCACGCCTTCACCGGCGCCCTGATCTGGCCGCTGGTGGTCGGCATCCTCGGCCGCTTTCGCACCTCGCGCTAACGCCCCGGATCACCATCCTCTGTAGCCACCTAGAGACTTCCGTACCGAGCACCTCGTGGATTCACGCGTTCGCATCAAGGACCACTGGAACGAGCAGCGCATCTTCACGCAGCGCACGCTCGGGGCAGCGGTCGTCATCGCCGTCATGGTGCTGACGCTGATCGGGCGCCTGACCTACCTGCAGGTGTGGCGGCATGACTATTATGCCGAGCTCTCGCAGGGCAACCGCGTACGGCTCGATCCGATCCCCGCCAGCCGCGGCCTGATCTTCGACCGTAACGGCACGGTGATAGCCGACAACGAGCCCGCCTACCAGCTCGAGTTGATCCGCGAGCAGGTGCCGAATCTCAACGACACGCTCAGGCGCCTGACCGCCCTCGGACTCATCGACCGCGATGAACTCGAGGACACGCGCCGCATGATCTTCTCGCGTCGCAGCTTCGACAGTGTGCCGGTACGCCTGCGGCTCACCGATGAGGAGATCGGCCGCTTCGCGGTGCATCGTTACCAGTTCCCCGGAGTCGACCTGGCCACTCGCCAGACGCGCCACTACCCCTACGGCCAGCTCGGCGTACATGCCCTGGGCTACGTCAGCGCCATCAGCGTTCAGGACCTGGAGCATATCGATCGCGTCACCTACGCCGGCACGGCGCTGATCGGCAAGCTCGGCATCGAGAGCACCTACGAACGCTCGCTGCATGGCAAGAACGGCTTTCGCGAAATCCTGGTCAATGCGCAGGGTCGTTCGGTACAGCGCGAGGGCGCATTTGCCGCAGAACTTCATTCGCAGGCGCCAATCGCCGGCGATGATCTTATGCTGTCGATCGACCTCAGGACGCAGCAAGCCGCCGAGGATGCACTCGGGGATCATCGCGGTGCGGTGGTCGCGATCGATCCCAGCAATGGCGACGTGCTGGCGCTGGCCAGCAAGCCCGGGTTCGATCCGGCGGCGTTCGCCCGCGGACTGTCGCGCGCCGAGTACGCGCACCTGTCCGAGGATATCGACAAGCCATTGTTCAACCGGGCATTGCGCGGCACCTACCCGTCCGGCTCGACCATCAAGCCGGTGATTGCGCTGGCGGGCCTGACCTATCACGTGGTAGATCCGAACCGGCAGGAATTCTGCGCCGGCGTGTTCCACCTGCCCGGCAGCATCCACCTGTATCGCGAAGGCAAGGGTGGCAAGCACGGCTACGTTGACCTGGAACGCGCGATCGCCAAGTCCTGCGATGTCTATTTCTACGGCCTCGCCGCGAACATCGGTGCCGACCATATCGCCGATTTCATGACCCCGTTCGGCTACGGGCAGCTCACCGGCATCGATATCAGCGGCGAGAAGCCGGGGCTGCTGCCCTCGCCCGAGTGGAAGCGCAAGGCCTTCAAGCGCCCGCAGGACCAGATCTGGTTTCCGGGCGAGACGGTCAACTTCGGGGTCGGCCAGGGCTATCTGCTGGTCACGCCGTTGCAGCTTGCGCACGTGGCCTCGGTACTGGCCGAGCGCGGCCGGAGCTTTCGTCCGCGGCTGGTGACCGGAGTTCGCGATCTCGAGGGCAATGTGAAGCCAATCGCCCCGGCACAGGTGCCGTCGATCGACGGTATCGCCACTGACGCCTGGGATCTGGTGCTGCGTGGAATGAAGGGCGCGGCGACCTACGGCACCGCCGCCGCGATCAGCAAGGGCGCGGGCTACACCATCGCGGGCAAGACCGGCACCGCGCAGGTGTTCACGGTCGGTCAGAACGAAAAATACGTCGAGAAGAACGTCGCCGAGCGCTTGCGCGACCACGCCTGGTTCATCGCCTTCGCACCGGCAGAGGCACCGCGTATCGCGATCGCCGTGCTGGTGGAGAACGGCGGCTTTGGCGCCAGTTCCGCGGCGCCGATCGCGCGCAAGGTCATGGACGCCTATCTGCTGCACGAAACCACGTCGCCGGCAACCGAGATCGCGGTGCCCGAGAGCCAGGCCAGTGATTGAAGATAGCGGCTATGCGCGCACGCGCCGCACGCTGTCGGCGAGCGCGAAACTGCTCTCGGCACTGAACCTCGACGGTCCGCTGCTGGTGGGACTGGGCCTGCTGGCACTCTATGGCCTGGCAATTCTCTACAGCGCCTCGGGCCAGAGCCTCGACACGATCCTGCGCACCCTGATCCGCCTTGCGCTCGGCACGGCCGCGATGCTGGCGCTGACTCACGCCAGTCCAAATTTCCTGCGCCGGCTGTCACCGTGGATCTACGTGCTCGGCGTGATGCTGTTGCTGGTGGTGGAGCTGACCGGCGCGATCGGCAAGGGAGCGCAGCGCTGGCTCAACCTCGGTATCGTTCGCTTTCAACCGTCCGAGGTAATGAAGCTCGCGGTGCCGATGCTGGCCGCCTGGTACCTGCATGACCGCCCGCTGCCGCCGGACTTGCGAGCCCTGCTGACCCTGGCCGTGATCATCTTCCTGCCGGCGGGACTGGTCGCGATGCAGCCGGACCTGGGGACCGCAGCGCTGATCGCCGCCAGCGGCGCATTGCTGGTACTGATGGCCGGACTGTCACTGCGTATCGTCGTGCTGCTGCTGGGGCTGGCGGTGGCTGGCGCGGTGGGCGGCTGGCATTTCCTGCACGACTACCAGCGCGAGCGTGTCCTGACCTTCCTCAATCCCGAGACCGATCCGCTCGGCGCGGGATATCACATCATCCAGAGCCAGATTGCACTCGGTTCCGGCGGCGTGTTCGGCAAAGGCTGGATGCACGGCAGCCAGGCACAGTTACAATTCCTGCCCGAGCGCTCGACCGACTTCATATTCGCCGTGGTCGGCGAGGAATTCGGGTTGATCGGCCTGCTGATGCTGCTGGCCCTGTACCTGTTCATCGTTGCGCGTTCGGTCTGGCTCGCGATGCAGACCAACGATACCTATTCGAGACTGCTGGCATTGAGCCTCGCCCTGACATTCTTCGTGTACGTATTCATCAATGCCGGCATGGTCAGCGGCCTAGTGCCGGTCGTGGGCGTGCCGCTGCCGCTGGTCAGCTACGGCGGCACCTCGGTAGTCACGCTGCTGGCCGGGTTCGGGATCGTGATGGGACTTTATTCGCACCGCAAGCTGGTCGGCTCCTGAGCCGATGGAGAACTCATTGAGATTCACATGCATAGTTCTGATTGCGCTCGGCGCCGGCGCACACCTGAGCGCCGCGGGGCAAACCTCGGGCGATGCTTCAGCGGCCGCCGCCGCGCCGACTCCGTCAGCGCCGACACTGGCCCCGGAAACAGCGCCACCGGCGGCAGTGGCACCGGCGCTGCCGGCTTCACCGCCGGCGGCAGCCGAATACTCGGTCGTTGACCGCTCGCACTTTGATCTGTCGCGGCCCGAGATCCGCAGCTACATCGACCAGCTTGCGGCGCAGGGCTTCGATCGTGATCGTGTCACCGCGCTGCTCGGCGCCGCCGAGCCGCAGCAGAAGATACTCGATGCCATCAGCCGGCCGGTCGAGAAGACGCTGCAATGGTGGGAGTATCGCGCCCGGGTGCTGACGCAGGAGCGCATCGATGGCGGCGTGCAGCTCTGGCACGACCACAAGGAACTGCTTGATCAGGTGGCGATCGAATACCAGGTGGCGCCGGAGTACCTGGTTGCGGTGCTCGGCGTTGAGACGCGATACGGGCGCGTTACCGGCCGCTACCGCGTGGTCGACGCGCTCGCGACGCTGGCCTTCGATTACCCGCCGCGCGCCAGCTACTTCCGCAAGGAACTGACCGAGTTCCTGCTGCTGGCACGCGATGATAAGTTCGACCCGTTGAGCATTCGCGGCTCGTACGCGGGCGCCATGGGCGCACTGCAGTTCATGCCCTCCAGCTACCGCAAATTTGCCGTCAGCGAGCAACATCTTGCGCACCGCGATCTGTGGGGCGACTGGGGCGACATTTTCGCCAGCACCGCCAACTACCTGCATCAGGCGGGCTGGCAATACGGCGCGCCGGTGCTGGCCGACGCGCAGCCGTCGGCCGAGCTGACATTGACGCCGCCCGATCGCATGACCCTGAACGAGACGCTCGGGGATCTGCGTGTGCACGGCTTGACGATCTCGAGCGAGCTGCCGGATGAGACCCCGGCGCTGCTGCTGGCTGCGCCGCAACAGGACACCATTGGCTACCGTGTCGGCTTTCAGAACTTCTACGTCATTACGCGCTACAACAACAGCCCGCTGTATGCGATGGCGGTGTACGACCTTGCGCAGGCAATACAACAGCAGATCGCGCAGGAGGCGGCGCTTTGAATGCGCCCGAGCGGGGGATGGCGCGCGTCTGGCGATGCGCAGCAGCGGCAGCGTTACTGCAGCTCGCGGCTTGTGCGCATGCGCCCCCTCATCCCAGCCCCGCACGCCCGTCAGCGCCGGCGCCGCCTGCCACCGCGCTGCAGCGCAATGCCCCGGACGTCAATCAGGTCCCGGACGCCGTACCGCGCCAGGAGCCCCGCAGCGCATTCGGCAATCCGCCGTTCTATTACGTGGGCGGCCACCGCTATGTCGTGCTGCCGAGCGCCAGCGGATACGCCGAACGCGGCGTTGCCTCGTGGTACGGCACCGAGTTTCACGGCCTGCGCACCTCGACCGGCGAACCCTATGACATGTTCGCGATGACTGCCGCGCACAAGACGCTGCCACTGCCGTGCTATGCGCGGGTAACCAACCTGTCGAATGGCCGTAACGTCGTGGTGCGCATCAACGACCGCGGGCCTTTTGTCGCCAACCGGATCATCGACCTGTCGTTTTCTGCAGCCACGCGGCTCGACATGATTCGAAACGGCACCGCATTCGTCCAGGTCGAGGTCCTGACGCCCGCCGCGCCGTCCCTGAATGTATCGATGCCGGTGAACGCCCCGGCAGCGCAGGCCGCCAGCGTCGGGGTCAGCAGCGTCCCGGCCATGAATGCCCCGCCGGCTGCCGCCCAGCCGGCGCCAGTGGCGCCACCCGCTGCTGCAACGGCGACTGCGCCCGCGGTGGCCCCGGGGCCTGCCGCGGTGCCGGAGCCAACCGGCAGCTTTTACATTCAGGTCGGGGCCTATTCCAGGGCCGATAACGCCAGCGCTGCTGTCCGCAGGCTGCGGGCCGCAGGAGTTGAGCATGTATTCGCGCTGGCACCCGATGCGCATCAGCCGCTGCAGCGGGTTCGCATCGGCCCGATCGCGAGTGTGCAGCAGTTCGACGCAACCATTGAACGTCTTGGCGCACTCGGATTTCCCAATGCGCGGCTCGCACAAGATTGATATCAGCCGCTACACTTGCGGTTTAGCCCGTCGAGGGATCCCCTGCGCATGAAATTCTCCGCCCCGCTCGCAGCCGTTTGCCTGCCACTGCTGTTACTGCCGCTGATGGCGGCGGCCACACCTCACAAGCACCATGCCAAGGCGGCCGCCCCCACCCCCCCGGCTGCGGCGGCGACGGCCGCCAGTCCGGCGTTGGCGCCCGGCGGCATCCCGAGCCCGCCGGAGGTCGATGCGCGCGCCTACATCCTGGTCGACTACACCAGCGGCCAGGCACTCGCGCAGCGCAATCCCGACATGCGCATGGAGCCGGCGAGCCTGACCAAGCTCATGACCTGCTATGTGGTGTTTCACGCACTGAAGGCCGGAACGCTGAAACTTGCCGATCAGGTCACCATCAGCGAGCACGCCTGGAAAGCCGAAGGCTCGCGCACCTTTGTGCAGGTGGGCAGCCAGGTACCGGCCGAGGTGCTCATCAAGGGCATGATCGTGCAATCCGGTAACGACGCCACCATCGCGCTCGCCGAGCGGGTAGGCGGCACCGAAGCCGCGTTTGTCCAGGTCATGAACGACTACGCCAGACGGCTCGGCATGGCGAATACCCACTTCGACGACAGCAGCGGACTGCCCTCGCCGACCCACTACACCACCGCACACGACCTGGCGCTGCTCGCAAGCGCGCTGGTACGCGATTTTCCCGAATACTATCCGTGGTTTTCCATCCGGGAATTCGTGTGGAACAACATCAAGCAGGAAAACCGCAACGGCCTGCTGGAGCGCGATCCGTCGGTGGATGGCATGAAGACCGGGCACACCGACAGCGCCGGCTTCTGTCTGGTGACGTCAGCAAGGCGGCAGGACATGCGACTGGTAGCAGTGGTGCTCAACTCCGGCAGCATCAAGGCCCGCGAGGACGCGAGCGCCGCGCTGATCAACTACGGATTTACCTTTTATGAGACGGTTAGCGTCAAGCAGCACGCCACCGCGGTGCTCAAGCCACGCGTGTATAAAGCCGCCGAGGAATTCTATAGTGTCGGACCGGCAACTGACGTCAACATCGTCGTGCCGCGCGGCCAGGCCGGCAGCATCACGACCACCGCGACCGTGCAGCGACGGTTGATCGCCCCGCTCACGACCAGCACCCAGGTCGGCGAGCTGCAGGTCGTGGTCAACGGCAAGCCGGCCACATCAGTTCCGCTCTATCCGCTCGCCGACGTACCGGAGGGCGGAATCTGGAGCCGGCTCAGCGACACCGTGCTGCTCTGGTTCCAGAAGTAGCAGCCATGGCCGAGCCACTGCCGACCTGCTACCTGAATGGTAGCCTGATGCCGCTGAGCGAGGCGCGAGTGTCGCCGCTGGATCGCAGCTTCCTGTTCGGGGATGGGGTCTATGAGGTCATTCCGGCACGCGCCGGCAAGGCACGGCGACTGGCGGCAAACCTGGCGCGGCTGTCGCACAGCCTGCAGCAACTGCGCATCCGCAACCCGCTCAGCGACCGGCAATGGACCGGCGTCGTCGAGCAGTTGATCGGCGCCAACGGCGGCGGCGACATCTACGTGTATCTGCAGGTGTCGCGTGGCGCCGAGTACGGGCGCAACCACGCGCCGCTGCCGGACATCGAGCCGACGATATTCGGATTCTGCGCACCGCTGCCGCAGCCAACGAGGCAGGTGCTCGAGCTCGGCGTGGCCTGCATTACCGCCATCGATACGCGCTGGGCGCACTGCGATATCAAGTCGGTGGCACTGCTGGCCAACGTGCTGCTGCGGCAACAGGCGGTCGAAGCCGGCGCCGGTGAAATCATCCTGCTGCGCGACGGCAATCTGACCGAGGCCAGTGCTTCGAGCGTGGAAGTCATCATCGAGGGCGAGATCCGAATGCCGCCGAACTCGCCGCGGTTGCTACCAGGCACTACCCGCAGCCTGGTGGAGGAACTCGCCGATCGGCACGGCATCGCCCGGCGCGCCACCACGGTGACCGAAGCGCAGTTGCGGGCGGCCGATGAGGTCTGGTTGACGGCAGCGACACGCGGCGTCATTGCGGTAACGACGCTGGATGGCAAGGCGGTGGGCAATGGCAAACCGGGGCCGCTGTGGCGCCGGATGCATCAATTGGTCGAGGCCTATTGGACCGCTTGAGGCTGCCGGGGTCGGGCGGCCGTCACTTCATCGTCGGCATGACAAATTCGGCACGCAGTGCATCGGCTTCGGGCCAGCGCTGCGTGACGGTCTTGAGCCGCGTATAGAAGCGGAAGCCCTCGGTGCCGTAGGCGTGATGATCGCCGAACATGGAATTACGCCAGCCACCGAAACTGTGGAAGGCCATCGGTACCGGAATCGGCACATTCACGCCGACCATGCCTACCTCGACGTCGGCAACGAAGGCGCGTGCGATCGCGCCGCTTTGCGTGAACACCGCGGTGCCATTCGCATACTCGTGCCCGTTGATGAGTTCGACCGCGGCCCGATAGTCGGCGACCCGCACGACGCCGAGCACCGGACCGAATATCTCTTCGCGATAGATGCGCATGTCGGAACGCACCGCGTCGAACAACGACGGCCCGAGAAAGAAGCCGCCCCCCGGCGCCGAGGCGCTGTGGCTACGTCCATCCAATACCAGTTTCGCGCCCTCGTGCACGCCGATGTCGAGGTACTCGCGCACCCGTGCCAGGTGCGCCGGCGTGACCAGCGGACCCATTTCAACCCCGGCCGCATCCGCTGCACCCACGCGCAGGCGCGCCAGCCGCTGTTTGAGTTTTTCGACCAGTACATCGGCAACCTGGTCGCCGACGGCGACCGCAACCGAAATGGCCATGCAGCGCTCGCCAGCTGAGCCGTAGGCGGCTCCAATCAGCGCCTCGGTGGCCGCGCCCAGGTCCGCATCGGGCATCACCACCATGTGATTCTTGGCGCCGCCCAGCGCCTGCACGCGCTTGTGGTTCGCCACGCCGCGACTCTGCAGGTAACGCGCCACCGGTGTGGATCCGACAAAACTCACCGCCGCCACCTGCGGGTGATCCAGCAGCGCATCGACGGCTTCCTTGTCACCGTGAATGACGTTCAGCACCCCGTCCGGCAGTCCGGCCTCGGCCAGCAGTTCGGCCAGCAGCAATGACGCCGATGGATCGCGCTCCGAGGGCTTGAGCACGAAGCTGTTGCCACAGACAAGTGCAATCGGAAACATCCACATCGGCACCATCGCGGGAAAATTGAATGGCGTCACGCCGGCGACCACCCCTAGGGGCTGGCGCAGGCTGAAGCTGTCCACGCCCCGGCCGACGTTGTCGCTGAACTCGCCTTTCAGCAGATGCGGCGCGCCGCACGCGAATTCCACCACTTCGATGCCGCGGGTGACCTCTCCCAGCGCATCATCGATCGTCTTGCCATGCTCCTCCGAGATCACGCGCGCGATGCGCCTGGCATCACGGTCCAGCAGTTCCTTGAAGCGGAACAGCACGCGCGCCCGGCGCAACGCCGTCTGGCCCGACCAGTCGGGAAATGCGCGGGCGGCGCTGGCTACTGCGCCATCGACGTCAGCCTTCGTGGCTAGGCTGACCTCGCGTATCACGCGCCCGAGCGACGGATTGTAGACCGGCGCGACGCGCCCGCTGCCGCTCACCGACTTGCCGTCGATCCAGTGGGAAATTGCAGTTATCGGAGCCGTGATCGGCTTTTGTCCCGCAGGCGCGTTCATGCCATCCCCCGTAGTCAGTCGGCCGCGATTGCGCGCAGCGTCCGCCTCACGCTCTCGATCATGGCGCGCACCTCCTCTTCGCTTGAAATGAACGGCGGCGCCAGCCCGATGATGTCGCCCATTAGGCGCAGCAATATTCCCTCGTCCAGGCCGCGCTCGAAGGCGCGATGACCGCGAACCCCCGGCTGGCCGGCGGACGGCTCGAGTTCGACGGCGGCCGCCAGACCGATATTGCGTATGTCGACAACGTGCGGCTCGTCACGCAGCGTGTGCACGGCATCTTCAAGTACACCCGCCAGATCGGCGGCGCGCTCGATCAGGCGTTCATCGACCATGGCATCGATCGAGGCGTGCCCGGCCGCAACCGCCAGCGGATGCCCGGAGTAGGTGTAACCGTGAAAGAATTCGATCACGTGCTCCGGCCCGTTCATGAACGCATCGTAAATATCCGCTCGCGCCACCACGCCGCCCATCGGTACCACGCCGTTGGTGATAGCTTTCGCGAACGTCGTCAGGTCCGGCTGCACACCGAAGAACTGGGAAGCAAACGGCTTGCCCAGGCGACCGAAACCGGTGATCACTTCATCGAAGATCAACAGCATGCCGTGCTTGCTGCAGATCTCGCGCAGGCGCTCGAGATACCCGCGCGGCGGAACGATCAGGCCGGTGGAGCCTTGTACCGGCTCGACGATGACCGCGGCGATGGTGGAGGCGTCGTGCAGCGCAACCAACCGCTCCAGATCGTCAGCCAGGTGCGCGCCCCATTGCGGCAGTCCACGGCTGAAGCGCATGTTCTTCGGCGAATAGGTATGCGGCAGGTGATCCACCCCGGGCATCATCATCGACGCGAACATCTTGCGATTGACGCCGATGCCGCCGACCGAGATACCGCCGAGTCCGACCCCGTGATAGCCGCGCTCACGGCCGATCACCCGGGTGCGGGTCGCATCGCCACGGACGCGGTGATAACCGATGGCGATCTTCAGCGCGGTATCCACCGCCTCGGACCCGGAATTGACGAAAAACACGCGATCCCTTGGCCGCCCCGCGAGCGCCGCGATCCGGGCCGCCAGCTCGAATGCCGGCTTATGGCCCAACTGGAAGCCCGGACTGTAATCCAGCCGCTGCACCTGATCGGTCACCGCACGTACGATGCCCGGATGCGAGTGACCGAGCGGCGTGCACCACATGCCGGACAGGCAATCGAACACGCGGCCCTTGTCGGTGAGGGTGTAGTAGGCGCCGGCGGCGCTCTCGATCAGGCGCGGTTTCGATTTGAAACGCCGATTATGCGTGAACGGCATCCACCACGATTGCAGTGGATCGATCGCGCCTGAGGGTTCGCTGACGCCGGCGACTGCGAGATTCGGATTCATGGCGCAGCGTGGCACGTGCCGCCGCCCCGGGCCAGACACGGCTCTGGCCTGAAACAGCTATACTGTACTGATAGTAATAGCTGTACGGTAGATGAGTACCCGCCGTCCAACATCGCTCCGGAGCCTGGTATCGCGCATTGCCGATGAGCTGAAAGCGCAGATTCAGGCCGGCGGCCTGCCCGCCGGCGCACGCCTGCCCTCAGTGCGGCAACTCGCGCGCGAACGCAACATCAGTCCGTTCAGCGCTGCCGAAATCTACAATGCGCTGGTCGCGGCCGCCGTGGTCGAAGCGCGCGCCGGCTCGGGCTATTTCGTCCCGCCCCATGTTCGAGCCGCTACCGAAGCCGTGCCGCGCCCCGAATTTCCGACCGATTCGGTCTGGGAGCGGCGGCGCGAGGCGAGTGCCCGTCCGATCGAGGTCGACGCCGGCTGCGGTTGGCTGCCCGGCGGATGGCTGCACGAGGATGGCGTGCGGGCGGCCATGCGCGCGCTCGCGCGGCAGTCGGCTCTGCGCCTGCAGGGCTACGGCAATTCGCTCGGCCTGTCCGAGCTGCGCGGGCACATCGCGAAGCTGCTCGAATTGCGGGGCATCAGCGCGTGCGAAGACCGGATCGTGCTGACGCAGGGCGCGAGCCAGGGGCTCGATCTGGTGGTGCGCGAGTGCCTGAAGCCGGGCGACGCGGCCATCGTGGAGGATCCGGGCTATCCGCCGCTGTTCGAGTTACTTCGCTATCGCGGCGTGCGCATGCTGGCGGTGCCGCGCACCGACAACGGCCCGGATACGGACGCCCTGGCGCGCTTATTGAGGCGCACTCGCGTGCGCTGCCTGTTCACCAACACCACTTTCCACAATCCCACCGGCACCACCACCAGCTCGGCCACCGCCCATCGGATCCTGGAACTCGCCGACCGCTACGACCTGACCCTCATCGAGGACGACATTTTTGCGGATCTGGCGCCGCGCGCGCAGCTGACGCTTGCCAGCCTGGATGAGCTGCAGCGGGTCATCTACGTGTCGAGCTTCTCCAAGACGCTGTCGCCGGCGCTACGCGCCGGCTATCTGGTCGCACCGGCCGCCTGGGCGCAGAAACTGGCGCGCGCCAAGGTCATGACCTCGCTCGGCTCGAGTGAACTGCTCGAGCAACTGGTGCTGCAGATACTGACCCACGGCCGCTACCGCCGTCACCTCAGGCGCCTGCACGAGCGCCTGGCCGCCACGCATGCGCGCGTGGCGCAGAGCTTCGAGGCCAAAGGCGTGGAGCTCGCATTCCGGCCGCAGTCGGGCTTGTTTCTGTGGGCCACGCTGCCGTCGAAGGATTCGGTCGGCAAGCTGTGGCGACGGGCGCTGAGCGAGGGCGTGCTGCTGGCACCCGGGGAGCTGTTCCGGCCCGATGGCCGCGCGACGCCGCAATGGCGCTTCAACGTCGCCCACAGCGATGCACCGGCGCTCTACCGCTTTCTGGAAGGCCTGTGACGCCAACGGCCGGCAGCCGGCTACACGGCTAGGCCCGGCTCGAAAAGTACTCCTGCAGCGAAGCCACCCCAAGCCGCTGTGCCTCGAACAGGCTCTCCAGATGCTCGCGCGAATTGACCAGGCCGCGCGCCCGCAATACGCCGTCCCGGTCGATCAGCGCAGCGAACGGCAGCCGGTTCACCTGATAGCTCAGTCCGAGCGTCGGCGACAGCACGTACGACAAATCGCCGAGCTGATGATCGAGTACGAATTGCCGGTGTTCTGCCGGGTCACCGTCGCTCGCCAGCACGACATCGAGCCAGTCGCGCTCCTGCTGCCTGCTCGACCTGACGGCCGGCAGCAGGGTTTTGCATACCGGACAGGTCGGCGATAGGAACAGGATCAGGGTGCTCTTGCCATCGGCAGTAGCGGCACCGATTCGAAATTCGCGCCCGTGAAGATCAACCACATCGTGCGCGGCCACGGCCTCACCGACCGCCGGGCCGCGATTGATCATCAGCGCACCGGCCGGTGCAATCCGCTGGTGCAGCACGCCGAGCTGGCGAGTAAGCGCCAGCAGCACGAACACCAGGCCGGTCACGACTACCCACAGGACAATGTTGGAGATCGCCAGCGCCGTCATGGCGTGCTTCGCATCCCGGAGTCGCGCGCACGGCCCGGGTCGCCGAGCAACCGCTCCGCACAGGAATACAGCAGCGCGATGCTGGTGAGGCCGAAGGCGACAGTCGCGCCATCGGTCCATTCGAGTTTGCGCGCAATCCATGGCAGCGTCGCCACGCCGAGCCCGAGCGCGAGCAGCAGATTGCGCCACACCATCCAGGCGGCGATCGGCCGCCGCCGGTCCGGGCCACCACAACCGCAGGCGATCAGGTCACGGCCCGCGCGCAGGTTGATCGAGATGGCGATTGCGTAGCTCAACAGCAACGCGGCGGCCACGAGCGCCGCGATGGCGCGTGACGCCGGCAGCAGCAACCCCAGCGCGACCAGGGTCTCCAGTACCGGCACCAGCCACGACAGCCGCCAGCGAATCAGGGCCGGCGCGAGGCCGTAGCCGGCAAAAACGTCCGCAAACTGTTTCAAGTCACGCAATTTATGCGCGGCGGCGCTGGCGAACAGCAACAGGTAGCAGCCGACGAGCAGGCTGCCCACCGCCGGGTCGAGCATGACTACATGGTTCATCGATCACCGCCCTATCGCGACCACCCGGCGTGCGCTCGCCGAGCGCAGCATCGATACGGCGGCGTAACTTACCACGACGATGACGACCCACCGCAGCGCCCACAGCGGCAGTTGCTTGACCACGTAGACCGCGAGCAGCACGCCGAACACGCCGCCGAGCACCAGGCCGAGCGATGCCCCCCAGGCAAAGCGACCGGACTTGAGGAAGCGCAGCCCGGCGACCGGCTGCACGATGCCGCAGGTCCCCATCATGATCGGGAATGCACCCAGGGGATGCAGGCCGAGTAGCGACAGCAACACCACACTCGGCGCATAGTTGCCGATTCCTATGGTCATGAATGCGCCGAGCGCGAAGTTGACCGCAACCGCCACCGCAAAGCGCCAGCCGCTCAGTGCCATGGCGGTGCCCCCGGCGGGAAAGGCGCCAAGGTTGGCCATGGTGAAAAACACCGCAGCGCTGAGCAATGCGACTCCCATGCAGATCTGGATCGCGCGCCGCGGCAATCGACCGACCACCCCGGCCCCGAGCCATGCGCCGATAGTGGCGCTGGCAACCATGGTGGCCAGCAGTACCGGCTCCACCGCAACGACGGTGGTAAAGATGAGCGTCTCGACGAACGCTGCGGCATTGTGGCCGACATTGAGCGTTCCGGGAATCAACTCATCGGGCGGACTGCCGCGCAACTTGTAGATCGCTGTGGTTGGCGCGAACGACCCTATCCCTAAGGCGTCGAAGAAATCGGTGACAAAGCCGATAAGCACGTCGCCCAGCGTCGGCCGCTCACGATCGGGATGCTCGCGGCCGCGGCGCACCCAGGCGGCGACGAACGCCAGGTTGACGATGACCAACGCCGTGAGCAGCAGCAGCTTGGGCGCACTCATGCCGTTGCCCGCCGCCCGAGCAGGCGGGCGCGCGTGCGCGCCAATCCGGCTACCACTTGCAGGTATTCGATCGCCAGCCGTACGCCGATCTGGCTGAAGCGGTGCAGCGGTATCGGTCGCATCGGAGTGGCCGGAAACCCCAGTTCCTCGCTCGACACGCCGAGGATCCGTCGGGCCAGCAAACGACCCATGACCGTTGCCATCGCCACGCCACGGCCGTTGTAGCCCAGTCCGGCCAGCAAGCCAGGGCCCAGTTCATGCAGATGAGGCAGGTGATCGCTGGTCATGGCCACCAAACCGCCCCAGTGGTAGTCGTAACGCACGCCGTGCAGCTGCGGGAAAATCTCCTGCACAGCCCGGTAGTGGTGACGCGCCGCGCTTGCCACCGGCGCGTTGCCGAAGTATCCGCGCGAGCCCATGACCAGCCGGCCATCCGCGCTTAGCCGGAAGTAGCGTAGCAGGTGCCAGGTATCGGATACCCCCTGTCGCTGCGGCAGGATCGACTGTCGCAACGCTTGCGGCAGCGGCTCGGTGGCCACCTGGAACGAGGGCAGCGCGATCACGGTTTTTCGCAGCCTGTCCACCAGCTCCCCGGTGTAGGCGTCGGTGGCCAGAACGGCAACCGCGGCGCTGATCTGTCCGCGAGGCGTCTCAACGCGCCATTGGCCGCCGGCCTGTTCGAGTTTGATGGCGGCACTGCGGATGAAAATGCGACCGCCGAGCCGGCCGATGGCATGTGCCAATCCAAACAGGAACGAGCGCGGCTGCAAGGTGCCGCCGCGCCGGTCCAGCCATCCGCCGCAATAGCGCTCCGACCCGATCAGCCGACTGACCTGGCGGCGGTCGAGCAGCTCCACCGGCGCGCCGCGCCGACGCCACTGCCCGACGCGCGCAGCGATGGCGGCAAGCGCGGATTCGGAGGTCGCAGGCTGAATCCATCCGCTGCGAATCGGGTCGCAGTCGATCTGATATTTTTGAATGAGTCCGAACACCAGATCGGGACCCGAGGCCACGGTCTCGACCAGCTGGGCGCCAGGACCCGGGCCGAACATCTGCTCGAGCGTATCCGGATCGTGTTTGACGCCGGGGATGACCTGGCCGCCATTGAGACCCGAACCACCCTCACCCAGCTCCGCCGCGTCGACCACCACCACGTCCATACCGGACTCGCACAGGTGCAGGGCGGCCGACAGCCCGGTGTACCCGCCACCAATGATCACCACCTGGGATCGGGCCGACCCCTTGAGTTCCGGCAAGGTGAACGCCGGCGTCGCCGTTGCGCCCCAGAGCGACTGCATCCGCTACCCCGTATAGCCACCGTCGCAACCGACGTATACTACTCGATAATCGATAATGACATATCGGCACACCGATAAGGATGAAATTGGCTGCGGAACAGTTGCGCGGGTCCGCTCGCCAGCCGGAATGTTTTGGCGAGTGCATCCGGCTTCGCCTATGATCCCAGGGGGTCGCGCAATGTAGGGGGCTGACGATGCGCACATTGCAGTTTGGCGCCGTACTGCTGGGGTTGCTGGTCACTGGCAGTGCGATGGCAGCACAGCCGCTGGCGGCCGAGCAATTCACCGTCGAGTCGCTGCCACGCGCAAGCCCGCATTGGGTGTATATCGTCGACGAGGCGTTCGCCAATGAGATCGATGCCCGGGTGCGGCTGTTCGACGGCGACAGCTACCGCCATCTCGGCCAGATCGATGCCGGATTCAATCCTGGCGTCATTCTATCGCCGGACCGGACCACCACAGCGGTTGCGACCACGTATTTCGCACGCGGCGGCCATGGCACCCGCACCGACGTGGTGGAGTTCGTCGATAACACCAGTCTGACCACGATTGGCGAGATCGTACTGCCGCCAAAGCACGCGCAACTATCGCCCGCCTTTTCCATTCTCAGCTACAGCTCGGACGGTCGATTTGTGTACGTCTCCTACATTACGCCAGCCGCCTCCTTCGGTGTGCTCGATCCCGGCAACAAGACCGTATTGAGCGAAATCGATACCGCCGGATGTGTGCTGGTGCTCGCCTCGGGCCGCAATCGCGTGTCCTCGCTTTGCGATAGCGGTCGGCTGCTCACGGTGACCCTCGATGAGCAGGGCCATGAGGCCGCACGCGCCCTGTCCGACGTTTTTTTCGATCCCGACAGCGATCCGATCTTCGCGCAGGCAGTGCCGACCAGCAGCGGCTATGTGTTCCTCTCGTTCCTGGGACAGGTGCATGAAGTGGACCTGACCGGTCCGCAGCCGCTCATCCATGCACCATGGTCGATGGTCGGCGCGGCGGAGAAAGGTCACTGGCGTCCGGGCGGGCAGCAGCTGGCGGCCATCCACGGCGCGCTCGGCCGGCTATATGTGTGCATGCACAGCGGCGGTGAAGGTTCGCACAAGGAAGGTGGCAGTGAGATCTGGGTAATGGATCTCAAGACGCATCACCGGCTTGCACGCTGGCCGATGAAGTCGCTGAATATCGGTCCGGTATCGGCCGTGCAGGTGTCGCAGGATGCGGCGCCGCTGCTGTTTGCCGGCACCGACCACCAGGCAGTGGCGGTATTCGACGCCCTTACCGGCCAGCTGCGACACGTGGAGAAGAACCTGGGCCAGTCACCGTGGCTAATTCTGAATCCCTGAGGCGAACACGATGCATGCGCTCGACCGATTGTTCGAAAAATCCTCACGCTCGCTGGCGCAGCGCACCTCGCGCCGCAGCTTTGTCGCCGTTCTGGGCCAGATCCTGACCGGCTCGATCCTGCTGCCGTTGCTGCCGATCGACCGTGTCAGCCGCGCGCAGGCAGCGAGCCCGGACAGTGCGCAGGCGCGGCCGCCGCACCAGGCCGCGAGCGACGATCCGCAGAACTGCGAGTATTGGAAATACTGTGCGATCGACGGTTACCTGTGCTCCTGCTGCGGCGGCAGTTCGCACTCCTGTCCGCCGGGCACCGCGATGTCGCCGATCACCTGGATCGGCACATGTCACAACCCCAGCGACCGCCGTGACTACATGGTCTCCTATAACGATTGCTGCGGTAAGACCAGCTGCGGCAACTGCGAATGCAACCGCAACGAGCGTGAGAAACCCATCTATCGGCTGTCGCGCAACAACGATGTCAACTGGTGCATGGCCAACAGCGATTCTAACTATCACTGCTCGGTGTCGGTGATTCTTGGCCTGGCCGACCAATGAGCCGATGGCGCCGCTGCGGCGCGGCACTGTTCGCGTGCTGGGCGATCGCGGCCTCCGGGGCGATCGCGGCGAATGACGACAGCGGCGCGCATTACCCTTCCGGCGCCGCAAGTTTTCAGGCCAATTGCGCCGTCTGCCATGGCCGCGACGGTGCCGGCCAGCCGTCGCTTGCCCCGCCGCTGACCAGCTATCCGGCGCGTTATATCGCTGCCCCCGAGGGACGCCGTCAGCTTGCGCTGACCGTGTTGTACGGCATGTTCGGCGACGTTGTGGTCGAGCAGAAGCACTACAACTTCAAGATGCCGGATTTCGCCCGCCTCGGCGATGAGGCCCTGGCGTCGGTGCTGAACTTCGTGGTGTTCGACCTGGCACGCGCGAGCGAGGACAGTACGCCGCTCAACGCCGCAGAGATTGCCGCCGCCCGCGGCCAGCCGCTAGGCGCGGACGCGGTGCGACAGCACCGTGCCGCGCTGCTCGCGGCGCTCGGACTGGCGAACTGACATGCCCGCCGCGCGCCGCGCCATCGGACCGATGGTGTCCGGGCTGGCTGCGCTGGCCAGCCTCGGCGCCGACGCGCTGGCGAGCCCGGCGCACGATTACGCGCTGCATTGCATGGGCTGCCATGGCGCCAGCGCCGAGGGCGTGGCGGGCAAGGTGCCGCCGCTGGCACGCACGTTGATTCAGTTCATGCGCAGCCCGGCCGGCCGTAACTATGTCGTGCGCGTGCCCGGGGCGTCCAATTCCACGCTGACCGACGCGCAATTGGCCGAGGTCCTGAATTGGATTGCCGGGCACTTCAGCGGCGAGCAACTGGGCGCGTCAGTGGCCCCGTTCACCGCACCGGAGGTCGCAGCACATCGGCATGTGCCGATGGCCTCGGTGCAGGCCACTCGCCGTGAGGTGGTGAAGGAGCTCGCTGCCAGCGGTTCGGCGCCAGCCGATGATTACTGATTACCGCAGGCACGGCCGGCTTGACGATGGCTGGCGCTGGGGTTGACGCGTGCGGCCAGCTCTTCTAGAGTAAACCGTTGATCGATAAACATTTATCGATTATCGATACAGCGACCGGGTCTGCAACATCGCCGCGGGGCCGTCAGGTGACAGGGCAGGCAGGCAAAACGGGAAAACGAGCACTGCATTAGCCGCCGCGCCGGCCGACGCCGCACCAATCGCGGGCACAGCGATGCACACTGGCTAATTGACAGCGCAGAAAACCTCAGACGGCGCTATTTTTAGAAGGGCACGCTAATTGCTTGAGCATTCATCAAAACTTGAGCAGTAATCATAAGACGGGGAGATACATGATGCGCGCGAGCAACAACGGCCGGATGATCAACCACTTTCTGCGCGTCCGCACATGGCACACGCCGCGCTGGGCGCTGCTGCCGGTATTGGCCTGCTGGGCGCCGATGTGGGCTGGCGCGGACGAGGGTGCCCCGGCGGCCGTCGAGGCCGGGCAGCTGCAGGAGATCGTCGTCACGTCGACGCGGCGCGAAGAGAGCCTGAGCAAGGTCCCGATCAGCGTCACCGCCATGACCCAGGAGGACATGGACACCAAGGGCGTGAAGGACATTGCCGACATCGTGCGCTTCACCCCAGGAATCGCGATCGACAACTCCGGCACCAATAACATCTCGATCCGTGGCATCTCATCCACCGGCGGCGCCGGCACGACCGGCATCTACATCGACGATACGCCGATCCAGATACGCGGTCTGGCGTTCAATCCGGATGACGCATTACCCAAATCCTTCGACATCGACCGTGTCGAGGTGCTGCGCGGACCGCAGGGCACGCTGTTCGGCGCCGGCTCGGAAGGCGGCACCGTGCGCTACATCACCACGGCGCCCAGCCTGGTGAAGACCAGCATCTATGGCCGCAGCGAACTGTCGTTCACGCAGGGCGGGGAACCGAGCTACGAGGCCGGCATCGCCGCCGGCGGTCCGATCATCGACGGTACCCTCGGCGCACGGGCGACCGTCTGGTATCGGCGTGACGGCGGCTGGATCGACCGCATCGATCCGACCGCGGCCGATCCGCAAACCGCCGTCGTCGACAAGAACGCCAACCACGGCGAGACCCTGCTGGTCAGGCTCGCTGGTCTGTGGAAGCCGAGCGAGCGGTGGACGGTGACGCCGAGCATCTACTACCAGAACCGGCAGGTGCACGATATCTCGAATTACTGGCCGATCTACTCCAACCCGGGCAGCGACCGCTACATCAACGGCGATCCGACCGCACACTCGACGCCCGACAAGTTCTATCTTCCGGCGCTCAAGATCGAGGTCGATTTCGACGCCTTCCACGCGATATCGAATACCTCTTACTTCCATCGTCAGGAACAGACCGGCTATGACGGCACGCTCTACAACCTGGGTTTCTACCAAAGCTTCGACAGCAACACCGCGCCAGCGGGGTTCATTCCGTTCCAGCCCAATGTCGCATGGCCGCTGATCGATGGCACCGGCATTCACCTGCCCGCGAGCCTCGCGAACTACCGCTCGCCCGCAACCATCGATAACGGCCAGCAGAATGTCACCGAGGAAGTGCGACTGCTCTCGAGCGATCCGACCGCGAAGCTGGTCTGGACCACGGGCATATTCTTCAGCTCAGACCGCCAGACCTACCTGGAGCAGATTCACGACCCGCAGCTGTCCGACTTCTGGGAAACCGTCGCCGGCGTGCCCTACACGAGTGTGTTCACCGACCTGGCCGGAAATCCGGTGCCGTACGTCGGGTTATTTCCCACCGACTCCTATTTCCTGAACATTCATGCCCGCGACCAGCAGCTGGCCTGGTTCGGCGAGGGCACGTACGCGATCACCGATACGCTCAAGGCGACGGTGGGGTTGCGCTATTCCAAGACCGAGTACTCGTTCAATACGTTGACCGGCGGCCCGCAGCTGTTCCAGGCGCCGGCGGCGAACAGCGGCGACAAGAAGGAAAACTCCTTCACCCCCAGGTTGGGTCTTGCGTACCAGATGAATCCGAACAATCTCTTCTACGCCACCTATGCCAAAGGTTTCCGCCCAGGCGGCGCCAATAACCCGGTGCCGCAGGCGGCTTGCGCCGCCGACTTCGCAAGCTTCGGTATCACGGCCTCCCCGGCGACCTACAGTTCCGACAGCGTGAACAGCTACGAGATCGGTGCCAAGAACAACTTCGACAACCGCGTGAAGATCGCGAGCAGCATCTACTACATCCAATGGCACAACATCCAGCAGACCGTGATCCCGCCGATCTGCCAGATCTCATTCATCGCCAACCTCGGGCAGGCCGTGGCCAAGGGCGCCGACATTCAGGGCGAGATTGCAGCCACCAGCGCCTTCGCGATCGAATTCACCGCCGGCTACACCGAGGCGCGTTACACCCAGGACTCCAGGTTTTCGCCCGCACAAACGACACCGATCGTCGCCTCCGGCGACGCGATCTCCGGCCAGAGCAGCGAAACCGGTGGCGGTCGGCCGGCCGCGCCGCTGACGGCATCGATCGGTCTGGAATACAAGTTCACCGCGTTTGCGCATGAGTCGTTCGTGCGCGCCGACGATGAGTACCAGGGGCGCGCCCGCTGGGCGCCTCCGGGCCAGGACCCCAACACGCTGCAGTTTGATGCGGCGAACTTCACGCTGGCGTCGACCAACTTCATGTCGGTGCGTGGCGGCATGAATTTCGGCGAGCTGTCGGTCGAGACCTTCATCGACAATCTGACCGACACGCACGCACTGACCGATTACAACTTCACGATCGATCCTGGGACCGGTGCCAGCCGCCTGATGCGCAACTACACCTTCCGCCCGCGCACCTTCGGCGTCACGTTCATCTACCGCCGATGAGCTTTCCGGGCTCTAGGCGCTGATGCCGCGGCTGATCGGCAAGCTTCGAATGCGCTTGCCGATGGCCGCATAGACGGCATTGCAGACCGCAGCGGCAACGCAGGCAGTGCCGGTTTCGCCGACGCCACCGGGCGATTCTGCGCTTGCTATAAGGTGGGTTTCGATCCGCGGCGACTCGGACAGGCGTTGCACCCGGTAGTCGTTGAAATTGCTCTGCTGCACGCGGCCGTTCGCTATCGTGATCTCCCCATGCAGCACGGCGCTCAGGCCAAACACCACCCCGCCCTCGAGCTGCGCATGCAGTGTGTCCGGATTGATCATCTGGCCGCAATCCAGCACGCACACCACGCGATCTACGCGTACCTGTAGGTCTTGCGATACGCTGACCTCGACGATCTGGGTCAGGTAGCTGCCAAAGGCATACTGCAGCGACACGCCACGGCCATGTCGCGCCGGCAGCGGTTTGCCCCAGTCGGCCCGCGCCGCGGCCGCATCCAGTACCGCGAGCATGCGCGGCTCTTTCAGCAGCGCGCGCCGGTACTGCACCGGGTCGCGCTTTGCCGCCGCCGCGAGTTCATCGATGAAGCTCTCGACCACGAACACGCTGCGCGTCGGTCCGACGCCACGCCACCACGAGGTCGGCACACCCCTGGGCTCGCAACGTACGAAACTGACCTGCATGTTGGAAAACTGATAGATCGTATTGGCGGCCGCCTCCACCGCATCGTCATCGACACCGTTCTTGTTAGGCTGGCCGGAATAGACCTCCGAGACCGCGGAGCCTGCGATCGTATGAAACCAGGCCACCGGCACGCCGTTGGCGTCGACGCCGGCACGCAGCCGATCGGCGTAACACGGCCGATACATGTCGTGCTGGATGTCCTGCTCGCGCGACCAGACAACCTTGACCGGCCCCTGCACCTGGCGCGCAATGCGAGCCGCGATCACGATGCCATCCACCTCGAGCCGGCGGCCAAAACCACCACCGATGAGTTGATTATGCAGTTGGATCTGTGACGGCTTGAGGCCGAGAGCCGCAAGCTTTTCGACCGCGCGGTCCGGGGCCTGGTTGCCGACCCAGATCTCGCACTTATCGTCGTGCCAGTGAACCGTGCAGTTCATCGGCTCCATGGTCGCATGTGCGAGCAACGGCTGATGGTAGAGCGCTTCTATTCGCGCTGCCGCCTGCGCCATCGCCGTGCCCGGATCCCCGGTCTTTTGCGCAATGGCGCCGGGCTCGCGTGTGGCGGCATCGAGCTGCGCGACGAGCATCGCCTGCTGCACCTGGCCGTTCGGTCCGTCATGCCATTGCGCGTCCAGGGCCGCAAGCCCCTTGAGCGCGGTCCAGGTGTTGTCAGCCACCACTGCCACCAGATCGCCTTCGTCGACCACCTGCTGCACGCCGCGCACCGCAAGTGCCGCGGCAGTGCGCAGCGGCCGCACGACCGTGCCGCCCTGGACCGGCGAAATCGCCAGCGCTGCGATCCGCAGGCCGGGCAGGATGATATCGATGCCGAAGGTGGCACTGCCGTTCACCTTGGCCGGTGAGTCGCGGCGCGGCGTGTTGCGGCCGATGAGCTTGAATTCTGCCGCCGACTTGAGTTTTGGCGCCGGTGGGACCGGCGCGTGGGCGGCCCTGGTCGCCAGCGCGCCGTAGCCGAGGCGCCGTCCGCTCGCCTGGTGTATGACCGCACCCGATTCGGCGTGGCACTGATCCGCCGGTACGCCCCAGGTCTGGGCTGCGGTCGCGATCAGCATCATGCGGGCCGTGGCTCCGGCCTGGCGCAGCGGCAACCAGCACTGGCGAATCGAGGTCGAGCCGCCGGTCGATTGATCGCCGTCGAACCCGTAGACCGCCGGATCCGGCGGGGCCGCTTCCACCTGTATCGCATCCAGCCCGACCTCGAGCTCCTCCGCGATCAGCATCGGCAGCGAGGTATAGGTTCCCTGGCCCATCTCGACCTTGCACATGACGAGCGTGATCACGCCGTCCGGCTTGATGCGCACGTAGGCATTGAGCACCGCCCCTGCAGCAGCGCCCGCCGCACGGGCACGCGAGCCAGGAAGTGCTACGCCGAGCAGCAAGCCGCCGCCCACCAGCGCCGACACCTGCACGAAACGGCGCCGACTCACGCCCGGCGAATGCGGCTGCTTCATGAGGGCAAACTCATCACGGCACGACCGTGGCTGGCCGGCCGATCCGACGTCGGCGCAGCAAAGCGTACGCCAGGAACACGACTATCAGCGTGATGAGGCTGAAGTACAGATCCTGCTGCTGGCCGGGGGTCACAGCCATCGCCACCACGACGGCGGTAAAACCGGCGACCGCCGCATAGCTGGCCCACGGAAACAGCCACATCAGCAGCGCCGGCTGCGGATCGCCGCGCCGCTCGCGCTCGCGGCGCAGCTGGATCTGAGCCAGCGCAATGAGGATATAGATGAAAACCATCAGCGCCCCGGAAGCATTCTGCAGGAATGCGAACACCCGGTGCGGTGACCACGTCGCCGAGAGAATACCGATGATGCCGGCGAGTGCTCCGATCCATACGGATCGTGTGGGCACATGGCGCGCGTTCACCTGAACCAGCCATTGCGGCGCGTCGCCGCTCGCCGCCAGCAGGAACAGCACGCGCGAGCAGACATAGAATGCCGAGTTCAGACACGACAGCACGGCCGTCAGGATAACCGCACTCATCGCGGTACTGGCCCAGCCGAAATGCATGGTGCTCAGCGCCAGCGTGAATGGCGATTCGCCGGCGCGCACCAAGGTCCACGGAACTGCCGCCACGATCAGGGAGATGGAAAGCACGTAGAACACCAGAATGCGCACTATCACCGAGGTGGTCAGTCTTGCCACCGCGCGTGCCGGTTCGGCCGACTCGGCCGCGGCAACCGTGGCGATCTCAGCGCCGGTCAGCGCAAACAACACCGTGACCGCGGTCGCCAGCACCGATATCGGTCCGCTCGGCATGAAGCCACCGTAGCGAGTAAGATTGCCAAATGTCGAGCCTTGCGGCGACGTCCACCCGAACACGTAAGCGGCGGTGAGCGTGATAAAAACGATGATCGCCGCGACCTTGATCGATGCGAACCAGAATTCGAACTCGGCGTACGAGCGCGCCGACATCAGATTCACCGCCGTCATGACAGCCATCAATCCGACACCGAGTTGCCAGGTCGGCAGCGGCAGCCACTGGTGCAGGATATTGGCGCCGGCAATCGCCTCCACCGGCACCACGATGATCCAGAAATACCAGTAGAGCCAGCCGCAGGTGAAACCGGCCCAGGGTCCCAGTCCAACGCGGGCGAACTCGGTGAACGAGCTGGTGGTCGGCAGTGCCACCGCCATCTCCCCCAGCATGCGCATCACCAGCAGTACCAGTACGCCCGTCAGCAGGTAGCTCAATACGGCCGCCGGGCCGGTTGCGGCGATGGCGACGCTGCTGCCCACGAACAGCCCGGCGCCGATGATGCCGCCAATCGAGATCATCGCGACGTGGCGCGGCCGCAGCGATCGACTGAGCTGCTGAGACAAAGCTACCTCCGATACGGCCTATGGATCGGTAATCGATATCGTTGAATCGATGTTTTCGACCACAGTAGGTCAGCCAAATGCCGGCCGTCAAGGACGCCTATTCAGTGGCGCAGCCGCGATTCCCCGCCCGACACCGCACGCGCGGTCTCGAGCAGCAACGGCGACAGCTTGGCCCGCAAGTCATCGAGCGTCCATCGACTGGTGGGCCCGGAAATATTGATCGCGGCGACCGGACGGCCGTCATCGCCCAGCACCGCCGCAGCGATGCTGAGATCTCCGCGGTAGCACTCCTGGTCGGACCAGGCATAGCCGATTTTGCGGGCAGCCGCGATCAGTTTGAGGATCCGCGTCGGATCGGTGATGGTATGCGGCGTCAGCGACCGCAGCGTCGAGGCGCGCAGTATTCGCCGGGTCTCGGCCTGTGGTAACGCCGACAGGTAGGCGCGTCCGGAAGCCGTGCAGTACATCGGCAGCCGGCGGCCGATCGGCATGTGTATAAAGAATCGCTTATGGCTGGGGAAGCGCGCGATGAACACCATGTCGCTGGCGTCGGGCTCCGACAGATTCACCGACTCGCCGCAGGCCTGGTTCAGATCGATCAGGTGCGTGGTCGCGTTCTCGATCAGCGGGTGGCTGGCAAAATAGGCGTGCGCAATGCCCAGTACCCGTGGTGCCAGCACCCAGCGACCGCCGCGTGTCTCGCGCTTCAGATAACCCAGTCGCTCGAGTGTGTGCGTGCAGCGCTGCGCCGAACTCTTGGTCATGCCGACAGCCGCGGCAATCTCCGCCAGGTTCAGTGTGCGTCGCTCGGCGCTGAAGGAACCGAGTATGGCAAATGCCTTTTCCGCCGAGCGGTTGAACAGCGGGTCGCCCGCGAACTGCGATTGCCGGTCCGAGGCCCGTCTTGAAACGCCAGCGCTCGCTTCTGCCGAAGTTTGCGACTTGACTGTACGCTTCAATACGGTGGCCTCGAAAGTCGGGAGCGTCCGCCGTACAGCTCGCGTTCGCGAGGCGGCAGTTGCGCCAAAGTATACAGATACCCCCGCAGCCAGTAACGGCCGCCGTCGCCGGCGGCGGGCCGATCAGCCCAGCCCCTCGAACGGGCGGCCCCGGCCTTGCGGAAACTGTCGCTCCCAATTCTTGCCGTCTATGTGTTCGACGCGCATGCCGGTCACGGTGCCTTCATCCAGGCAGCGCGCGTTGACGCTGTAGCCGTCCGGATGCGAGCGCGGCACGTAGAAGGACTTGACACCGCAGATGGAGCAGAACAGGTGCTTGGCAGTGCCGGTGTTGAATTGATAGCTGCTCAGGCTGTCGCTGCCCGACAGCAGCCGGAAGCGCGACTGCGGCACCGTCAGGTGCAGGTAGCCCGACTTGGCGCAGATCGAGCAGTTGCAGTCCGACACCTCGATCTGCGCGGGCGCCTGGACTTCGAACCGAACGCGGCCGCAGTGGCAGCCCCCGGTATGGCGGATCATCGCTGTCATGGGCTCACTCTCCGCAAGGGTCGACAGTTCCCGGGTATCACGCGCTCGGATCCTGTTGCTGGTGCTGCACGATGCTTGCGCGCAGCAATCGTGCCAGATACCAGACGATTACCAGGTTCAGCACCAAGGTCAGGCCGATCGCCAGACGGCGCCCCGGCGGGCGCATGATCAGTTCCCAGAGCTCGAATGGAATCAGCGAGCTGGTCGCGATCACGGTCAGCCATTCCGCCCAGGCGCGACGCAGCCACAGGCCGAATCCTTCGGCCAGCACCACTGCGGTATAGGCGATGGTCACCGCAAGAAATATCTGGATCTTCTTTGCGCCCAGGCCCTCGACCCAGGTCAGCGCCCGCATCAGTAGCTTGCGCTCAAAGCGGTCATCGGTCAGAGCGGCCGACCAGGTGTACAGGCGCTCCACCAGTGCCGCATTCAGCAACTTGTGTACCCCGTAGCTGGTTGCAATCAGTAACAGCGCCTTGCCGAATTTGAACAGCGCAATGAGGCGCAAGCCGTCGAATTGGCCAGGCTTCTCAGCCCGGTCGGCAGCGTCGACCGATGGTGAATCTGGATCCATGTCTGTGCGAGGTCAGGTTTCAACCGGCGTTTCCGGGCGCCCGCCCCATTCGCTCCACGAACCGTCGTAGAGCGCGCCCATCGGCAGGCCCGCGACTTCAAGTCCGAGATTCAGCACCGCCGCGGTGAGTCCGGAGCCGCAGCTGGTGACGACGGCAGTGCTGTCCCCGACGCCGCGCGCCTCGAACAGCGCCCGCAGCTGCGCCCGCGGCAGCAGGGTCTGATCGCTAGCCAACAGATCCGTAAAGGGCAGGCTGCGGCTGCCGGGCACGTGCCCGGCGCGCAGTCCCGCCCGTGGCTCGGGCACGCGCGCATGAAAGCGATCGGCCGAACGTGCATCGAGCACAATCTCGTGCCGGTTCTGCAGGTTCGCCAGTACATCGCCCAGGCCGCGCAGATGGCGCGCATTCAGGCTGGCGCGATACACCGCAACCGCCGGCGTGGGCCCCTCGCCGCTCTCCAGGCTCCGGCCTTCACGGCGCCACTTCGGCAGGCCGCCGTCGAGCACCGCGCAGCGCTCATGGCCGAACAGGCGCATCAGCCACCAGCCGCGCGCCGACGAAAATATGCCCTTCTGATCGTAGAACACCACGCGGCTGTCGCAAGACACGCCGAGTGCTCCGATCATGCGCTCGAACCGGGCAGCGGTGGGCGCCATGTGCGGCAGCGCCGACTCGGTATCGGCGATCGCGTCGATGTCGAAAAACCGCGCGCCGGGAATATGGCCGAGCCGGTATTGCGCCCGGGCGTCGCGTCCCTCCGCGGGCATATTCCAGCTGGCATCGAACACGACCAGATCGTTCGACTCCAATTGTGCCGCCAGCCACTCGGTACTCACCAACGCTTTCAATCCCCCGCTCCTGTCGTTAGGGGTTAGCCATGCGGCGCGCTCCGACGAATGCAATTCTACCTGTCACGGCGGCAGGCTACGACCGCCCGTAAACGGGTTGTAGCCGGTATCCGCCAGCGCTGCCCACGCCGCCGCACCCGGAGGCTCGAGATGGAAATAAACCCGCGGTGCGGACGGATCGGTGGGCAGCATGAAGCCGGTGGGCGTGACCGCCGTTGCACTCGCGTAGTAACCGCCGTTCGGGGTGCGCTGAGCATTGATCGCGGCGCGAAGCGCCCGTGCCTGCGCCTGCCGGTGCAGCAGATCCAGCAGCACGGCCACCTGCGCGGTGCCTTCGATCCACGGGCCGCCGCCGGCCTCACCATAGGTATAGCCGCTGGCGAAGCGCAGTCTGGTGTCGATGGTATGCAGTACCACCGCGTGCTTTTCCAGCATTCCGGGCAATGCCATCAGCGGCCAGACCTGGGCGTCCAGTGCCAGCAGTGGATTGGCCGTCTCCCCGTCCTCGGCAGTGCCGACCGCGAAGCAGCTGCAACCGGAGCTCCACATGGCATCGACAAATTTGGCCGCGACTGCGGCGCGCTGCTGCCAGTGAGCATCGCCGGTCACGCGCCCGAGCAGTCCGAACGCCGCCGCCAGATCGGTGTTGTGCTCGGTGGATTTCCAGCGCTGGCGCTGCGGTGCGGGTTCATCGCCGAGGTAGCCGCCAATGAATCCCCCGGCGCCGCGCGCGTCGAGCGTGCCTTCCAGCCAGCGCGCCAGTCGCAACGCACCGTCGCGATAGCGTAGCTCGCCGCCGGCCGCGTTCAATGTCAGCAGCGCGAGCATTGCCCACGCCATGTTGCCGCTATCGGTCCCGGCCTGGTAGCCGTCTTCGAGCCAGCGCTGTGATTTCAGATCCCACCAGCCTGCCAGCCTGAGCGGCGCGGCGCCGATCGCCCCCGCAGCATAGCCATTGCGCAGACGGCCATCGTGCCAGTAGCGATCGTGATCGAGTGCCAGCAACAACGCGTCGCCGATGCGTCGAGCCTGGGTGACTTGCCCACAACCTACCAGGGCAATCGCCGCTACCGCATTGTCGTAGGTAAAGGCCGCTTTGCTCAGAACTCCGCTGCGCTCGCTCGGGTAGCTGGCCAGCAATACCGCACCGGCCGGTTGCGCGGCGATCGACTGCAGCAGATAGCTGCAGGCCGTTCCCATGGCCGGCGCCGCACGCCCCTCACCGGTCAGCGCACCCAGTGCCAGGCTCGCGATCAGGCCGGGCATCATGGCGCAACGGCGTCGCGATCGAACGGGAGTGCGGTGCGACACTTGCAGGCGCCTAGACCATCTCCAGCGGCCGCTTGGCGCGCGGCGGAGGAAACGCCTGATCGATCCGCGCGAGCTCCGCGGGGTCCAGTCGCAGTTGCGCCGCAGCCAGATTCTCCTCGATGCGCGCCGGCACCACTGACTTTGGTATCGCGACAACGTCGGGCTCGCGCAGGCACCAGGCGAGCGCAATCTGCGCCGCGCTCACACCGCGCTCGCGACCGAGTTGCACCAGCAATGGATGCCGCACCAGCGCGCCGCGTCCCAGCGGCGAATAGGCCATGGTCGCGATGGCATGCGCGCGCTGGTAGGGCAGGAGCTGAAATTCGATGCCGCGCACTTCGGTGCAGTAATAGAGCTGGTTGCAGTGCGTGGTCGCGGCCAGGCCGAGGCTGTTCTGCGCCCGCAGCCAGTCCTGCAATTCGTCGATGTCGAGGTTGCTCACGCCGAAACGGCGAATCAACCCGCGCCGCAACAGCTGCTCGAACCCGCGCAGGGTCTCGGTAAATGCGTGCCTCCCCGGCCAATGCAGCAAATACAGGTCGAGGTAATCGCACCCCATGCGATCGATGGATGCCTCGCAGGCACGCACGCTGCCGCGGCGCGAGGCGTTACCCGGCAATACCTTGCTGACAATGTACAGTTGCGCGCGCCGCGCGGCGCCAAAGGCCTGGAGCGCGCCGCCGATGATGCGCTCGGCGCCGCCGTCGGCATACATCTCGGCCGTATCGAGCAACCGGTAGCCAATATCGAGCGCATGCGTCAGCGCGGCAATTTCCCGGCTGCGTTGCGCAGCCGAGACGCCCATTTCCCAGGTACCAAGTCCGATGCGCGCTGGAAATGGCGTTGAGCTGCCCGGCGCAGTCATGCTTTAAGGTCCTCGGTCGTTGCGGAAGATCCGCGCTGGCCATCAGCATAGCGCGACCAACGAAAAAGGCCCGGATCGTTCCGGGCCTTGGTTCGCGGTCAGCGAATCGACCGGCGCCTACCAGCGACCACCACCGCCGCCGCCGTCGCTGTTGCCGCCATTGCCACGAAAGCCGGCGCCGCCCGGACGGCCGCCGCCGCCGGTGCGCGGCTTGTCCTGGGCTTCATTGACGCGCAACGCACGGCCGTTCATCGAAAAACCGTTCAGACCCTGGATCGCACGCGCCGCATCGGCCTGGCTCATCTCGACGAATCCAAAGCCTCGCGGCCGACCGGTCTCACGATCCGTCGGCAGCGATACCGCATCGACATTGCCATGCTGCGAGAACAGTGCGCGCACGTCGGCCTCGCTGGCTGTAAACGGCAGGTTACCCACGTAGATCTTCGCCATAAAAAAAAACGCTCTCCTGATCTATTCGACCAATGCAAATCGTATGACAGTTTATCACAGGGACTTGAATTTCAAGCTGGCCATGCCCGGCCGAGACGGTGCAATATTGTTGTCCATGAGCAGCGACGCCCCGGAACGTGTGAGCTTTCCCTGCGACTACCCGATCAAGGTCATGGTGCGAGTCGAGGATGGTGTGCGCAGCCACGTCGATGCGATCGTCGAGCGACATGCCGGACCGCTCGACCTCGCTGCGGTGACGGAACGCCCCTCGGCGCAGGGCAATTTCCTCGGGATTACTTATGTCATCCGCGCCACCGGCCAGGATCAGATTGCGCAGCTGTTCGCCGCCCTGAAGCTGTGCCCGCAGGTGATGCTGGTGCTCTAGGCAGCTGCAAGCGCCGCCGGGCGCCGCTTATTGCGGCTCGGCAGGCAACGAGTAGTCGAACTCGTAGAAATGCTCGCCGTCTACGATCTTGATCGTGAACGAGCCATCGATGCCGATCAGCTGGTCCGCGCCCGAATCCGGCACCACCGTTATCGACAGCCGTTGCTCGCCATGCGCCATGGTGCCGCTGTGCTGGAATACAAAACTGCCGCGGCGCCCCTGCAGCACCCCGGATACGCGCTCGATGGCAACGTAGCCGGCCGATCCCGCGGTTTGCGTCATGGCGGTGAGCATTTCGCCTTTTCCGCTCGCCACCAGCTCGCCCCGGAACTGCTTGTCGAGCGCCAGGCGGCCGAGGCTGCTGCCGGGAGCGACGTCAGGTTTCTGCTGCGGTTTGATCGACGCCGTGAAGCTGCCGGCGGCTCGATGGGTGCGGCGTTCGGTCACGGCAATCCCTGTCAGGCAGCGATGCTCAGTGGGCAGGTCGGTTAAGCAGCGCGCTGGCGGCCAGATTGAACAGTCCAAGGAGCAAGCCGCCAATGAGCGCGGCGCCAAAGCTGTCGACCTTGAAGCCGGGGACGATTGCGCCGGTCAGCATCAGCATCAGAGCATTGATCACGAACAGGAACAGGCCCAACGTCAAAATGGTTATCGGCAGGGTCACGATGATCAGGATCGGGCGCACCAGGAAATTCACCAGGCCCAGTACCAGTGCCGCCAGCAGCGCATTACCGAAGTTCACGATACGAATGCCCGGCACGATCTGACTGACAAGCCACAGCAGCAGCGCGCTGACCAGCAGGTGAACCAGGAGCTTCGTCATAGCAGCTCCAATCGTAGCATCTTTGCCCGGCCGGTTATCTGCCCCTTAACGGGCCGGCGTGCACAGCTGCACCAGTCGTGGCGTGATGACGCTTCCGGCGATCCGCACTTCCGCAATGCTGATCGGCAGCTTGAATCGCCGCGGTCCGGCGCTGCCCGGATTCAGGTAGATGACGCCGCCGCGTTCGCGCACGCAGGGCTGGTGCGAGTGACCGGAAACGATGATCTGCACGGCAGCCGCGCACGGGTCGATCGAAAGCTTGCCGAGATCGTGGATGACATGGATCCGGACCGCCGCGAGTTGCAGCAGCCGGGTGTGCGGCAGTGATGCCGCCCAGGCCTGCGTATCGTTGTTGCCGCGCACAGCGGACACCGGCGCCAGATCCGCCAGCTGCTCGAGTATTTCCAGGCCGCCGATGTCGCCGCCGTGCAGGATGTGATCACAGCCCTGAAGGAACGCGATAGCCTCCGCTCGCAGCAGCCCGTGGGTGTCGGATATCACGCCAATGCGCAGCGCGCTGACGCGCGTGGCCGGGTCTGCTGTCATCGCCGGCCTAGCCGATCGCGGCGATTTCCCAGCACGCGAGTGCTACAGCCACACCCTGGCTTCGACGGCAAAATTCGGCGAACTGTTCCTCACCACGCAGAAGCGCTGGCCGGTCGGTGCCTCCATGACCCACCAGGTGCTCACCTGTGCGATGCGCGTGGCGCCCAGCGCCTCCAGTCGCCGCACCTCCGCCTCGATGTCGTCGGTTTCGATGTCCAGATGCACACGGCTTGGATGCGTCACGGCCTGCACCTCGATTTGCAGTCTGCCCAGCGGATCGACCAGATGCACGTACCTGTCCGCCTCATCCGACGGCAACTGCCGCTGCTGCATGCCGAGTGCACCGCCCCAGAAGCCGGCGGCACCGGCCAGGTCCATGGTCTGACAATCGATGATAAAACCAGCCAATCGGCTCTTGTGCATCTGTGCTCCGGATGGTGTTGCGGCAGTGTATTTCAAAGACCGACGAACGCGACAAAATCACCGCTGAAGTGGCCAGCTGCGCTGCCGGCATAGTCGAGCGTCGATGCGACGGTGATCCTTGCCCTGCCGCGGCGCTTGAGCAGGCGCACGAACGCCGGCCACTCGGCCGGTTCGGCCAGCAGCGCACGCGCGGCAAAGGTTCCCAGGATCGGCCGGCTATACCGCATACTCTGGCCTTGAATTACGATCGAGGCCGACGGAAACGAGACCCGCAGCCGTACGTGCAGCAACGACCACGCCGCCAGCATCGCCAGCGCGCAGCTACTACCGCCAAACACGGTTGCGTGGTGATTCAGGTTCGGTGCCAGCGGCGCAGACAGTTGCACCGACTCTGCCGACACGTCGACCGCCATGACCTGCATCGCCCGGGAAAGGGGGATTTCGTGATGCAGGAATTGCTCGAGCGACTGCGGCGACATTGTACTGCCCAGCCTACAGCCTTTAGTCCTTCGGGCGCGAGAGCACGCTCTCGATCCTTCGATCCGGAACCAGCCATAACAGCGCCACCAGGACGTATATTGCCTGCGAGACCGATGGTGAGCTGAATGCAGTCACAATCCCAAAAAGATAGAGCAGCGGCGACAATTTGCCCTTGCGATCGCGGCCGATCGCCCGCTTCAGCAGCGACCCTTGTCCCTCCGCTGCGATGATCGATCGCTCGAGTATGAAATAGGCGATAGCCGCCATCAGCAGATCCGCGCCGTAGAGCGCCGACGGCGCCGACTCGCGGTGGTTTTCACTCATCCACGCCGTGGTCGCCGGAATCAGCGACAGCCAGAATAGCAGGTGCAGATTGGCCCACAAGATAGCCCCGGTAACCCGGTGGCAGGTATTCAGCAGATGGTGATGGTTGTTCCAATAGATGCCCAGGTAGACGAAGCTCAGCACGTAGTTCAGGAACAGCGGGATCTGCGGAATCAGCGACTGCAGCTGCCCGCCCTCGGGCACCTTCAGATCCAGCACCATGATCGTTATCAGGATGGCAATGACGCCATCGCTGAATGCTTCCAATCTGCTCTTGCCCATCCCAGCCGCTCTCGCCGAGGCGATTTAGCGCTTCAACGCCAGCACCACGACTCCGGCGCCAACCATCGCTATACCGATCCATTCGCGCGTTGACGGGCGTTCGGCCAGGAACAGGTAGGCGAACACCGCAACCAGTAGCAGGCTGAACTTGTCCACCGGCGCGACTTTCGAGGCCTCACCGAGCTTGAGCGCCCTGAAGTAGCACACCCAGGATGCCCCGGTCGCCAGCCCGGACAGCGTCAGGAACAGCAACGTGCGCGAACCAAGCTCCGTGGGGTTGCGCCATTTGCCCGTGAGCCAGACGAAACAGGCCAGCACACTGATGATGACGCCGGTTCGAATCAGCGTCGCCAGGTCGGAATCCACTGCCTGCAGGCCCACCTTGGCGAACACGGCGGTCAACGCGGCAAATACCGCCGACAGAAGTGCCCAGGTGAACCACGACCATGAGTCCGTCACGACGGCAAACTCCCCGGATCAGGTACGCTGGTCCGAGACTTCGCAAACTGCGCACGGCCATCGGCGATGATGACCCACGGCAGTTTGTCTTCCACCCATATGTGCACTTCGGGCACCAGGCCATCGGCATCATCCAGGCTCGACAGGGTCACGTCTATCTCATCGCTGCGATCTTCACGGCGGTAGGTCAATGAAGTGCCGCAATCCACGCAGAAGCCCCGGATGACGTCCGGCGAGGAGCGGTATAGCGCCAGCCGACCGCGCACGATGGAGAAATGTGGCACTGCGAAAGTGGCCCATGGCACCATCGGTGCACCGGTTGCACGCCGGCAGCTGCTGCAGTGGCAGAAGCAAAGGTTGCTGACCTCGCCGCCTGCCTGGTAACGCACGCGCCCGCACAGACAACCGCCGGCATGGCTGCCCGCGCTCATCGCGCTGCGCCGTCGGCCAGCCGCGCCGCCTCACCCGCCGTATTCACGCGACCCGAAAACCAGCGATCGAGGTGCGCCACCGCATCCTCGAGCGAGGACAGCTGCAGATAGGCTGAATCGAACTCGTGCGCCTTGAGGTCCGGCACGACCACGACCCGAAGCCCGGCTCCGTGGGCCGCCCTGGCGCCGTGATCGCTGTCCTCGAATGCCAGGCATCGCACCGGTGGCACTCCCAGCCGCTCGGCGGCCAGCAGATACACCGCCGGATCCGGCTTGCTGTGCGATACCTCATCGCCGCCCGCAACCGCCTGGAAGAAGTCAAGCACACCGACCTTCGCCAGCCGGCATCGCACTTCCTCGACAAAGGTCGAGGAGGCCACCGCGCATGGCACGCCACGCTGGCGTAGCAGCAGTAGAAGCTGCAGCGCCCCGGGCTTGAGTGGAAACACGACTCCGGGCTGCGCGCACAGCTAGGCACGAGCACGATAGCGTACCTGTTGAAATCTTCCATGTCCGCCGAGAAGCTTGCTGAGCCTGGCTCGGGACTCCTCGGCGCCGCAGCCCACCACCAGCAGAAAGTCAGGCTCGGACAGGACCAGCCGCTCCTCCCGCGCCGAGGACAACCACGCCTGCATGATGACTCGCTCGGAATCGAGCAGCAGGCCATCCATGTCGAAGATTGCGGCGCTAAACACCCTTATGACCTGTCAGTTTGCATGCGCGAACTCCGGCCGATCATACCGCCGGCAGCGGTGCGTTGGCACTGCGCGACAGGCTCCCCGACATCAAAGGCGCGATTCGCGGATCGGAGCCCTTAGCATCTTTTCAAACCGCACCGCGTCCAGCACACCACGGTAGTATTTGGCGAGCCGGTCAGTCTGCGCGTACCCTTGCTTCTGGTAGAAGGCGATCGCGGCCGGATTATCCGACCTGGCCTCCACGCGGATGCGTTCGATGCCGGCCGTATCGGCGCACTTCTCGAGCCACAATACCAATCGCGCGGCGATCCCGCGCTGGCGCTGCATCGGGTGCACCGCCAGCAATGCCAGGTGAGCCGTACGATCTCCATAGTGCATGATTCCAAACGCTATCACGTCGTCGGTGAGATGGACGACCGCGACATTTGTTGCTTCGTCCTGAATCGCGGCAGCAATGCGGGTCGTCGTCCAGCTCCAGCCCAACCCATGTTCAATGTAGTCCCTGGACATGTCGGCAATGGCCAGCGCGTCGGCGGCGGTCGCCAGTCGTATGCCAGGCAGGAACATCACCGCAGTTGCCTCAGGTCGCGCACGTCAGGTCTTCACTCCCCGGGTATTCACTCACCGGGCTCGTAGATCACGTAGATCTTCTGCGTCGGCTCTATCACTTCCCAGGTTCCCACGAAGCCTCTGGGAACGATCACGCTGTCGCCGGCCGATAGCGTCACGGCGGTGCCGGCGCTGTCTGCAATGATGCTGGTCCCCTGCAGGATCTGGCAATACTCCTCCTCCGTGTAGGAGATGCGCCATTTTCCGACCTCGCTGCGCCAGATACCGGCGAAGAATTTCCCGCTCGCGTCGCAGTAGTGCTTCCAAACGCACTGCCGGGGATTGCCGGCGAGCAGCTTTTCGCTCGGCAGAAAATACTCTTCGGCAATCGCGCCCGAGGATTCGAACTTGAGTACTGGGTTCGATTTCATTGCAGCTGCAGCTCAGGCATCGGCTTCCCCGCCTTTGGGTCCCCAGAACGCGGCCCAGGCACAGAAGCCCGGCGAGAATTCGACAAACCGATGTTCTGCGCCGGCCGCAACAAAAAAGCAGTCGCCGGGCGCGAAGCTGTATCGGGCGTCGCCGATGACCAAAACGCCGTGACCGTTGTGGATGAAGTAAAGCTCGTCCTGATCGTGCGGAGTCTGCGGATCAACCGCTACCGGAGCGTAGATCTCGACCGACATCGAGCCGTGGGCCAGCGCGCGGATAAAGCGCTCGCCCATCGGCCATTCCTCGGTAACCTCCCCGGGAAGCTGTCGCAGAAGTTCCGATGCGGTGGCTTTCATCTGCACTCGATCGCTCAGCGGCTCTCGCCTTTCGTCTGGTCCTCTGTTTCGCCGTCCGGTTTCGGACCAGCATCGCTCAATCGCTCGGCGTCGCGCTGCGCAATGATACGCAAAAGCGGGTGCTCCTGAAATGCGCGCAGCAGCAATATCGCCGCCCGCTTGTTCGCGGCGTTTGCGTCCGCTTGTTCGATGGCTCGTGCCAGCCGCTCGATCGCGAGCGTGACGCTCTGCCTGGTGTCATCATGCCGCGCCACCTGGGGCGACACCGGCGCCTGGAGATTCCGATCGTGCGAGAAACGGATGTCCATGGGCGCCGTCGCCCGGCCCTCGACGGCATCGACTCCGGCTGCTGTTATGGTCCCCATGCCACCGCCGACGCCGCCGTGTCCCATGTTCGGCCGCCAGTGAATCAGACCGTGATCGGCCAGCTGCCCGGCAGTGTTCAGGATGTCGTGCTCGTTGAGCTTGCCGTCGAAGTCAGATGGCACCAGGCCGATGAGGCGCTCCTTGCGACGCTGGTAGTACTTCTCCAGCAGCAGCCCTCGAAGTTCGCCCTCTGTCATGGTTCACTGGCTGGCAGAAATCTGATCAACTGCGCTTCGAGTCGCGCTTGGAGCGGCGCTTAGCGCACACTGCTGCGACTGCAGTGCGTGCAACCGAGGTGGCGCCACCGGGGCTGGGCAACGTCAGCGGCGCCGCCAGCAGCAACTCGATCTGCTCGGTTGCAATCGGCCGCGAATACAGGTAGCCCTGCAACTGGGCGCAGTTCAGCTCGCGCAGCTTGTCGAGCTGCTCGGTGGTCTCGACACCTTCAGCCACCGTCACCAGTCCGAATGCCGCCGCAAGTCCGATGATACTGGTCGTCAACGCGACGCTGGCCAGATCGAGCGGCAGTCCGCTTATGAACGAACGGTCGATCTTCAGCATGTCCAACGGCAATCTCGAAAGCAGTCCGAGAAAGGAATATCCGGTACCAAAGTCATCGAGGGCGACACGTATGCCGGACTCACGCAGGACCTGAAGCTTGCGGCTGGTCGTATCGATGTCCTGCAGCAGGCTGGACTCGGTGATCTCGATATCCATGCCATAGCCGGCGTCGTTCAGTCCGTCGACTGCACTGAGCACCTCGTCGACGAAAGCGCGTTGCCGGATTTGCAGCGCTGCCACGTTGACCGCGACCCGCACCGGTCCCAGGCCCAGAGCTCGCCAACGCCGGCAATCCTGCGCCGCGCGCGCCAGCACCCAACTGCCCACCGGAATGATCAAACCAGAGGACTCGAGCATCGGCAGGAACTGGCCCGGCATTACCAGTCCGCTTTCCGGATCGTTCCAGCGTATCAGCGCCTCCAGCGACTGAATGCGCCCGGTGGCGATATCCAGCTGCGGCTGGTAGTGGAGCACGAATTGCTTCTCGTCGAGTGCGGTTCGAAGCTTATGTTCGAGCTGCATGCGCCCGGCGATCTCGCCGTGCATCTGCATTTTATAGGTCAGAAATTGCTCGCCGCTATCCTTCGCCCTCTTCAGCGCTGCTTCCGCCTTGTGCACCAGGGTGCCGGCGCTTTCGCCATCGTTCGGATAACGCGCGATACCGACCGGGCAACTGACGCGAATTGCGTGGCCTTCAATTTCGAAGGGTCTTCCAAATACCGCAGTTGCGAGCATTGTCGAGATATTTTCCGCGGATGCACTCGGCCCCGGCTCCACCATCACGAAAGTGCCGCCGCCAAGATAGCCGACGCGCTCCTCGCTCTCGGTGTTGCGTTTGAGTCGCTCGGCGACCTGCCGCAGCAGCAGGTCTCCCACACGCCGGCCGAAGCTGTCGTTGATATTGGCCAGTCCATGAATGTCGAAGGCGGCCACCGCCAGCGCCTTCTGCGGTTCAGGCCGCTCCCTGAGTGCGGCGTCGAGGCGCTCGTAAAACAGCGCCCGCTTGGCAAGACCCGCCAGCGAGTCGAATGACGCCAGATACTCGGCAACGCCCGCGCTCTCCTCGTGCTCGAGTGCCAGTGCCAGGGTAGCGCGAATATCCTGTAGCAGCAGCACCTCCTCGTCGCGGACGAGATTCGGCGTTCGCGAGGCCAGCATCAGCGCGCCGCGCCGCCAGCTGCCCAGTACCAGCGGTATTACCACCAGCGACCGGTATCCCAGGCTGGCGAGCGCCTCGTGCGCCATGGCTGCTGGTCCGCTAGCTACGAGATCGTTGCAAACCGTGAGCTCGCCGGTGCGAAGCGCCTGGCTGGTGAAACTCGCGTCCGGCTCGTCGCCATCGCTGAGCGGCAACGGTTGATTTTCCGGGCCGTCCACCTCTGAGCCTGAGGTGAACAGCGGCCGCGCAATCCGGCCGTCCGAGTCGACGATCCAGAGCGTGGCATAGTCGTAGCCGCCAATCTGCGTGGCGACACGGCAGGCCTCCCTAAGCAGATCGTCGCGGTCACGGATGCGCAGCACCGCAGCGTTGATGCTGCTTTGCATTCGCACCACGCGGGTGAAATGCGCCGTCTGCTCTTCGAAGCGCCGGCGCTCGGTGATATCGCGCGCCAGCGCGATGAGGTAGCCGCGATGCCCGTACTCGACGAAGCTGGTGCTGAATTCGACCGGGAACACCTGTCCGTCCTTGCACCGATAAATCCCCTCGCGCAGCAGCGGCCCCGAACTCTGTGCGGCGTGCACGCGTTCCGGCCAGGGTTGATCCGGGCCTCCCGATGAGATGTCGGCGGCGCTCAGCTGCAACAACTCATCACGCGTATAGCCCAGCCGCTGCGAGGTGGTTTCGTTGACGTCAACCAGGCGCCCTGCGGCCGCCTCCGCGATGTAGATCAGGTCACGGGTCTTGTCAAACAGGTGCCAGAACAGCTGCAATTTGCCCTGGGCGCGCTCATTTTCGGCACGCGCGCGCAGTGCCGAAATTCCATGGGTCAGGTTATCGGCGAGCTCCACAAGCAGCTGCACCTGGTCCGCAACGAAGGCGTCGCTGCGGTCGGAATAGATGTGGAGCGCGCCGATGGTCGGCGTTTCGAGGACCAGCGGCAGCGCGATGCAAGCCACATAGCCGCGAGCGAGCGCGTGGTCGCGCCAGGGCGCGATGGCTGGATCGGCGTCCACGGGCATGCAGACACTCGGACTGCGCTCGCGTATTGCCCGCCCGGTGGGGCCGTCGCCGGCTGGCGAACTGTCCCAGCTGACCCGCACCCGCTGCAGGTATTCGGCATCTGCGCCCGCGCTAGCCACGACACGCACCGACTTCGCGGCATCGTTCTGCGCGAACCCGACCCAGGCCAGGCGAAAGCCGCCGATGTCGACAATCACCCTGCAGATGCTTTCCAGCAGCGCAGTTTCATCCGATGCCCGAGTGAGCTCGTGATGGCAGTCACTCAGCATGAGCAGATGGCGATTCGACCTGCCCAACGCCCCTTCCAGATTTTTGCGGACCGACACGTCGACGCCGCTGCCGACGACAGCGACCACGTGGCCGGCGCCGTTGCGCAGCGGACTGAACACGCAGTCGACCGCCACCAGTTGATCGCCCTTCATGCGCACCAACATTTCGCGATGCACGGCTATGCCCTGCAATGCCAATCGCACCACGGCACGGACCTGCTGCTGCGCTTCCTCGGCGTATGACCACCAGTAGGTGTCCCAGACCGGCCGCCCGGCAGCGTCGGCGATCTGCAGGCCGCCAGCGTCGAGCGCCGCCTGGTTCACCTCGAGCACGATGCCATCGCGCGAAATGATGCCGACGAAGGTGGTCATGCCGTGGAAGATCTCGCGCCACAGCGCGGCGCCTGGGATACCCAGCTGGGCCAACGGGCCGGCGCCTGCCGGCGGTGCGAAGTCTCGGGTGCGCCCGACTTCACACAGCGCCATCACCCGACCCGCCGCGCTCTTGATGGGGCACACGTTCAGCCGTACCGGCACCTCAGAGCCGTCGCGCGCAAGCAGCAGCGTGTCGACGGTGGTGACCTGCGGGCGATCGAGCAGGCGTCGCGTCAGCGCCTGGTGATCCGAGCGCAAGCGCGGCGGAATGATCAGCGCCATCGGCTGACCGGTGATGTCCGGCGCGGGATATCCAAGCAGGTGGGCAGCGATCTCATTGCAGTCGGTAATGACACCATCGACGTCATACACGACAACAATGTCAGCGGTCGGCGCCAAACGCACCTCCTGGTTGCCCGCCTGGCCGGCCCCTCGCGGCAGAGCGGATCTCATGGCACGATGCAATGAACGGTCAAAGGATCATACTTAGTCCATCACACCATGACTAATGCGTAAATGTTTGTCACCTGTCATATTTTACAGGTGCGGCAGCGCACATAGCGGCGCATCCTTTGTATTCCTTTCAATGACGTCAGCGGCTGCGCTGCAGGGACGTTTAATGCTGCTGAGACGTCCCTTTAATGCTGCGGAGACGTCCATTTAATGCTGCGCAGACGTCCATTGAATGGAAGGCGTATCATCCGCTTAGCCGCGTGCGCGGGCGCCTACTGGGTGGCCGATGCAAAGTGAAGCACGACGTATTCAGGCGACGATTGCTGATCTGGCAGCAATCAGCGCAGATGCCGAACGCATCGCTGAAGTGGCTGCCTCAATCTGGCGCGAAATCTATGCAGTGTTGTCTCCAGTCATTGGTCCAGGCGGTGTCGGCGCGCTCTACCAGCGAGCCCTGTTCGTGACCCGCGCCGCCTACCCCTCTCTAGCAGACGTACGTGAGGACGCGCTGCACCCCGATGATTTTGCTGCGTTGCAATTAATGCTGTCGCAGCAATCCGGTGCGCGCATCGCCGCCATTAATGGTGCGCTGCTGCAGACCTTCTGCGATCTGCTGGGTAACCTGATCGGCGTCTCGCTCACCGAGCGGCTGCTGCGATCGGTTCCCAGCCTGCCTCCAGGAGATGCTGCGGTGCTGGAAGGCTTGCCATGACAGCGCGCAAGGCAACCATTCATCGTCTTGCCACCGGGGTGCCGGGGCTGGACGAAGTACTCGGCGGCGGCCTGCCGGAATTCTCGTTCAATCTCATTGCCGGACCGCCCGGCAGCGGCAAGACGACACTGGCTCATCAGATCATGTTCGCGTTGGCGACACGTAAGCGCCCCGCGCTGTATTTCACGGTGCTCGGCGAACCACCGCTGAAGATGCTGCGCTACCAGCAGCAATTCGAGTTCTTTGACAGCGAACAGGTGAATGCCTCGATCCGCTTCACCAACCTCGCCGACGACATGGCCACCGGAGATCTTGACCAGGTCCTGAGCCGAATCGTCGCCGAAGTCCAGGCGCATGAACCGGCCGTGGTATTTGTCGACTCGTTCCGCTCGGTGATGCTGGCCAGTCAAGGCGACGACAAGTCGTTCATGGGCCTGCAGCAGTTCATCCAGCGCTTGGGCATGCTGATGACGAGCTGGCAGGCTACGACCTTCCTGATCGGGGAATACCTGAGCGAGATCGATCCGAACCCGGTATTCACGGTCGCCGACGGGCTCATCTGGTTGCGCCAAAGCCTGCAGAGCAATTCGGTGGTGCGAAAAATGGAAATCATGAAGATGCGCGGGCAGCGGACATTGCCCGGGCTTCACAGCTTTCGCATCAGCAGCGCGGGAATCCACGTGTTTGCGCCGGTGCCGCTGGCCGCGCCAACCGCAACGCCAATAGCGCCACGGACAGATGTGCGGTTGCGGATGGGGGTTCCGGAGCTCGACCAGATGATGGGCGGTGGGCTGCCGCGCGGTTACTCATTGCTGGTCGCCGGGCCGTCCGGATCGGGCAAAAGCATCCTGGCTTCGGCTTTCCTGGTCGAAGGCGCGCGCGGCGGCGAAACCGGCGTCATCGCCGCCTTCGAGCAGCGATCAGATGCGGCACGGGGTCGCCCTCTGGCAGAGTTGATCCACGGCGACCGTGTCGGCGTGGTCGATACCCGGGCGCCGGATCTGTCGGTCGAGGAGATCGCAAGGCTGCTGATCACCGAGATTCGCCGACTGAAGGCGAGCCGCGTGGTCATCGATTCTCTGTCGGGCTTCGAGCTCGCCTTGGCCCCCACGTTCCGGGATGACTTTCGCGAGTCGTTATCGCGCCTGGTGTCATCGCTCGCCAGCACCGGTGTCTCGGTGCTGATGACATCCGAGCTGGAAGACCGATACACCGATCTGCGCTTCAGCCCGTATGGAACGGCCTTCATGACCGACGCGATCATCGTGCAGCGCTACATTGAAGTGGACAGCCGATTGCAGCGCGTGCTGGCCGTCGTGAAGCTGCGAGCCAGCGAGCATTCCAATGAGCTGCGCTTGTTCCACATCGACGGCAATGGCATCAAGATTGGCGCGATGGTCTCGGGCCGTGAGGGACTGCTGGGCGGCCAGCCGAGCCGAGAACAGAAAAATGACGGCCGTGCCCGTGGTGCCGATGGATGACTGAGCTTTCCCCAGTGGGCTCATCGACATGAGCAAGCACGCTGACACAGCGGACGTGACCGCGGCGGCTCGGGCGCTGGCGTTGCTCAACCAGCAGGCGGACGAAGTGCGCGCGGACATCGAGCGTTCGCGGCGCGAGTTGGCGCAGGTGCAACGCGACTACGGCGGAGCGCGGGCCGCGCAATTGTTGGAGGCCAATGAGCAACTGGTGCTGGCTGCACTGCAGGCTGAGACCATCGCCGAGGCGGCAACGGGCCACCTGGACGAGTTGGCCCGTTCCAGTCAGCGCGACTCGCTGACGGATACGCCCAACCGCGCGTTGATGCTCGACCGGCTGGAACACGCCATCGCCCTGGCACGACGCCATGTCACGCGACTAGCGGTGCTGTTTCTCGACCTCGACCAGTTCAAGCACATCAACGACACGCTCGGACACGCGGTCGGTGATGAAGTGCTGCGACTGGTTGCACGCCGCCTGGAATCCGTCGTTCGTGGTTCGGACACCGTCAGTCGGCACGGCGGCGACGAATTTCTGGTGCTGGTGGGCGAAGTCTCCAAGGCATCGGACGCCGGTGTGATCGCCGCAAAGATTCTTGCCGTCCTGACGGCACCCAGTCGAGTCGGCGATCACATGCTGCGACTGTCGGCCAGCCTGGGCATCGCCACCTATCCGGACGACGGCGAGGACGCGGCGACTCTCATCAGCCGGGCCGACGCCGCCATGTACCGCTCCAAGAGGCGCCGACACGGCGGGTTCGAGTATCACCGCGAGGAAGTCCCGGCCCTACAAGCCGCGGAACTATTTTCGGGCGTCGCGCCGCATCAGCCGGCGCTGCGCCACGATTCTTCGTTGGCGGAACAGCAACCTGAGCTTCGGGACCTGCGCGAGGCGAACGAGCAATTGGTGATCGCCGCGCTGACAGCGCAGCAACTGGAGGCGCAGACCGAAGAGGCGTATACGCGCCAGACGAAGTTTCTGGCGATGGTGGCGCATGAGTTGCGCAACCCGCTGATCCCCATCCAGACCGCCGCCAGCTTGCTCAACCGCGCCCTGAGCGACGAGCCACTGCTTGCGCAGCTGCAGGCGGCGATCAAGCGCCAGGTGTCGCTGGTGTCGAGACTGGTGGACGACCTGCTCGACGGATCGCGGGTCAGTGCCGGCAAGTTCCGGCTCGAATGCAGCGTAGTGGAGCTGACCGGTATCCTCAGTCTTGCGGCAGAGACCTGCCGGCCTGCGGTGGAGGCGCGGTCACAGCGCTTGACGATCGATCTGGCCGCTGGACCGTTGATGGTGCTCGGCGATCCTCTGCGGCTGGGTCAGATCTTCAGCAATCTGCTGGACAACGCCTCGAAATACACGCTCAAGGGCGGCGAGATCTCGCTCGCGGCGGCGGTGGTCGATCGGACGGTGCAGATCATCGTTTCCGACAACGGTATAGGTATCACGGCGGACGCACTACCCAACATCTTCGAGCTGTTCATGCAGGACGCGCGCGCGCTGTCACTTCACAACCACGGACTGGGCATAGGGCTCGCAGTCGTTCGCGATCTGGTCGAGGCCCATGGAGGCACGGTTGTCGCCAGAAGTGAGGGCCGCGACCGCGGCACTGCCTTTACCGTCACGCTACCCATGGCCGCCAAGGCGATTTCGGCCGTCACCCCATAAAACTGAGTATCATTCAATCGATGACGATTCGGCGGGTATGGCCATGAATAAACCGGTCGCGATCATGCGAGTTGTGTCGTTTTATCACAAGGTGAGCGGCCTGTTTCATGCCCGCCATCTGATGTCGTCGGACGCCAAATCGATCGTGCTCAATACGCCAGACGATCACGTCGCAATCGACGGCGATCACTTCGATCGCCTGTCGCAACGCATCGATGTCGAGACCGGCAAAGTGATCGATCTGCTGCCGGCGCAGCCCAGTGCCGATCATGAGTGGAACGCGACCGATCGGCGCTGGCAGATGAAACCGGAGGTCCTCGCCAGAGAGGAGGCGCGTCGCCACGCGATCCAGCGCATCAGTCAGCTCGAACTGTCGGGTATACGCTCGTTACGCGAGTTGGCATTGGGCGAGGCCAAGGCGGCGGATCGCCTCAAGGCGCTGGATACCGAAATCGCGGCGCTGCGCAAATCGCTCGCTGAGTGAACGGCCGGTTGTGGCCGGCAGTTGCGCGCGATTGCGCCCATGCCGAGCCCGATAGCGGCTGACGGCGGACTTTGTCGTCGCCAGCCAGCGACGTGCGGGTGCGCGGACACATTGCCCGGGCGCAGCGATGCGTATTAACTGGCTTCGCAATGTACGGGCGGACCCGTCGAAAGGCGGGAACGCCAAGGCTCCGGTCGTCAGGCCCCCTCCTGCGCCCTTGGGCCACCCGCACAGCGCCCTGAACTGTCGGCGAACTGAAAACCCGCAGACAGCTCACTTGGCCCCGCCGATCATCAGTTGATCCGCGGGGCTTTTCTTTTGCGGCGCCGCCGGCAATCATGCGCGCATCGTGCATTCTGCCAAAGCCATTGACCTGCGCTCGCTCTGGTGCCTGGATCCGTCGATCAGTTATCTCAACCACGGATCGTATGGCGCCTGTCCACGAGCGGTGCTGGCGATGCAGACGTCGCTGCGCCAGGAAATGGAGCGCGAGCCGGTGGACTTCCTGACGGCGCGGCTGCCCTCGCGCCTCAACGTGGCGCGCGACGCCCTGGCCGCTTTCCTCGGCGCTGATCCTGCCGATCTGGTTTTTGTGTCAAACGCAACTGCCGGTGTCAATGCGGTGCTGCGTTCGCTGGTATTCGCACCGGGCGACGAGTTGCTGGTCACCACCCATACCTACGCCGCCTGCCGCAAGAGCGTCAATTTCATCGCCGCTCGCACCGGGGCCCGTGTGGTGGTCGCCGAACTGCCATTCCCGGTGCACAGCGACGAACAGATCATCGAGGCGGTGCTGGCGTGCGTATCGCCGCTCACCCGGCTGGCACTGCTGGACCACGTCACCAGTCCGACCGCGCTGGTGCTGCCGCTGGCGCGGCTGGTGGCCGCACTGCAGGCGCGCAATGTAGACACCCTGGTTGACGGCGCGCATGCCCCGGGCATGGTGCCCATCGCGCTGTCCACACTCGGCGCCGCCTACTACACCGGCAATGCACACAAGTGGCTGTGCGCGCCCAAGGGCGCCGCCTTCCTGCATGTACGCCGCGACCGGCAGGCCGGGCTGCATCCGACGGTGATCAGCCATGGCTACAGCGCCGGCTTCCACGCAGAATTCGACTGGACCGGGACTTGCGATCCGACGCCGTGGCTATGTATTCCCGAGGCATTGCGTTTCATCGGTGGCCTGCTGCCCGGCGGCTGGCCGGCGGTGATGGCGGCCAATCGCGCGCTCGCGCTGCAGGCGCGCACCCTGCTGACAGAGTCGCTCGAAATCAATGCGCCGTGTCCCGACGCGATGATCGGATCGATGGCATCGCTGCCGCTGCCGGTGGCTTCGAGCGGCTCACCGGCGGCGAGCCTGGACTGCGATGGGCTGCATGACTGGTTCCGCGCTCGCGCGGTTGAGACCTGGCTGCACCCGCATCCGATCCCGGTGCTCAGGATATCGGCCCAGCTCTACAACTCCATCGAGCAGTTCCAGCAACTCGCGCAACTGCTCGAGGAGTCATTGCATGGCCGCTGAACAAACCGCTATCCAGGCGCGGCTGTCGACCTTCGACACGGCGATGGTGGTGTTCAGCCTGGTGGTCGGCATTGGCATCTTCCGCACGCCGGCGATCGTCGCCGGGGCCGCAGGCGATACGTTCCTGTTCTTCACCGCGTGGATCGTCGGCGGAATAATCAGCCTCATCGGCGCGCTGACATTCGCCGAGATCGGATCGCGGCATCCGCGCGCTGGCGGCTATTACCGCGTGGTAGCAGACTGCTATCACCCGACCCTGGCGTTCATGTTGAACTGGTCGCAGACCCTGATGCAGGGTGCCGGGGCCGCGGGCGTGGCGTTCATCGGCGCCGATTACCTGATACCGGTGTTACTGCCGCCGCAGTGGCGCACCCCCCAGACCTCGCTGGCGCTGGCCTGTGGCATGATGCTGGTGCTGCTGCTGCTGAATTACAGCGGCGTCAAGCCAGGCGCACGCACCCAGAACCTGCTGTCGGCGCTCAAGATCGTGATGATCGTTGGACTGGCAGTGCTGGCCCTGGCGCTCGCCCCGCGCGCGCACGCCACTGAGCCGGTCGCCACCTCGGCCTGGCCAGCGCGGCTGACAGCGGCACTGATCCCCTGCTTCTACGCCTACGGCGGCTACCATCTGACAATGAACCTGGGAGCCGACCTGAAGGATGCCCGGCGTCGTTTTCCACTCGCCATCACGGCCGGCATG
>Ga0210394_10000580_pt1 | contig 73624 bp, 80 predicted proteins | sample IncBWC12MmetaG_FD_160121 | JGI IMG/M metagenome (GOLD analysis project Ga0210394, IMG submission 160121) | Forest soil microbial communities from Barre Woods Harvard Forest LTER site, Petersham, Massachusetts, United States - Inc-BW-C-12-M | ecosystem: Environmental > Terrestrial > Soil >... | reverse complement strand
CCGTGGTTGCTCCCGCAGGAACCGCCGCTACGATGCTCGTCGCACTCCAGCTCGTCGGCGTCGCCGCGGTCCCATTAAACTTTACCGTGCTCGTTCCTTGTGTTGCTCCAAAGTTCGCTCCGCTGATGGTCACCGAGGTTCCCACAAGGCCGGAGGCCGGATTCAAGCTAGTGATGCTGGGAGCAGGCGGCGTTGTTACCGTAAAACTCACGCCGTTGCTGATCACGCCACCAACCGTCACCACCACGTTGCCCGTCGTTGCTCCTGTCGGCACTGGCACGACGATGCTCGTCCCACTCCAGCTCGTAGGCGATGCCGTAGTTCCGTTGAAGCTAACTGCACTGGTTCCCTGGGTTGTTCCGAAGTTAGAGCCGGTGATGGTGACGGATGAAGCGATTAGTCCGGATGTTGGATTGAGACTGGTGATGCTGGGAGCTGGCGGTGCTGTGACCGTGAACGCCACACCGTTGCTGGCCGCCCCGCCGACGGTTACAACTACGTTGCCGGTCGTCGCGGCGGCCGGGACGGACACAACGATGCTCGTTGCGGTCCAGCTCGTTGATGTTGCCGCGATTCCATTGAAGGTCGCTGAACTGGTTCCCTGCGTAGATCCGAAGTTAGAGCCGGTGATGGTCACGGATGCGCCGATCAATCCGGATGTTGGATTCAAGCTGGTGATGCTGGGGACTGGAACCGTGACCGTAAATGTCACGCCATTGCTGGCGATGCCGCCGACGGTAACGACTACGTTTCCTGTTGTTGCGCCGGCCGGGACTGGCACAACAATGCTTGTTGCGCTCCAGCTTGTTGGTGTCGCTGTCGTGGCGTTGAATTTCACCGTGCTGGTGCCCTGAGATGCGCCGAAGTTTGCGCCTGCGATGGTCACGGAGGTCGCTACAAGACCGGCGGCCGGATTCAAGCTGGTGATGCTGGGCGCAGGCGCTGCCGTTACTGTAAACGCCACGCCGTTGCTGGTCGCGCCGGCAACCGTAACAACAACGTTGCCGGTCGTCGCGCCTGTGGGGACTGACGCAACGATGCTCGTGGCGCTCCAACTCGCCGGCGATGCTGTGATGCCGTTGAACTTGAGGGCGCTCGTTCCTTGGGTGGCGCCGAAGTTGGCGCCGGTTATGGTCACGGATGCGCCGACCAATCCGGACGTTGGATTCAGGCTGGTGATGCTAGGGGCGGGAATCGTGACGGTAAAGCTCACGGCATTGCTGCTCACGCCGCCGACCGTTACGACCACGCTGCCTGTCGTCGCGCCTGCCGGGACTGGCACAACGATGCTCGACGCGCTCCAGCTTGTCGGAGATGCCGCCGTGCCATTGAAAGTGACCGTGCTTGTTCCCTGTGTTGCGCCGAAGCTGGAGCCGGTGATCGTCACGGATACGCCGATCAATCCGGACGTTGGATTCAAGCTGGTGATGCTCAACGCGGTGCCGCCACTGTTTGCAGCGCGGAACGCGGCCATCTGCATGATCCACGATCCTGAAGAAATTGACGCGGTCGCGCTGTAGGAGCCCGTCGCGGCGACAAGTTGGTCTTCCAGGAGATCTCCGTCGGGACTGGTGATCACGCGTTTCGTGAAACCTGTTCCCGGTCCATTGGTCATCGATTGCACCAAGGTCGCGCCGACCAGCAGGTCGTTGGCATTGGTTGTGGCCACCGTGCCGCTGCTGCTTGTCGAACTGTTTCCTTGGGCTCCTACGGAGACATCCAGCGGATTTAGCGCATCCGCACCGCTGTACTCCGCGATACGCACGTCCGGATAGTTTGCTGTCGCTGTAAATGTCACGGTAACAGCGTTCGCGTTGGCCGCGGCCGGGGCGATGTTTTTTGCGTAATAGATCGCCTGGGTTGCTACACCGGATTGGATTGTGGGGCCGACTGCCAGAGAGTATGCATTCCCGATCGAATCTATGACGGAGCTGATCTTGGCGTTCGAATCGCTCCAGCCTACCGCTACAACGTTGAGATCGCCGGCTTTCTGCGCCAGGGTGTAGTGCGTCGCCACCGTGGTCTGAGGAGACTGCGGGGTGGAAGAGTTGACCTGGACAAACGCAATGGGGCCTGGAGTGAGCACAGTAAATGCCGAGCCGTTGCTCGGTGCGCTGGAGGCAGTGACGACGACATTTCCAGTGGTAGCTCCGGCCGGAACTGAAACAACAATGCTCGACGCGGTCCAACTCGAGGGCGTCGCCGCTTTGCCGTTGAAGGTGACCGTGCTGGTTCCTTGCGTGGCGCCAAAGTTGGCGCCGGTGATTGTGACGGATGTGCCGACCAATCCGGACACCGGGTTCAGACTCGTGATGGTGGGAGTAGGTGCTGCCGTTACCGTAAAGGCCACGCCGTTGCCCGGCACTCCGGCAATAGTCACAACGATGTTGCCTGTGGTTGCTCCTACTGGAACTGGCACGGCAATACTCGACGCGCTCCAGCTTGTGGGAGATGCCGGCGTGCCATTGAAGGTGATTGTGCTCGTTCCTTGCGTGACGCCAAAGTTGGCGCCTGTGATTGTGACGCTGGCGCCGACCAAGCCGGACACCGGACTAAGGCTAGTGATCGATGGGGCAGGAAGCGTCACTGTAAAACTCACACTGTTGCTGGCAGCGCCCGCAACAGTCACGAAGACGCTGCCTGACGTTGCCGCTGCCGGGACTGGCACTGCGATGCTGGTCGGACTCCAACTCGTCGGGGCCGCCGCCGCCCCGTTGAAGGAGACCGTGCTTGTACCTTGGGCGGCGCCGAAATTCGTGCCGGTGATGGTGATGCTAGCGCCGACCAATCCCGAGGCTGGGTTCAGATTGGTGATACTGGGAGCGGGAACCGTGACCGTAAAGCTCACGCCATTGCTGCTCACGCCGCCGACCGCTACGACAACGTTGCCTGTGGTTGCTCCTACTGGAACTGGCACGGCAATACTCGACGCGCTCCAGCTTGTAGGAGATGCCGGTGTGCCATTGAAGGTGACTGTGCTCGTTCCTTGGGTGGCGCCGAAATTGGCGCCGGTGATCGTGATGCTCGCGCCCACTAATCCTGACACGGGATTCAGACTTGTGATGGTGGGAGCGGGAACCGTGATTGTAAAGCTCACGCCATTGCTGCTCGCTCCGCCGACTGATACGACCACGTTGCCTGTGGTTGCGCCAGCTGGCACGGGTGCTGTGATACTCGACGCACTCCAGCTTGTGGGAGATGCCGGTGTGCCGTTGAAGGAGACCGTGCTCGTGCCCTGCGTTGCGCCAAAGTTGGCGCCCGTGATCGTGACGCTTGTGCCCACTAATCCGGACACTGGATTCAGGCTCGTGATGCTGGGAGCAGGAGCCGTCACGGTGAAAGTCACGGTGTTACTCGCCACTCCCCCCACCGAAACAGCAACGCTGCCCGTCGTTGCGCCGGCTGGCACGGGTGCTGTGATACTCGACGCACTCCAACTTGTCGGCGATGCCGGTGTGCCGTTGAAGGAGACCGTGCTCGTGCCCTGCGTTGCGCCAAAGTTGGCGCCCGTGATCGTGACGCTCGCGCCGACTAATCCCGACGCTGGATTCAGGCTGGTGATGCTCGGTGCTGGAACGCTAACCGTAAAACTCACTCCGTTGCTTGCGACTCCGCCAACGGTCACGAGGACGTTGCCTGTCGTTGCGCCGGCTGGCACTGGTGCTGTGATACTCGTCGTGCTCCAGCTTGTCGGAGATGCGGCCGTGCCATTGAAGGTGACGATGCTCGTTCCTTGGGTGGCGCCGAAATTGGCGCCCGTGATTGTGACGCTTGCGCCGACCAATCCCGACGCCGGGTTGAGACTGGTGATGCTGGGAGCGGGAACGCTAACCGCAAAACTCACTCCGTTGCTCGGCGCTCCGCCAACGGTCACAAGGATGTTGCCTGTGGTTGCCCCTGTTGGCACTGACACGGCGATAGTCGACGTGCTCCAGTTTGTCGGAGATGCCGCCGTGCCGTTGAAGGTGATGGTGCTCGTGCCCTGCGTTGCGCCAAAGTTGGCGCCTGTGATCGAGACGCTCGTGCCCACCAATCCCGATGAGGGGTTCAGGCTGGTGATGCTGGGAGGGGGAACCGTCACGGTGAAAGGTACGCCATTGCTGGCCACGCCGGGATCTGTGAGCACGATATTGCCGGTGGTGGCTCCGCTCGGCACGGGCACTACGACGCGCGTGGCGGTCCAACTCGTGGGAGTCGCTGCGACCCCGTTGAAGGATACTGTGCCTACGGCAGTTCCGAAATTCGTGCCGGTGATCGTGACGGATGTCCCCACCGCGCCGGAGGCCGGACTAATACTTGAAATATTCGGGACCGGGGCTGCTGCACCGCTCGCTTTGAACCCTGCCAAGATCGCGCCCCAGTTGTCGGAGGATGCGAGCGAGGCATGCGCTGCTTCTGAGGCGGGTGCCGCGATTATCTGCTGCTCTGCCAACAGTTTTGTACCCGGCTCACTTGGGACGTTTTCGACGGTCGAAAAACCGTTGGTGACCGTAATGTTTGCAGAATTGGCGGTGGCGATTGCGCCGAGCAATAAATCCGCACCTGTGGTCGTCACGCTGCCGCTGTTCGGGGACGCGCCGTTTCCCTGGGCCATGGCGGTCACATCGAGAGAATTGGAGGTTGCGATTCCGGAATACTCCACGATTGCAAAACGCAGGGTCGACGAACTTGTATCAGACACGGCGATGCTGTTCGAGCCGCCGGCGATGTTTTCGGCGTAAAAAATTCCGAGCGTGTCTCCGTTGGGAGTATCCAGGGTGATGTTGAGTTGAGCTGCAGTGCGGTAGGTATTGCCCCTGGAATCGGTAACGGTGAAGGTTTCGCCGGAGCGCCCGGCACGAACGCAGACGCCAATCCAATTGCCCGCGGTGTTAGCGGAGTTGAAGGATAGCGTGGCGGAGGTCGCCGTGCCAGCGTCCTTGCTGGTGTGCTGAACCAATGCGATCGGTGGTGTTTGTGCGCGCGCGCCGAATGGCATGCACAGTGCAAAAAGCAAGAAAGCCAATGAAAGCGGGGAGAATTTCATGGTCTACGGTGCCGCCAATTCTGTGAGAACGTGCCGTCACAGGTCAGACCATAGCAAGAGCGCAGATTCGGAACCGTACGCTAGTGAACAGTTAGAAATTATTTCTTATTAATAAATGGGATGTGCCCAAAACAGAAACTGTTCCATTGCGGACATCGCGGAACGGAAAGAATCAGGAGCACTAAGCTTATCTGGGTGTTTCGCAGAAGGTAAGAGGTTGAATTTGAGAATCGAGAAGAGGTCGTCTGCGAACTTCCAGGCGTGCCGTATGTCATTTCGTTTTTAAGTGTGTTCTTTTGCGTCGTGGCAAGAGGAGAAAATGCCGCTGTGGCATTTCACGTCAAAGCGGTAAACGACCGCGAGACTGCGAGGGAAACACTTTTTTCGACGGCCACTCGGACGTTGCTCAATCATTTGGGTTGCAACACGAATCAAATTATTCGCAATTTGGTGTGAGGCTTGAGAGTTCGGGCGTGGGATTGTCGCTTGGCTTCCGTAGTGTTGGCTTCGATCGGTTGTCCGAGGGATCAGCAGTCAATTTTGGCCGCGAGGCGCGCAGGCGCGCTTTCATTATTTCGAATTCGGAGGTGGAGACGATGGCGTCGTCGCGGTGGGGGAGGATCTTGGCGATTTCCTTGTTCATGGACGCCACACGCTCGGAGACGGGAGGGAACGAGTCGAACGCAGGGGGAATGCTCTTGCCCGACGACTTTTGCGATGACATTCGTTCGAGGAAGCGGGGTAGGGATTCGGGGTCGTAGCCGGCCTTGTAGAGATATTGGAGGCCGAAGAAATCGGCTTCGCGCTGGGCGTCGCGGCTGAACTTCAAGAAGTTCAGAGGGATGGCAAGGTTCAGGCCTTCGTACAGAGCATAGTTCGCCATGGAGTAGGGGGTGAAAATCATTGCAGGAATGGAGCTGAGCTGTAGTATTTCACCTTTGGTTGCCTGCTGAGTGGCGTGGCGCAGGGCGGTGTGGGCGATTCCGCGCGCGAGTATACCAGCCAATTCTGCTTCGCTTTCCATCTGAAGGATCAAGCCCCTGTTGATGTACAGATACCCACCGGGCAGCGTGAAGGCGTTTACTTCGTCCGAAGCGATCACGCGGATGATGATCGGGAAGCGCGCGTCGGAGTTTTGGGCAATGGTTTGGCCGATGCGATTGACGTATTCGGCGACGACCGGGTCGTCCAGGAGCTTCGAGGAGCGTTCGACTTCTTGCGCCAACTGTTTACCTAACTCTTTTTCCTTGTCCAATGAATAGAAATTCGTGCCTTTGCCGACAGTGCGGTGGCCGATGGCGTTGATGTCCTCGATGGAGGAGGGCGGGTTGGATTGTGGGGCCGCGCGGGCGGAGGGTGCGGTTGCACAAACGAGCGCGGCAATCGCGAGCATCGCGGTTGGAATTGGAAGGCGAGGTTTCGGATTCATGGTGCCAACATTGGAGTGACGTAACTAAACTGACCCAAGAACGAAGAGGGGCACCCGCCGCGGCGGGTGCCCCCTACGAAGTCAAAACGTAAATACATTGGCGATCAGGGTTGGGAGTCGGGGCGGCGCTTCAGGGTGGGGCGGTCGTCGTCGCTGGTGGTGGTGCTATTTGGATCGTTCGTGGTGGTGGAGGTTGGGGACTTGGACTGTTCGGTCTTGGTGCGCAGGGTGGGCTTGTTGGGGCCCGGCTGAGCCTTGCGGGAGAACATGATGTTGTGGAGGCGCGCCTTGACCTGATCGAATTCGGAGGTGGTGACGATATATTCCTGTTTCGCCGGGAGGATGCGGGCGATTTCTTTTTGCGCGGCTTCGATGCGATCGGGCGTGGGTGGATGCGTGGAGAAAGCCTTGGGGATGGTGCCCGGGCGGCGCTTTTCATCGGCCTGGATGCGCTCGAAGAAAGTGACGTAGGCGTTGGGATCGTAGCCGGCTTTGTACATGTACTGGAGGCCGAGGAAATCGGCTTCGCGTTCGGCGTCGCGGCTGAATTTGAGGAAGGTCAGAGGAATGGCGAGGTTCAGGCCTTCGTACATGGCGTATCCGGCCATGCTGTAGGGAATGAAGATCATGGCGGGAATGGAGGCCAACTGGATGAGTTCGCCCTTGGTGGCCTGGCGCGTGCCGTGGCGGGCGCAGACATGCGAAATTTCATGGGCCATGACGCCGGCAAGCTCGGACTCTTCCTGGGCGCGGAGGATGAGGCCGCTGTTGACGTAGAAGAAACCGCCGGGGAGCGCGAAGGCGTTGACTTCGTCGGAGTCGATGACTTTGATAGTGAAAGGAACTTTTGCGTCGGAGTTGCGAACGAGATTCTGGCCAACGCGGTTGACGTACTCGGTGACGACGGGGTCGTCAATCATTTTGGAGGAGCGCTCGACTTCTTGCGCGAGCGACTTGCCGATGGCGATCTCTTTTTCGATGGAGTAGAAATTTACTTTGCCGCTGACGTTGCGATTGCCAATGGCGTCCACGTCTTCTTTGGAATTCTTGGGATTGACGGTGTCTTGCTGCTGGACGGGCTGCGAGCCGGGCGCTGGAGGCGTTTGCGCCTGAGCGGGTTGTTGCGCGGGGGCGGGTGTTTGCGGAGTCGTTTGTGGTGAAGTGGGCCGCTGCGCCGGAGGTTGCGTGCTCGGCTGCGCGGCCGGTGGATTCTTGGAGGGATCCTGGCTCGGGTCCTGACTTTGGCTTTGAGGCGCGGAGAGGGCCGGACCAGCCAAAAGTACACAGGAGAGCGAGAAGCTCAGGGCGATTCGCAGAGTCTCTTTCATAAGCGCCACCTCCGCCTACCCGCTAGTATACACCCCGAAAGCCGGGCGGGCGTCTAGTATTGTTCCTTCCGTGAGATGTTAGACGGTGCGGGAAGGTTTTCTATTCAGCGGGAGAGATTGGCTCATTTTTGAGGGTTAGCGTTGGCGGACGCCAACGAGATGGAGGGCGGGGCATATCGGAAGGGTTATCGAGTGCATCGAAGTCTGGAGGACGGATGTTGACAGTGTTTGTGGGGCACTCTACAGTCAAAGTCTGCCTTATGGGCGTTTCCAAGATACAGGTTGGCCAGCTTTGGAAGAAGGACGACACCAAGGACATCTACTTGGTGACCCGGTTGTATTCCGAGGCGCTGAGCACGATGGTGATCCTGCGGAAATCTGGCGCGGAAGACGAAGCACAAGTTCGCGTGCGGGTTGAACGTGCAGGGGCAGGCCATACGATTCCGGGCTTTTCGCCGGCGCAGGAAGACGAGAAGTTCTAGGCCTCAGATCGAGCGAACTTCCATCTTTACAACATCATCCACCTTGACTAATTCCCTTTGAAAGAAGGGTTCGCCGTAGCGGACGCCAATCATTTGGCCGAAGTGGCGGGAGAGTTGGTGCATGTCTTCGTCCAGTCGGTCGATAGCCAGGTGGACTTTGCTCTTTTTCTCGGAAGAAGCGGGGAGAAACTGTGAGCGAAAGGCGAGGATGGCCTTGCGGCGCTGCTGGTATTGCGAGGTGATGTCCACGACGAAGGTGGGGCGGACGTCGGCAAACAGGGTGTAATAAAGGATTTTGAAGGGACGGTGTGGTTCGCCTTCGAGAGGGAGCTGTTTGAGGCCGGCCAGGAAGCAGCCTTCGTAGCCGAGGGGTGAGGCGTTGTAATGGTCGGGGTGTCGGGCTTCCCAGTAGGGGAGGATGACGGTCGTGGGGCGAAGCTCGCGGATGACGGCGGCTAGGCGGAGTTTGTGCTGCCGGGAGGGCTGGACGTCGGAGTCGGGAACGCCTAGGGTGCCGCGCCACTTGACGCCGAGGAGTTTGGCGGCTTTGGCGGCTTCTTTGGCGCGGATCGCGGGGGTGCCGCGGGTGCCCATTTCGCCGGCGGTTAGGTCGAGGATGCCGGTCTTGTAGCCGCGCTGGGACATTTTGAGGAGCGTGCCGCCGCAGGTGAGTTCGATGTCGTCGGGGTGGGCGGCGATGGCTAAGAGATCGAGAATCATTGGTCCTCCAGCGAATAGTGATTGTAGGGTAGGAGGGGCGGTTTTGTCTGTCTCTGGCAGAGTTGCTCAAAGTTGAGTGGAATGAAAAGGAAGAGGACAGACAAGAGTGTCTGTCCTACCGGGATGTGCTACGGTTTTGGGATTGAGGATGATGGAAGAGAGCAAAAAATCGGAGGGATCATTGAAAGGGCGCGTCGCTCTGGTGACAGGAGCAGGTAAGCGGCTTGGGCGGGCAGTGGCATTGCGGTTGGCCGAGGAGGGGGCGGACGTTGTTATCCACTATCGTTCATCGCGCGCGGAGGCGGAGAGCGCGGTCGCGGAGATTCAAAAATTGGGGCGGCGGGGGGCGGCGATTTCGGCGGATCTGGGGAGCGTGACGGAAATTAAAAAGTTGTTTGATGAAACGGCTAGGCAGTTTGGGCGGCTGGATATTTTGGTGAATAGCGCAGCGAATTTTTTGCCTGCAAGCATCATTTCCACGACGGAAGAGATTTGGGATGCTTCGCTGGACACGAATTTGAGGGCGCCGTTTTTTTGTGCGCAGGCGGCCGCGCCGCTTTTGCGGCGGTGCAAGGGCGTGATTATTAATTTTGCGGATGCGGGCGGGCTATTGGGGTGGACGGGATATATTCCGCATTCGGTTTCGAAGGCGGGCGTGGTGATGTTGACGCGAGTGCTGGCGAAAGCGATGGCGCCCGATGTGCGCGTGAATGCGATTGCGCCGGGGACGATTACGATGGCGGGCGATCCGCCGGAGTGGGAGCGGGACTTTATTAAGATTGCGGCGCTACAGCGGTCAGGTAGGCCGGCGGATATTTGCGACGCCGTGATATATCTGGTGAATGCGCAATTTGTGACTGGTCAGGTTCTTAGCGTGGATGGCGGGCGAACGTTGTAGCGGGCGCGCGTTGCGTGCAATTTCGAAACGCTCTGAGAGAATTCCTAATCGGGCCGTGCAGAGAATCGCGCCGCGGTGTATTCTAATTAGCTTATCGCCCACATAAGTCCGCCACGTTTGGCGCAGGGCGACCGGGAAATCGAAAGAAGAGGAAGCGACGGAAGTCATGGAAAACGAAATAACAACCCAGCCGCATGGCATGGAAGACGTGGAGATTCAGGAGTGGCTTGAGTCACTGGACTCGGTGCTGGAATCGAGCGGGCCGGAGGTGGCCGCCGAGATTCTCGAACGGCTGCGCGCACACGCGACGGTGAACGGAATTGATCTGCCGTTCAGCGCGAACACGCCTTATGCGAATACGATTCCGGTGCGGTTGCAACCGCTTTTTCCGGGCGATCAGGAGCTAGAGCGGCGCATCAAGAGCTTGATTCGCTGGAATGCGCTGGCGATGGTGGTGCGCGCGAATCGCGTGGAACACAATATCGGCGGACATATTTCGACGTACGCGTCGGCGGCGACGCTTTATGAAGTGGGGTTCAATCATTTTTTCCGGGCGCGGACGGAGGAGTTCGAGGGGGACACGGTTTATTTTCAGGGACACGCTTCACCGGGGATGTATGCGCGGGCGTTTCTGGAAGGGCGGCTCAGCGCGCAGAAGCTGGAGAATTTTCGGCGCGAGCTGAAGCCGGGCGGGGGACTTTCTTCGTACCCGCATCCGTGGTTGATGCCGGACTTCTGGGAATTTCCGACCGTTTCGATGGGACTGAGCCCGCTGATGGCGATTTATCAGGCGCGGTTCAATCGGTATCTGGAAGATCGCGGCATGAAGCCCGTGACGGATGCGAAGGTTTGGGCGTTTCTGGGGGACGGCGAGACGGACGAGCCCGAATCGCTGGGAGCGATCACGCTGGCTTCGCGGGAGAAGCTGGACAATTTGATTTTTGTGGTCAACTGCAATTTACAACGGCTCGATGGGCCGGTGCGCGGGAACGGGCAGATTATTCAGGAGCTGGAATCGGCGTTTCGCGGGGCGCGCTGGAATGTAATCAAGGTGTTGTGGGGAAGCGAGTGGGATCCGATTTTCGAGCGCGACACCGAAGGGCTGCTGGTCAAGCGCATGGGTGAGTTAGTGGACGGGGAATATCAGAAGCTGGTGGTTTCCTCGGGCGCTTACGTGCGGGAGCACTTTTTCGGAAGCGATCCGCGGTTGCTGCAGCTTGTCGAGCCGCTTCCGGATGAGGCGCTGCGGCGGCTGCGGCTTGGCGGGCATGATCCGCGGAAGGTGTACGCGGCGTACAAGGCGGCGGTGGAGCACAAAGGCTCGCCGACGGTGATATTGGCGCGGACGATTAAAGGATATGGGCTGGGCGAAGCGGGCGAGGGGAAGAACGTCACGCACCAGCAGAAGAAATTGAATGAAGACGAGCTGAGAGAATTTCGTTCGCGCTTTGGGATTCCGCTGAACGACGAAGATTGCATCGAGGTTCCGTTCTACCGTCCACCGGAGGACAGTGCGGAAGTCCAGTATTTGCGGGCGCGGCGGGAAGCGCTCGGCGGGTATACGCCGAAGCGCAGCATTCGTTCGAAGCCGCTGGTTGCGGATCACGACGAACTTTTCAAGGAATTCCACGAGGGCAGCGAGGGCCGGGAAGTTTCGACGACAATGGCGTTCGTGGCCATGCTGCGGAAAATGTTGAAAGATGCGGAGATTGGCAAATTGATTGTGCCGATCGTGCCGGACGAGGCGCGGACATTTGGCATGGAGTCACTCTTCCGCACGGTGGGAATTTACTCGAGCGTGGGGCAGCGGTACGAGCCAGTGGATGTGAACACGCTGCTGTATTACAAGGAAGCGAAGGACGGGCAGATCCTCGAAGAGGGCATTACCGAGGCAGGCTCGATGGCGTCGTTCATCGCGGCCGGCTCCGCGTATGCCACGCACGGGATCAACACGATTCCGTTCTTCATTTACTACTCGATGTTTGGGTTCCAACGGATCGCGGATTTTATTTGGGCGGCGGCGGATATGCGCACGCGCGGGTTTCTGCTGGGCGGCACGGCGGGGCGCACAACGCTTTCGGGCGAAGGCTTGCAGCACCAGGATGGCAACAGCCATGTGCTGGCGTTGCCGGTGCCGAACATCAAGGCGTATGATCCGGCGTTTGCGTATGAGATTGCGGTGATCATCCAGGATGGGATCCGGCGAATGTACAAGGACAACGGGAACGTCTTTTACTACATCACGGTGATGAACGAGCCGTACGCGATGCCGCCGATGCCGGGGAATGTGAAGGACGGCATTTTGAAGGGCATGTACCGCTTCCGGGCCGCGAACAATCCGAAATCGAAGCTGCGGGCACAATTGTTGGGGAGTGGCGCCATTCTTAACGAGGCACTTCGTGCGCAAGAAATACTAGAAACGAAATATGGCGTGTCGGCGGACGTGTGGAGCGTCACGAGTTACAAGGAACTCTATAACGACGGGAATGAAACCGAACGCCTGAACCGCCTGCACCCGGCGGATAAACCGCGCGTGCCGTATGTTACAAAGTGTCTCGCGGACGCGCCGGGCGTGCTGGTGGCGGCTTCGGATTATTTGAAGACGCTGCCGAACATGGTTAGCAAGTGGATGCCGCGGCGATTGGCTTCGCTGGGGACCGATGGATTCGGGCGAAGCGAAGGGCGGACGTCACTTCGTGAATTTTTCGAGGTGGATTCGCGGTACATCACGCTGGCAACGCTGCACGAGCTTTTTGTAGATGGCAAGATCGAGCGGTCTGTCCTTGATAAGGCGATCAAGGATTTGGGCATCAACACGGATAAGCCGAATCCAGTAACCTCGTAGGAAGCGAGCGCGGATGTTTCGCTGGCGAATCTCCGTTGCAGGGCTTGCAGCTTTCACTCTCGCGACAGTTCTGGCGGTCGTGGTTTCGGCTCAACAAGCTTCCGCCCCGCCCAATCCAAGCTCGGAAGCGCGGCAACGCGAATTCACGCAGCGTCTGGTTGCTGCGGCCATCGAGCGCACCCACCACGTTGTGCGCTACGATCCTGCTTATGTCCGCATTCCTTATCCCGGGGGAGATGTACCCGCGGATACGGGTGTGTGCACGGATGAAATCATCCGCTCGTACAGGAGCGTAGGTGTTGATCTTCAAAAAGAAGTTCACGAGGACATGGTTCAGAACTTCGATCTGTACCCCCGAAAATGGAGATGGCTTTCGGGCGGACCGGATTCGAATATCGATCACCGTCGCGTCCCAAATTTGATGGTGTTCTTTGCGCGCAAAGGCCAGTCGTTGCGGTTATCGCCTCGCGCTGACGATTACGCGCCCGGCGAGATTGTCACCTGGGATTTGGGCGGGAACGTGCCGCATGTGGGATTGGTGGTGGATCAAAGATCAACCCAGAGCGGACGATACATGGTGGTCCACAATATTGGGCAGGGGCCGCGCATGGAGGACGTTTTGTTCAACTGGAAGATCACCGGCCACTATCAGTATTTTGGCCCGGGGTTGTAGGGTGGGTTTCAGTGCCGTGAGACTCGAGAATCTCAACGGGCTTGATGCGTCCGGTGGCGAGGTTGGCTACGAGTTGGGCGTTGGCGGCGAGGAAATCATATTGGCCCAATTCTTTTGGGAGCACCCAGACGACTTGTTCGAAGGCGCGCGGGGCGAGTTCGGATTCGCGAATCTGCGCGGCGTAAAAAAGGATTTCGAGTTCCTCGGAAGTTCCGGCGTATTGGTGGACCACGCGTCCGATGGGCGCGCTTTTTAGCAGGGTTGCGGCGAGTTCCTCTTTCAGTTCGCGGGCAAGCGCCTGCTCGGCGCTTTCACCGGGTTCAACTTTTCCGCCGGGAAACTCCCACTTGAGGGGGGATGTGTCATCGTGACGGCGCTGGCCGATCAGGATACGACGGTCCGCACGTTCAATTACGGCTGCGACAACAATTCGCATGTGGCAGGACCTCTCTCAGTGTCCTGGGACTTCTCTCTAACCATAATTGACTCTTATGGATGGAGGTTTATTCCCCGCAAGATTCGGGTCAGTTCCAGGGCACCTTGCAGCAACGGAGGGCCGGGCGTGTTCAGGAGCTCGTCGCTAATTACGTGCACGTGCCGATTGCGAATAGCTGGGACGTCCTTCCAGGCCGCGACGCCATACGTCCGCTTTGGATCGGCCTTCGCGCCTGTGGCCGCCCAAGCCAGCACGATAATGTCCGGTTTGGCTTCCGCAATTTGCTCGTCGGTGACTTTCTCGCCGGCCGGAACGACCATCTGGCCGCCTGCGATTTGCGCGAGTTCTGCTACCCACGGCGGGGAAGCAATTCGGGGATTGGGCCACGCCTCGCAGTAGACCCTTATCGGCCATTTGGCCTTCGGTGCTCGTTTCTGAACCAAAGCAAAGCCAGCCCGCATCTTGCGCACGAGATTCTCCGCCGCTCGGGCCCGACCGGTAATGGCGCCGAGCATGCGAATGTCATTTTCGATGTCCGCTAGCGTTCGGGGATTCATCGCCAGGAAATTCAAGGGCTGCGCGAGAAGCTTGGCGACGGTCTCCTGTTTGTAAGGCACGGAGCCGATGACGAGGGTTGGCTTCAGCCGCAGGATCGTGTGCACGGAATCCATGTGCCAGCAATCGCCGAGCTTGGGAAGGTCAGCGACCGGTGCGACGTCCGGGCACCACTTGGTCACACCGACCAGGAAGCGCTGTGCGCCGATGGCGCACAAAATGGAAGTCGCGCTCGGTGCCAGTGAAACGATGCGCAACGGAGTTTGGCGGGCCGGTTTGCTTTTCACGTGGAAAGAATAGCAGACAGTTTGTGGCTCGTCCGCGAGAGCGATCCGGGCGCGGCTGCGGATTGACTGTGACGGGAGAGTGTGTTGGACTTCGGTTTTTCGAGAGTGGAGGTTTGCGTGCGATTGATACTCAGTGTTCTTATCCTTGCTTCGCCGATTGCGGCGCTTGCGCAGACGCCATCGGCGGCGACGAAGCCGGAGGTTGTGCAGTATCACGCGACGATTGACGTGGTGAAGTATGTTTACGGGGTGGCTCCCCCGGTCGCGCGGCTGCGGCCGGGGAATATTCTGGAGGCCAACTCGCTGGACTGCTTTGGGAATGGGATCCGGAAGCCGGGTGATACGCTGGCGCTGGCCAAGGGAGACAATCCGCTGACTGGGCCGTTTTTCATTGAAGGCGCCGAGCCGGGGGACACTCTGGTGGTGCACATCCTCGATTTGCAGGTGGATGGGAATCAGGGGATTGGGGCGTTCGCGCCGGGATTTGGGGCGCTTAACGAAACCAACTACACGCCGATGCTGCATACGCCTTTGCCGGAGAAGATTTGGTTCTATCCCATCGACCACGCGGACAATACCGCGACGTTTCAGGCGCTCGACTCGAACTACAACGTGAAGATTCCGCTTCATCCGTTTCTCGGGTGCATTGGCGTTGCGCCGACCAATGGCGAGGCGCGCAGTTCGGTCGTGCCGGCGGAGTTTGGCGGGAACATGGACGCGCCGGAAGTGTCCGCTGGCAACACTCTTTATTTGCCCGTGAGCGTTTCCGGGGCGCTGCTTTATTTTGGCGACGGACACGCGGCAATGGGCGACGGGGAAATTGCAGGCACGGCGATCGAAGTTCCCATGAAGGCGCGGCTGCAGGTCGATGTGGTGAAAGGGAAGCGTACGAACTGGCCACGGTTCGAAAACGAGAAGGAGATCATGGCGGCGGGGATTTATCGCCCGGTGGACGATGCCGTGCGCATCGCGTTTACGGAACTGGTGGCGTGGATTCACGCGGACTATGGGCTTTCAGAGCTGGACGCGTACGAATTGCTTTCGAAGGTGGGCAAGATTCACCTCACGGAGATGGTGGATCCCAACTACGTAGTCGTTGCGTCGGTCGAGAAGAAATATCTGCCGGCAAAAAAGACGTCCAAGTAGCGGGTCGATTCCGGCGTTGAAGAAACAGCCCGTGGTTGCGATACTCGATGAGATGTTCAGCGAAGCCGTTCTCGATCATTTTCGGAACCCGCGAAACGCTGGGGAGCTAGCGAATGCCAACGTCACCGTCGAGGTGAGCAATCCCGTTTGCGGCGACATCCTGAAGTTAGCGGCACGCGTGGCCGACGGGCGCATCATGGAAGCGCGATTTCTTTGCCGCGGATGCACGACATCGATTGCGTGCGCTTCTCTTTTGACGGAAGAACTGCGCGGCCGGACCATCGCCGAGGCCCGCGCGCTCACGGCCGAATCTCTGTCGCAATCTCTAGGCGGACTTCCAGCGGCGACGTTCCATGGCGCGCAACTTGCAGCCGACGCGGCTGGTGCGGTGCTTCAGGAGCTCGGGTCCGTGAAGCGCTGATCTTTTTGCTGGACGGCTTTGTTCATGGTCTCCGGATCGTTCAAGTTCAGGACGCAGCCTTCTTCGTTGGTGGTAACTTCCTCCACGTCTCCGGGGTGTGCCCAGACCACGGCGCGAGCTCCCGTTTCCAAAGGAGCCCGCAGTAATTCGTCGTAGAGAGCAGAAGAAAAAATTATCGGATGACCGCGGCGGCCTTCGTAGACGGGCAGGACGATCGGTTTTTTGGACTTATAAAAGTGTTCGATCAAATCTTGGATCAACACGGTGGTGATAAGGGGATGGTCGATTAAGCAAAGCAGAATGCCGTCGGTGCCGGGGGGCAAGCTGCGGATGGCGGCTTGGATGGAGCTGAGCTGGCCCTTCTCCCAGTCTTCATTAATGACAATTTCGTCGGCTTTGAGATTGATGGCTTTGGCGATGGGCTCGGCGTGCGCGCCTAGGACGACTCTGCGAACGTTTATTTCTCTTCGCGCCGTTACTTCAAGGAGATGTTCCAAGAATGGGCGGCCCTGATAGGGAAGGAGAGCCTTCGGCGAGCCCATTCGGCTCGAGGCCCCGCCGGAGAGAATGACGGCGGCCAGCATGTGCCCCTTTCAGCGCTCGCCTTGAGAGAGAACGGGGGCTGGGCGCGATTCGTGCTGCAATTTCTTGTGGGACCCCTTTAGCGCGTTTCTGCGAACGGCAATTAATTCCGCGACGATGCTGATGGCGATTTCTTCGGGAGAGAGAGCGCCGATTTCCAGACCCATGGGAGCATAGACGCGTTCGAATTCATCGGGGCTATAGCCGTCTTCTTCCAGCGCCTTGTAGACAGACAGGACTTTGCGCTTGCTTCCGATCATTCCGATGTAGCGCGCCTCGGTGCGAACGGCCCAGGAGAGGACGCGCATGTCTTCTTTGTGGCCGCGGGTGACGATAACCAGGTATGTGGCGGCATTGGGATGGATTTTCTCGAAGGCATCCTCGTAGCTGGTGTGAACGTCCTGCGCCATCGGGAAGCGTTCTTTGTTGGCAAAGGATTCGCGGTCGTCCACGACGGCGATGCCAAAGCCGGCGGCGTGGGCGGCTTTCGCGACGGCCATGGAGACGTGACCGCCGCCGAAGAGATACACGACGGGCTGCGGCAGGATGGGCTCGACAAAAACTTCGAGGGTTCCGCCGCAAATGAGGCCGTTGTCGTAGGATGCTTCGTTGTTGAGATTGAAAACCATTTTGCGCGGGGATTCTTTTTGCATGACGTCTTTGGCTGCGGCCCAGACTTCGGCTTCGACGCAGCCGCCGCCGATGGTTCCGGAGATGGAGCCGTCTTCGCGGACGAGCATGCGGGAGCTTTCGTAACTGGGGATAGAGCCGTTGGTGTGCACGATCGTGGCAAGAGCTCCGCGGTGCCCGGCACGCCGCATCTTCACGATTTCTTCGAAGAGGTCCAAGTGATTCCTCAGTCTTGAGACTACGGCGCGCAAAACCTACTGTCAATGCGTGCTGCTCTCTGGACACTCTTTAACTTGGATGCTACCTTTCGAGTTCTTGTGTGCGGGCCGGAGGCTCCATGAACGCAATCGTTTTCTCCCAGCACGGTGGGCCGGAGGTATTGAAGTATATGGAGGCCCCGGAGCCGGTGATTCGGCCCAACGAAGTGCTCGTGAGGGTGAAGGCTTGCGCGCTGAATCATCTCGATCTTTGGGTGCGAGGAGGCATTCCTGGTGTGCCGATTCCGCTTCCGCATATTCCCGGCAGTGATGTTGCGGGGGAAATCGCGCAGATCGGGGCCGAGGTTTCTACGGTACGGGTAGGCCAGAAAGTTGTTCTCGCACCTGGGGTCACTTGCGGGAAGTGCGCGGCATGCATCGCCGGACAGGATAATCGCTGCCGCCAGTTCACCAATCTCGGTTACATGATTGATGGCGGCTGCGCGGAATTTGTACGCGTGCCGGAAGTGAACTGCCTACCGTATCCGGAAAATCTTTCGTGGGAAGAGGCGGCGTCAATTCCGCTGGTGTTTCAAACGGCGTGGCACATGTTGCTGACGCGTGCGGAGTTGCAGCCGGGGGAAGACGTGCTGGTTCTTGGCGCCGGGAGCGGCGTAGGAAGCGCTGCGATTCAAATCGCGAAGTTTTTTGGGGCGCGCGTGCTGGCTACTGCCGGGAGTGACGAGAAGCTGCAGAAAGCAAAAGAGCTTGGGGCAGATCATCTTATCAATCACAGGACGCAGAAAATTCGCGAAGAAGTGCGTCGTATCACTGGGAAGCGTGGCGTGGACGTGGTGTTTGAACACGTTGGCACGGCTACATGGGATGACAGTCTTGCGAGCCTTGCACCATCGGGGCGGCTCATCACGTGCGGATCGACCACCGGTTATGACGCCAAGATCGATCTTCGCTTTCTTTTCAGCCGGCAGTTATCGCTGCTTGGTTCTTACATGGGCACCAAGTCTGAACTGCATAGCGTGATGCGTCTCGTCGCCTCCGGCCGACTGAGACCGGTGGTGGATCGCATCTTTCCGCTCGCCGAAGCTGCTGCAGCACACGAGTATCTCGAATCCAGCTCGCAATTCGGGAAAGTCGTTCTTTCCGTCTGATTGCGGCACAAACGAGTGCGCGCCTTCGCTTGGAAATTTTTTCTTACCTGTACTGATGGCCAGTAATCGGGCAGTTGCCAGAAATCCTATTGACACCGTTATGACACTCGAATAAATTCGCGACGATTTCCCGCGGGTCCAACTGTCCCACCCTAGTTCCTCCCGGCGGCTAGAATCAAGACGGAATCGTTGTAAATATGGAAATACTCGCGATGTGGTCCAAGCGGCCGTCCCTCTACGTGTGTGAATTCACGGCCGGCATCCCGCTATACGCCGTAGTCAATTGGCGAACCAACGCTCCAGCTCTGCGACGGCGGCCAATTTGGGCCATGTCAAGCAAACTCAACCATCAAACACACGCGCACGTTACAAACAGCTCTTACTCATGCGCGTCCAGACCAAACCGAGTGCTTGCGGCGAACGATGCGATCTCCATGGGAGGCCCCAATGCCTGTTTTGAACTCTCGTGACGGCTTCGGGAGAAGGAATCGCGCGCACACTGCTACTCCCGAAGGCAGTATTCCCCCTACGGTAAGTGCCCTGCATTTGCCACTGATTCCCACGGAGGTGGAAGGTCGGGTGCAAAAAGTCCTGCAAATGGTTGAGTCCGGGACGACACTAAACATTCGGGAACTCGCGCTGGAGTTCCGCTTGAGTCCGGCGTATCTGCAACGATTGTTCAAACACCAGACGGGAGTCTCGATGGGCGAGTGGTTGAACGAACAACGACTGCAAAGAGCGGCGAACCTTTTAGCAAACAGTTACATGAGCGTGAAAGAGATCGCCTACACGATTGGATACGAGCACGCTTCGAGTTTTATCCGTGCGTTCGAAAAACGGTTTGCGCAGGCGCCGCTGCGTTACCGGAAGCAGTGCAATTACGCGAAATGCTAACGAAAGACCAGTTTTGCTAATCACTTCGGCTTGAAGGCACCTCGCAGCGAGTAGTACAACGAACGCACACTACCGCCCAGGTAGCGTCAAGGGAAGTCTCCCACCCGGCGCGAGATTTCCCACTTGCTCGAACGACGGTTGTTCGGAAGTGCGCGAAACAACAATGACGGCCACGCGCTTCTTAGCCGAAGGAGATCAGAAATGAAACCAAAGAAATTCGCCTTGGTACTGGCGTGTTTGGCAGCGTTGGTATTTCCGGGAAGGGCGTTCGCCCAGACGGATCCCGGTGTTCGACCCGGAGCAATTAACGGACAGCCGACGGCCACGGCGACAAGCCCGCTGCCGCTGGCGTCGGTGGCGGGAAACAATCCGACGGGTTCGCTGGAATTCTTCCAGAACGGCCTGGCCCGCTTTCAGGAAATCGAGGTTGTCTCCGGCGGCGCGAATAACGGGCTAGGACCGCGATTCAACTTCAACCAGTGCTCGGGATGCCATGCGCAACCGGCAGTCGGGGGCACGAGTCCAGCCAGCAATCCGGAGTTCCAGGTGATCGCCAATGGCATCGCCAGTGGATCTGCCAACACGATGCCATCGTTCCTTACCGCCAACGGCCCGACGCGGGAAGTGCGCTTTCCGTTTTTCTTTAATTCGAATGGCAATCCCAACACCAATGCGCCAAATGGCGGGGTGGAAGATCTGTTCGTCGTCACAGGGCGTCCTGACGCGGGCAGTTGCAGCCTGCCGCAGCCCAGCTTCTCGGTTGCTCAATCAACGAACAATATTATCTTCCGCATTCCCACACCGGTATTTGGTGCGGGCTTATTGGAAAACATCGACGACTCTACATTGCTGGCGAACCAAGCAGCGCAGGCCAGGAATAATCTGGGCATCAGCGGTGCGTTTAATCACAACGGCAATGACGGAACTATTTCGCGCTTCGGCTGGAAAGCGCAAAACAAGTCACTCTTGCTATTCGCCGCGGAGGCCTACAACGTGGAAATGGGCATCACCAATGAAATTTTCGGGCAAGATCGGCCACTGCCCGGCGAGGATCAGATGGGAAGCGGGCTCCCGGCAAGTTGCTTGAACCTTTCCAAGACTGGATACCCGGAAGACGCGACCAACTTCACCGTGGCGACTAATTCGGACCCTGCGGCGCAAAACGCGCAGGTTCCTTCTGACATCGTTTTGTTCGCGGAGTTTATGCGGCTACTCGCGCCGCCGACCCCTTCAACGACGACTCCAGGCGGGGCGGCTTCGATTTCTCGCGGGCAGGCATTGTTCAATGCGGTCGGCTGCGCGACGTGTCACACGCCGACGCTCAGCTCCACACAACCATCGAATGTCACCTCCTCGTTAGGAAGTGCGCCCGTGAACGCGTTTTCGGATATCGAGATCCATCACATGGGAACGGGACTAGCGGACAATGTCTCCCAAGGCGGCGCGGGCGGGGACCAATTCCGCACGGCACCTTTGTGGGGACTCGGGCAGCGCATCTTCCTGTTGCATGACGGGCGTACAACCAATCTGTTGCACGCCATTCAAGCTCACCAAAGCAATGGTTCGGAAGCGAGCCAGGTCGAAGAGAACTTTGATTCGCTTTCCACGAGCCAACAACAGGATCTACTTAACTTCCTGCGCTCGCTGTAGGTTTGTGCCAGCAGGTACCCGGGCGAGGCGCGCGAGTGGCTCGCCCGGTTTTTTTCAAGAGTGATGACGGCACTCTGACTATGCAGACTCGACTCTTGCGTTGCGGTCTGTTTTTTGGCCTATCTCTGATATTGGTGGCCTGGGCGCAAGGCGCTCCGCAGAGTGGGGGAGACTTTTCCAGCAATCCGGAGGCGAAAAAACTGCCGACCGGGGTCATCCTTGTAAAGGGCGCATGGTCCAGCGCCAGCGATTCCGTGACTCCTTTGCCGGAGGGCGGGCAGGTAGCCAACAACGTCTATCGGAACGAGTACTTTGGCATCTCTTACGCGCTATCGCCCGGTTGGACGGAGAAGTACACGGGGCCGCCTCCTTCGGACAGCGGTCACTACACGCTTGCGCAAATCAGGCCCACGGAAACGTCCAAGGGCGCGAGCCGAGGCAGCATTCTGGTTTCCGCGCAGGATCTTTTTTTTACGCCGACGCCGGCCGGGAACGCCATGGAGCTGGTTAATTTCATCAAAGACAATTTGACGGCGGACTTCGCCGTGGAGCAAGCGCCGACGCTGGTGCGGATCGCCAACCATTCCTTCGTGCGCTTTGACTACGCGTCTCCTGTGGCTGAACTCCATTGGCACATCCTGGCGACGCAAATTCGCTGCCACATGGTTCAGTTTGTGTTTACCAGCCGCGATCCGGAGCTGATCCAGCGACTCATCCAGGACATGGAGAGGATGACCTTGCCGGCGGAGGCTGGTCCGATTTCGGGAAGAGGCGGAGGAGAAGTTCCGGTGTGCATCAAGGATTATGCGCGCGACGAAAACATAATGGAGAGAGTGGATCCGGTCTTTACCGAACGGAAATTCAACCCTGTTCCTGTCCGAATCATCATCGATAAGGATGGAAAGGTGAAGCACATCCATTTTCTGAGCGCGTTTCCGGATCAGGCGAAAGCAGTCAGCGATGCGCTATTTCAGTGGCAGTTTCGGCCATACTTGCGTGACGGAAAGCCGGTGGAAGTGGAGACTGGCATCCTGTTTGGGCACGCGCCTCGTAGGCCAACATCCCCGGCAAACGAAGCGGTAAGCGAATGATCCGCTTTCGACTCTGCGTGAAGAACTTGTGCGGGCGCAAAATTCTCGCGGTGCCGGTTCTTACCATCTTTTTATCTACCGCGGCGCTGGCTGGAACAAACATTACTGGGACGGTCCGCAATGGCAGCCGCGGACAGGCTGCAGCCGGCGAAGAGGTGATACTGCTTCGGATCGACAATGGAGAGACCGAGGCACGCGCGAAGACGGATGACCGCGGAACGTTCACTTTCGCTGTGCAAGCTCCCGACAAGCCATACCTGGTGCGCGTGCTTCATCAAGACGTCAGCTACGATCAGCGGGCGGCCGCGGGCGATGCGCTGTCCATTCTTGTTTACGATGCGGCGCCACAAGTGACGGGAATAACCGGTAGCATCGAAATCCTCCGCGCAGGGACCAACGGCAAACGGCTCCACATTTCCGACCTTTATGAAGTCAAGAACGAGTCCAGTCCGCCTCTGACGCAGGCAGGAGAGCGCACCTTTGAAGTCTATCTGCCGCCAGGCGCCAAGATTGATTCTGTTTTGGCGGCAGGCCTCGACAGAATCGGCGTCATGATTTCAGCGTTGCCGGTGCCCGGCGAGCCGGGACACTACGCGGTAAATTTTCCGCTACGGCCGGGAGCCACGAAGTTTGCTTTCAAATACGAGTTGCCGTACGACGGCCACGCGGCGCTTGAAACCAGACATGCGTATGCGCTGCAGCAGTTGGCGGTCATGATTCCGCTGAGTATGCAATTTTCGTTGCGATCCCAGGCCTTCCAAGTGCTCGCGACAGGAAATAGCCGTTACCAAGTCCTGGCGGCCAACCAATTGAAGGCAGGGGCTGGACCAGCGTTTGAGATTTCCGGGGAAGGCCAGCTTCCTCCTCTTATAGATCAACCCAATTCCGTGGCGCGGTCCCCATCTTCCGCGATTAGCAGTGCGGCGGTGCAGGCTGCCGCTCAAGGCGTCTTGGCTTCCAGGGGCAATTTCGATTCACCCTTGAGGCAGATATTGCCCCCTTCACAAACACTGCTGATGGGCGGGGTAACGGCGGTACTTTTGGCCGCGTCCGTTTTCATGGTCTGGCGCGCGCGCAAGAACGAGCGCATCACTCGCGTCCGCCAGTGATCACTCTTTCGCATTCATAACAGCTTTCCATAGTTCGTTTGTGTCTCGCCTCTCGCTATGCGAAAATGAGCAAGACGAGGCACCATGAGCACTTCTCTCGGCAAACACGTTACGCTGACCAAACCGGATGATTTCGGCAGTCTGCTGCAGGACGAAGGAATTATCTTTACGCAGCTGGACAAGGCCGTGAACTGGGCGCGCAAGAGTTCCATCTGGCCGCTGGGTTTCGGCCTGGCTTGCTGCGCGATTGAAATGATGTCCATGGCGGCAGCGCGGTTTGACGTGGCGCGGTTTGGCGCCGAAGTGTTTAGGCCTTCGCCCCGCCAGGCAGACCTGATGATTGTGGCCGGGCGTCTGTCACAGAAAATGGCTCCGGTGATTCGCCAGCTTTACGATCAAATGCCTGAGCCGAAGTGGGTTATTTCCATGGGCGCGTGCGCGACTTCCGGCGGAGTGTTTAATAATTACGCGATCGTGCAGGGCTGCAATCAGGTGATTCCGATCGATGTTTATGTGCCCGGCTGCCCGCCGAGGCCCGAAGCACTGCTATATGCCATTCTCCAGCTCCAGAAGAAGATTGACAGTGAAAAGGGTTCCTTCAAGCGCGCGCTGAATCTCGCGTAGACGCTTCCAAGCGAATGAAACTCTCGGTCTCCCTCCGGAAGAAAATCACGACAAAGTTGCAGGACTCCCTCTCTCGCTCTATTCCGATCGTCATGCTTTTCGCGTTGGCGCTCGTGCCGCTCAGCGGTGGTGTCAGGGCGACTCTTCAACAACCGCCTTTCGCCAATTACACGCTTTCCTGGAGCGATGAGTTTAATGGCCCGGATGGTTCAGCGCCCGACGCGACGAAGTGGACCTACGATATCGGTGGCGGCGGATGGGGTAACAAAGAGCTCGAGTTCTACACCAGGCGCCCGCAAAACGTGGAGCTTAAGGGCGGAAACCTCGTCATCACCGCACAGAAAGAAACCTACACAGGAGCTGACGGCGTCACGCGCAATTACACATCCGCGCGCCTGAAGACAAAGGGGCTGTTCAGCCAGACCTACGGGCGATTTGAGGCGCGTATCAAAATTCCTGCGGGGCAGGGGATTTGGCCTGCGTTCTGGATGCTTGGCAACAACATCGGCTCCGTGGGCTGGCCCACGTGCGGCGAGATCGACATTATGGAGAACATTGGCAAGGAACCCGGCACGATTCATGGTTCCCTGCACGGGCCGAGCACAACGAGGCACACCAGCGATCTTACAGCTCCCTTCCGATTGCCTGCGGGGCAGAATTTTTCAGACGACTTTCACATCTACGCGGTTGAGTGGGAACCCGAAACGCTCCGTTTTTATGTGGATACGAATCTTTACGCGACATTCACGTCGGCGCAGTGGCCGGCGGGAGGCAAGTGGGTATTCGATCAACCGCACTTCATCCTGCTGAACTTGGCGGTGGGAGGGGATTGGCCCGGGCCGCCGGATAGCACGAGTGTTTTTCCGCAGCAGATGCTTGTGGACTACGTCCGCGTCTACAACAAGATGTGAACGGCGAGCTTTGAAGTACTGGCTTACTTTTCTCTGTGGCCTCTGTGTTCTCTGCGGTCTCTGTGTTAAAACTCTTCATGTTCGCTTTTTGGGGGAAAGGGAAACCTGCATGACCATCTCAGCTGATCCCGCACGCCAGCTTCTTCGCCACACAGTCGCTACGGTTGCCTACCGCGCGGGCAAGGCCCTGCGCGATGCTCCCGACCATTTCGGCAGCTTCCACATTGGAGATAAGACCCGCACACCCGCGCAAATTCTGGCGCACATGGGCGACCTCTTTGATTGGGCGACTTCCATTGCGGAAGGGAAGCAGACGTGGCACGATTCGACGCCTTTGCCCTGGAACGCGGAAGTGGAGCGATTCTTCGGCGCGGTGAAGAAATTTGACGACCTGCTGGCCTCTGGCGAGTCGGTGCACGCTTCCGCGGAATGTTTTTATCAGGGTCCCGTTTCCGATGCGCTGACGCACATCGGGCAGATTGCCATGCTGCGGCGGCTGGCGGGCTCGCCGATCAAAGGCGAGAATTTTTTCAAGGCCGAGATTGCCGCTGGCCGCGTGGGCCTCGATCAGTCCGCGCCGCGGCGCGAATTTGAGTAAGCACGACGAGCTCCCACAACAGAGTGCGCTCTCCGTATTCCACGGAATGATGTAGGGCATTTCCCCTTGCAGCGAAATCTTGACGCAGAATTTTCCACTCGGGGTGACCGCCGTTTTGCTGCATCGTCCAAAACTAGTGTCGCTGGCCGCGAATTCTCCGGCAGCCACGCCATCCCCGATCTAGGGTCATCGGTCGTCATGCAGGACATTCGGCGCAAACCGCAACGTCGTCCCACTCTCGAAATCTCCAGGGCCACGCCAGGAATCCCGTCGCAGCCATCCACTAGCGGTATCAATCCGCGTTACACTGTGAGGCCAAGAATCGCCCTGGGTTGATGAATCCCCGCGAACTCTTTGCGCGTCTTACTCTGCAGTTAAAGTTTTCCAGTTGGGTGAAGCAAGATTATGGTGTGTCGGCCGAAGGAGAAACTGTGATGCTCACGCGTGCGGCTGCCCTGGGACTCGCGGTTTTCCTGCTCGTCCCGCCGGTCTCGATCGCCGCTCCGCAGGCACCGCCGAATCTGCCCGCACCCCCGAAGCCGGGGGAGCCTCAGGTCATTCGATCAACTACGCGCCTTGTGCAAATAAGCGTAATCACACAGGATGGGAAGGGCGAGCCGATCAGCGGCCTCAAGAAAGAGAACTTCACCATTCTCGACGGGGACAAGCCGCAAAATATCGCGGTGTTTTCCTGCGAAAGCCCGGCTCCCGCAGCGCCTCCTGTTCACTTGCCCGCCAACTACTTCACGAATCGTTTTGATTTGAAGGGAGAAGATCCGGGAGCCGTTACGGTCATACTTTTCGACTCGCTCAACACCGCTTCTCAGGATCAAACGTACGTTCGCAGACAGATTCTCCGCCTGTTGGAAACGCTCAAGCCGCAGGATCACGTGGGCATCTACGCGCTCACCAACAACCTCATCATTCTTCAGGATTTCACGCAGGATGCTGCTGCTCTCGTCAATGCCGTGACCAAGTTCACGCCAAAGGAGCTCGCGGCGTTCGACGCTTCCACTGCCCAGCCTCTGGATTTCGCGAGCCTCACCGGAGACCCACAGTGGCAGGGGTTCCAGAACGCTCTCAACAATGCAGAAGGGCAAATCAACGATCAGAACACTCTCAACCGCATTGGCACCACCGCGGGCGCATTGGAGGCAATCGCGGATCATGTGGCTACCATTCCGGGTCGCAAGAGCTTGATCTGGGTGTCGGGGGGATTTCCCATTCAAATCGGTATGAGCAAGTTGGGAGCGTCCCAAATCTCGTCTCAGGCCGCCAACTCTTCCGGTAGCGGTGGCGATCCCAGAACGGCAGCGGGCCGAGGCCAGAGCCAGCCCGTCGGGGGCGGTGATCCAACAAATCAACTACCGCGCGCTGATCGTGAAACCGGCGAGCAAACCGGGAGCATCACGGAAGCTACAAGAGCGCTCAATCGAGTCAACATGGTCATCTACCCGGTAGATGCGCATGGGGTTGAACTCAGCGCGGGAATGGATCCCAACGGGCGTTCTGCAAGCCTTCAGCCGTCCCTTTCGTCCGGTGGTTTTTTCGGCCGCCAGGATACACACGATTCTTCGCGGTTGCTGGCGGAGGAAACCGGCGGCAAGGCTTTTTACGGGACCAATGATATTCGCGGAGCAGTGCGCAGCGCGCTCGACGATGGCCGTTATGCGTGCACCGTTGGCTTTTATCCGGATCACGGAAAGTGGGACGGAAGCTTCCGTGGGATCAAAGTAACGACGGATGTCGCGGGCGCACATCTTCGCTATCGCAAGGGCTACTATGCATTTAAGGATCTCGCGGACAGCCCGGAGGCGGTGAAGGCCGATCTGCAGCACGCCGCGCTTAGCCCTCTCGAAACCACCAGCTTGGGCATGATTGTCAATGGGAAACCAATGCAGCCGCTTTCCGACCGCAAGCTTCAGCTGCAGATCGCACTGGATCCCAAACAGTTCTTGTTGAAGGAGTCCGACAGCCACCAGAAGGGCGGGCTGGATATGGTTTTTCTCCAGCGCGATACTGCGGGAAACATTCTCGCCGCGGACGAGCAGCACTTTGATATCAATTTTGTGAAGCAGCAGTACGAATACTTGGCCAAGGCTGGAATTGTTCTTGAGCGGCATGTAACGGTGCAGCCCGGCTCCAATGAAATTCGCGTGGTGGTGCGCGATGCCGGTTCGGGAGCGAGCGGTTCCGTCACTGTGCCGGTGAAAGCGTTCTTTCCGGTGGAAGCAAGCCCCGCGGGAGTTGCCAAGCCCTCGAATTGATCCGTTGCGCCAAAGACTTCCGCCGCGATTCCTCTTCGTGGTAGCATCCCCGGCGTTCATAAGGATTTAGAGGAGGAACGTCCATGCCCACGAAGTCCGCAGTGAAATTGATCGTCGTTCTGGCGTTTGCGCTGTGCCTCTTGACCAGCGCCCTCGCGCAGATGCCGAATCCCTACGGGCCGCCCATCAGCCTTGAGAATGCGAAGAAAGTTACGGCGCCCGCGCTCGCCGAAGCTGCGAAGAACAATTGGACGATGGCCGTGGCAGTGGTCGATCCTGGAGGGAATCTCGTCTACTACGAAAAAATGGACAACACCCAGATCGGCAGCGCCAACGTTGCGATTGACAAAGCGCGCTCGGCGGCACTCTTCAAGCGCCCCACAAAAGCACTGCAGGATGCGCTCGCTGCAGGCGGAGATGGCCTTCGCATTCTCAAGATTCAGGGCGCTGTACCCGTCGAAGGGGGAATTCCGCTTGTTCTGGATGGGAAAATTGTGGGCGCAATCGGTGTTTCCGGGGGCGCCAGTTCGCAGGATGCGCAATGCGCCAAAGCCGGCGCGGAAATTCTGAAATAGTTGCGTACGTGGTACTAGTTTAAGTCTGGAACGGTCCGACGCTCACGGTTCCGTGGGCCCACTGCAGAGTGCTTCCGACAGCGCTGGCTTCTTTGCGGACGTATCCCATACCGATCACGCGTGCGGGAGCAGGAAGTCTTGCCGCGCGCGTGACGTAACCCACTTCTTTTCCGTCCATAGTGAGAGGTGTCCCCGCTTCCGGGGCGGCATCGCCAGTGAAAAGCAGTTGGACGCGAAGGCGGTTCACTTGGCCGCGAGAGCGCACGCGCTCCACGATTTCCTGGCCAGTGTAGCAGCCTTTTGTGTAGCTGATGTGGCTATCCTGCAACCCCGCTTCGTGCGGAATCTGCTTTTCGCCAAAGTCATATCCGAACCAGGGCATTCCTTGCGCAATGCGAATTGCGCTCAGGGCGGAATAACCGACGGGGCCACCGCCGTGTCTGCGCACGGCTTCTAAGAGGACTTGCCAAAGTTCCTGCAGCTTATCGCGCGCCACGACGAACTCGGCGCCGGTGATTCCTCCCGGCGAACGCTTCACGATTCGGCAGGAAATCGAAGCAACGGTGCCGTCCTGCGAAAAAAGATCCGCAATATGGCTGAGATCCACTCCCGCCAATTCCTGGGCAAGTGCGGCGGCCATGGGTCCTTCCAAAGCCAGCGTTCCGTAGCGCTCCGTTTCATCGGTTAGCATCACATCGTCCATGATGATGTATTTGTCGAGCCACTCGATGAGGCGCTCGCGAATCATGGCGTAGGACACGCAAAAGAGTCTGTCAGCGAAGGCGTACGTTTCAATCTCGGCAAGAATGTGGCCTTGCGGATTCAAGAGCAGCGAGACGATTCCTTGTCCGAGCGGCAAATCCTTAATGTTATTGGTAAGAATCGCGTTCAGGTAGCGTACGCGATCCGGCCCCGTAAACGAAAGGTACGCGCGGCGGTTTTTGTCAATCAGGCCCACACTCTCCCGCAGGAAGCGATATTCACGGGCCGCATCGCCAAAATCATCCGGCAGCGCGCAACCGAACCACACGCCCATTCTCGCGTTTGCACGCGCGTGCGTCGCGGCCAGGGGTGTTTCGATCGCAATGCCTGTCGAAGCGGTTTCCACGCGATCTTCTATCCTCCACCAATGAGTCTATCAAAGAGGGCGATGGCGAGCGCAACGGCCCCGCAAATCCGGACTCGTCCGATGCTATAATCCACTTCATGAGCGACAGTCCGCCCGCCCTAAGTGCCGCCAATGAAGGTTTGATCCATATCACCATCCCTGTGGGAATCCTGCAGTGCAACTGCTCGATCATTGCGGACCCCGTCACGCGCGAAGCGATGGTGGTGGATCCCGGCGACGAGGTGACCCGCATTTTGGATCTCGTGGGTCGCCACAAGCTGACCGTAAGCGTCATCGTCAGCACGCATGCCCACATCGATCATGTAGGGGGACTGAGCAAGCTTCATCAGTACACCGGAGCGCCGGTGCTGATGCATCGCGACGATTTGCCGCTCTATCAGGCTATGGACATGCAAGCGTCGTTTCTCGGCGTCCCTCCGCCCGATCTTACCGACATTGATCAACTGCTGAAGGAAGGCGACATTCTGCGTTGGGGAGGTTTCGAGGCGCATGTGCTTCATACACCGGGCCATACTCCCGGAAGCGTTTCTCTTTACCTGCCGCATGATGCCGGGAAGATTGCTGCTCCGGCGCCACAGCTTTTTTCGGGAGACACGCTTTTCGCCGGCAGCATTGGGCGCACAGACCTGTGGGGCGGGTCGATGGATCAGATCATGAATTCGCTTCGTACAAAGCTGATGGGATTGCCAGATTCGACGATCGTGCATCCGGGACATGGGCCGGTGACCACGATTGGCAAAGAGCGCGAGTTGAATCCATTCTTACAGCCCGGCTAGTTTGTGCGACAACGGCGGATGAAGACCGCCGTTTCGAACTTCCGATTTCACTTTTTAATTTCGCCTTCTAGTTTTGCTCGCCGCAGTTCTTCCATTACGGACTGAACTAACTCCTTCGCATGAACCAGTTCCTGGTTAATTATGCGAAGGTCCATGGCCGGCACTGCCGGGTTTCTCTGGCTGGTGCAATACACGCCGTGCTGGCCAACAAGCACCAGGGCATTCGTCAAGCGGTCCAGCGAAACCGCCAGCCGCCCGCGTTCTCGTCCGAACATCTGTTCGAAATGTTCCAGTTCGTCCTTGTGTTCCTGAAATGCCGACGCCATGCAGTTTCCTCGCGGAATTCAGTCGAAGCGAACCGCGGCAGGGTTGCACATCGGGCACACGCGGCTCGCACCAAACTTTACCCCATCGCGTGCGCGGAACATAATCCGCTGAAGCCATAGTGAAGAGATTTACGACCTTCGTGTGGCCGAAGTTCGGGGTTTGCAGTTAGCGCCTGGTCCTTCATTGCGATGGGGAAAGGATCGGGCTGGAGCAGCCAAACAATGCGACGTTCCGACCTGGTACAGCACAAAGAAAGGGAAAAAGGCGCGGTGACGCGCACCTCTCAAATCGTATTTGGCGAGAGGCAGCACCTTCTTCGCGTGCTGGATTCCCTGGAGGGCACGGACCTTCCGATCGCCCGCATGCAGCAGGAACGGCGCATTCTGGAAGAATTGATTCACGCACGCACACGGGAATTGAATCAAATCAATACCGCATGGGACGAAAAAATCGGCCTCGTGCTGAGCGCCGATGCCAAACCGGAAATGCTGGAAAAACTCGTGAAGCAAGCCCCGGCGGAGGACTTTTATTTGCTGCGGTTGATCAGCGAGCATCCGCGCGCGAATGCAAAAACGTTGAACAAACTGGCCAAGCATCCGTACGGAGCGATCCGTGAAAACGTTGCGCGCCATCCGAACGCCGATGCTCCGACGCTTACATGGCTGAGCAAGGATCGCAGCCAGCCGTTGTGGTATTTGGTGGCCTTCAATCCCAATACGCCCACGCCCCTGCAGCGGCGCTTGCGCGATCGCCTGAAGCGTCTCGGCGAAAACCAAGTTTCAAAATAAATCCCATTTATTTCATTGAACTGTGATGGAAACCGTGGCGGTGGTGCGTCCGAACGCGTTGGTGGCGTAGAGCGTGTACGTGGTGGATTGGGCGGGCGTCACGGATACACTGGTGCCGCGAACCGCGCCGGCGTCCGGCGAGACGATCACATAGCTAGCGCCGGTGACTTGCCACGATAAGGTGACAGGCGTGCCTGCAGAGATGGAGGTGGCACTAGCGTTGAAAGAAGTTATCTGGGGAGCGATTCCGCTGGGGACGTCATTTTGTGTGTACAGCGGGGTCATCTGGATCACTTCAAAGTTGGCAGTCGTGACCTGACCGAGATTGTGCAGGTCGTTGTTGTCCCAACGACTGTCCGGCGCGCCGCTGATGTACATGTTCGAACCGTTGTCAGCCATGATCATGCCGTATTTTTTCAGCGCGTTCAGAATGACCCGATTGACGGCGGAAAATCCGGAAACATCGAAGCTGGCCTTGAGGCGCATCCGCATACCCATGGGCGCGGCGAGAGTGTTGCTGGAAGTGGCCGCCCAATGGGACGCCGGAGGAATAAACGCAGCCTGGCTGTTTTGCAGCGTGAAGCGCAGCGCGTGGGTAATTTGTCCCGCGGCAACTTCATCATAGCGCGCAAGCCCCGGAAAAATTGGCAGCCCGGCGGCATCGGCGGACGTCCAGGTGTACGGTCGCTGCTCGTTCGAGAGAAGATCCCAGACGGCGCCGGAAGCCGCGTCCCAAGAGGACGCCTGCGGGTACGAGCTGTAGAGCTCGTAGAGCAAGCAATTCACGTTGTCGACCACTAGGACATGGCGATCGCCGGTGCCGGGATTCGGATAGCCTTCGATCGGCGCGGTGACGGCAATCGGCATGGGCCCGGGATCGCTCTCGGAGCCGTACGCCGTGTAGTCTATGACGATGAGCGGCTGCTGGTTTCCGACGACTGTGTAAGGGATGCCAATGTTCGAACCATTGTAGAGGCCCGAGCCAAAATCGGGATGCAATCCCGTGCCAGCTCCGATGAAATTGACGATCGCGGTGGAATTGGGGTCAACGGGCGCGGCCGAAATGTCCGTATTCCAAAGGCTGCTGGAAGGGAAGGGAACAAAGCCTCCAAGGCTCGCGCCTTGCCCGAGCGACATGCTGCTGCAACTCGAGGGTTGCTGCGATCCAGTGACTTGGAGATTGACACTGTTGGACGAACTGCTACCTGGAGCGGGGTTCACAACGCTAATCGCGTAGGTGCCGGCGGAATCTGCAGCGCCTGCGGCGGCAAGCTGCGTAGCTGAAACGAAAGTTGTTTGCAGCGGCGTGGTGCCAAAAAACACTTGAGCTCCGCTCACAAATTTGCTGCCAGTCACTGCGAGAGTGAACTTGCCCGTGCCCGTGCTTGCCGGGTTGATGCCGGTCAGGACTGGCGTGGGATTTAGCAGCGTGACGCTGCTTGGACCACTGGCAGAGGAATCTGCGGCACTCGTCGCGCGCACCGTGATCGTGTTGGGGCTTGGAAGAGTGGATGGAGCCGTATAGTTTCCGGTTGCGTTGATGGTCCCAAAAGCGGCGGTACCGCCGGTGGTGTCGTTGACGGACCAAGTGACGGAGGTGTTCGAAGTGCCCGATACAGTGTCAGTGAAAAGAAACGTGTCTCCCGCGCGGATGTTCGCGCTCGTGGGTGAGACGACCACACTGATGGAAGGCGGCGGAGGCGGGGGCGATTGCTGATTGCTAGGAGCTATGGCAGCGCAGCCGGCAAAGGATAGCGCCACGAATAGGCCTCCGATATCGAATAATCTGCGCATGGCCGCTGGCACACACCGAGAGCAACGTAATGCTGCTATCAGTGTGAGCGGTGAAGTGCGCCAGGGATACTGGACGAAAGGGCAGAAATGGGCCTATGCCCGCGCGATTAATGTGGGTCGAGAAGGCACGGTGCAAGTAAAATGTCGCGCTTGCGTAACGGGGCGCGGCGAGGATGGAGATGGGGCCACTGCAGGATATTTTCGAAACTTGGGCGCGCGGCTGGAACGCCGAAAATTCCCCCGCGATGTTTGTGCGCAAACGGCGCTGGTTGATTCTGGCGATCTCCGCCGTGGTTCTGATTCCGTGCTTCTGGCATCGGCGCATCGAAGCAGGAGACCTGGCGAGCCACGTTTACAATGCCTGGCTCGCGCAACTCATCGAAAAAGGGCAGGCGCCGGGACTCTACCTCGCGAAGCAGTGGGACAATATTTTATTCGACGTAGCTCTCAGCCGCATCGCAAAAGTGGTGGGTTTCCCCGCGGCGCAGAAAATCATCGTCGGTATCTGCGTCTTGATTTTCTTCTGGGGAGTGTTTGCTTTCGTTGCGGCGATCACAGAGAAGCCGCCCTGGCTTCTCACGCCTTGCATCGCCATGCTGGCCTACGGCTATTCCTTCAACATGGGCTTCATGAACTACTACCTCTCGCTGGGACTGGCGTGTTTCAGTCTGGCGCTTTTCTGCCGGCCGCGCGGAGTTGGCTGGGTGATTGGAGCGTTCCTTGTTCCCATCACATTGCTGGCTCACCCCATCGGGTTTCTCTGGTTGATTGGAACTCTGATGTACACCAGGCTCAGAAATATCGTGCCGGGTTGGTGGAAAGTGATTCTGCCGTTGACAGTTTTGGGGATCCTTGTCGCGGCGAACCAATTCATGATGTGGCATGCGGAGAAATATGTAGCGGATTGGTACCGCGGCCCATTCTATGTCTACAACGGAGCAGATCAACTGGCGCTATATGGGGAACGGTATTATTGGCTGGCTGGCGTGGCCTTCTTCCTCGGCGTTTTTTTCGCAGGGGCCGATATCATTGCGCGGAGAAAGGAAGTCGCTTGGTGGAAGCCGTTTGCATTGGCTTTCGAACTGTACGCGCTTGCGTTTTGCGCCATCATGCTTCTGCCAGAAAATTTTCATCTATCGCTCTATTCCGGCTGGATTGGGTTGCTCGGTTCTCGATTAACAACCGTTTCGGCCATTTTCGGTCTGTGCTTCATGGGTTCTCTAAACCCTCGCAGGTGGCATTTCGCAGGATTCGCGGCCTGCGCGCTGGTCTTCTTTGGCTTCTTGTGGCAGGACACAGAGTGGCTCAACCGGCTGGAGGCCAACGCGGAATCGATTACGAAGACACTCCCGGCCGGAACGAGGGTGATACCGACCGTCTGGGCGCCGACAGGGTCGCGCGTGTCGTTCATCGGGCACGCAGTGGACCGTGCCTGCATCGGCCATTGCTTCAACTACGCGAATTACGAACCGGCGTCCGGAGAATTCCGGGTTCGTGTGCGCCCCGGCAGCCGCGTTGCCACGGCTTCCTCCGACGATTCGGAGGAGATGGAATCGGGGGAGCATGAAATGCAGGACGAGGAGCTTCCACTCAAGGAGATTTATCAGTGCGATGCGGGCGACCTGACGAAGCTGTGCATCCGTGACCTGGTCTCCGGCGAGAAGAACGGCCGCATCGGCTATAAGCCGCCCTCTCCGTGAGCGCGAAATGAGGGGCGCAAGCTTACTCCCTTCCTGGAGACAAATTGGCTCTTGCATGAGGCCAATGTCTGGTAAAATTGGCTGAGGGTGAGAGACAATGCTTCCACTCCAACTCCAGCCGCAAAGCCACGTTCCGCTCTACATCCAGCTTCGCGATCAATTGCGCGCCCTCGTTCACGCCGGAGATTTGCGTCCCGGCGATCGCATCCCTGCCAGCCGTGAACTGGCCACCATGCTGGGCGTGCATCGCACGACAGTGGCAAACGCCTACGCCGAACTGGAATCGGAAGGACTCATTCAAGGGCACGTCGGCCGCGGCACCTTCATTAGAGGCAACGGCAACGGTTTGAAGATCACGCCTCCTGCGCCGCCGGTCTTGAATGGCAATGATGGAATCCGCTGGGAGTTGCTGTTTGCCGACGAACGCGGCGAAGAGATCCTCAGCCGTCTCACCGCCAACGTGCCGGAAGATGCCCTATCATTCGTGATGGCGCGTCCCGCGGAGGAATTTTTCCCCGTTGAAGAGTTGCAAGCCTGCGTAAACGCCGTGCTGCGGCGCGAAGCTTCGGAAGTGTTGAATCTTGGCCCTTCGGACGGCTATCCACCGCTGAAAGAAGCGTTGCTCGAGATGCTGCATCGCGACGGCATTCCCGCGAAAGACGAAAACCTGCTCATCACCGATGGGTGCCAGCAGTCGCTGGACCTGATCAGCAAAGCCTTTGTCCGCCCCGGCGATTCCGTGATCATGGAAAATCCGACGTATCCGGGAGCGGTGGCCATTTTCCACGGAGCACGCGCACGCTGTCTGAGCGTGCCGATACGAACGCATGCCGAGCCGGGTACAATACTCGGGCTCGACCTGGAGGCGCTGGAAGCGACCTTGGCCGCCAATCGGGTGAAACTAATTGTCGTGACGCCAGATTTCCATAATCCAACCGGAACTTCGATGCCGATGGCCTCGCGCCGAAAGCTCCTGGAACTGGCCGGGCGGCACCAGGTCCCGGTGGTTGAAGATCACATTTACGCGCGCTTGCACTCGCGTGAGGAGCGCGTGCCTTCCTTGAAGCAGCTCGATCGTTCGAACCTGGTCATCCACATCGACAGCTTCGCGAAGGTCGCGTTTCCCGGCCTGCGCGTTGGATGGATCGTTGCCCCCGCGGCGGCGATTGAACGGCTGCGCATCGTGAAGCAAACAACGGATCTGCACACCGATCAACTGGCGCAAGCCACGCTTGCGGAGTTTTTGCGGCGCGGGCTCTTTACCAAGCACCTCGCGAAGATGCGGATGGTCTATACCTCGCGGCTCGCGGCGCTGGATGAAGCTCTCCGCAAGAACATGCCGGAGGGCACGCGTTGGACGAAGCCCGAGGGCGGCATGTGCCTGTGGCTGGAATTGCCCCCCGGCTTCGATGCCAGCGAACTTCTCATTCACGTGAAAGAGCGCGGCGTGCTCTTCGCGCCGGGGCGCTATTTTTACGTGCAGGGGCCGCTGCCAAATACGCTGCGGCTCGGCTTTGCCAGTCTGGATGAGAAGCAGATCGCACGCGGTGTCGCGACGCTGGCGGACTTGCTGCGCATCGAGATGCGCAAGCGTCAGCGTGGAGTGCGGCGAGCGGAACGCAGCCGAGTGGCACTGGTCTGAGCATGGGAAGTAATGAAGTAACGAGATAAGGAAAGGCCGGCGAGGGAGCGATTTGAGCGAGACGATCAGGCTGGAGCCGAACCCGACGAACAAATGCTTTGGCTGCGGGGGGGACAATGCCGCCGGCATGAAATTGACGTTCGAACAAGACAATGCGAATCGCAAGATCGTAGGCCGCTTTGTTTTGGGCGAGAGATATCAGGGCGGGGCGGGATTTGGGCACGGAGGAATTATCGCGGTGCTTCTCGATGAAGCTATGGGCAAAGTCTGCCGGTTTCGAGAAGCCCGTGCAGTGACTGCCGAACTAACCGTGGAGTATCTGAAGCCGGTTAACGTCCTGAATGAAATTATCGTCGAGGGATACGAGACGGAACAGAAGGGAAGAAACCTGTTCATGGCCGCCGAAATTCGCGATGCAGCGGGCCAAGTCTTGGCGAGAGGCAGGGCCCGGTTCGTGGTGATCGGGCAGAAGTGAATCGAGATTTAACGGCCTACCGCCGTCGAAAAGTTCAAGGAACGAGAGGAGAAGCGAAATGGACGCGAAGAAAGTTAATGGCAGCGGCAACGGGAATAAAGGCTCGAACGAGTGGCGCGTGAAAGTCGGCTTGGCCGAAATGCTCAAGGGTGGCGTTATCATGGACGTGACCAACGCCGAGCAGGCCAAAATTGCCGAGAACGCGGGCGCCTGTGCGGTAATGGCGCTGGAGCGCGTGCCCTCCGATATCCGCAAAGAAGGCGGGGTGGCGCGCATGGCCTCGATCAAAGTGATTCGTGAAATTATGGCGACCGTGACGATTCCGGTGATGGCCAAGGTTCGTATCGGCCACTTTGCTGAAGCGGAAGTGCTGCAAGCGCTGGAGGTCGATTTTATTGATGAGAGCGAAGTGCTGACTCCCGCGGACGAAGAGAATCACATCTGGAAACACGATTATCGCGTGCCGTTTGTTTGTGGCGCGCGCAATCTGGGCGAAGCGCTGCGGCGCATCGCCGAAGGCGCAGCGATGATTCGCACCAAAGGCGAAGCGGGTTCTGGCAACGTGGTCGAGGCCGTTCGCCACATGCGCACAATCGTCAGCCAAATGAAGAAACTGACCACCATGCGCGAAGACGAGCTGATGCATGAGGCCAAGGAACTTGGCGCGCCGCTCGATTTGATCCGCCAGATCGCCAAAACGGGCAAGCTACCGGTGCCGAATTTCTCCGCCGGCGGCATTGCCACCCCTGCGGACGCGGTGCTCGTCCGCAAACTCGGGGCGGAAGCAGTTTTCGTTGGCTCAGGAATTTTCAAGTCCAGTGACCCCGAGGCCCGTGCAAAGGCCGTTGTCAAAGCTACGACTCACTTTGAAGATCCGAAAGCCGTCCTGGAAGCCCACGAAGAACTGGGCGAGGCCATGAAGGGTCTGGACATTCGCCAGATGGAAGAAAAAGACATGCTGTCCACGCGGGGCTGGTGAAAAAAGTTCTGAACCGCGTGTAATTGTTCTTTTGTTCTAAAGCTACGCTTCCAAACCCTCTGATTCATGGAACATGAAGTCTCCGCAATGCGTATTTCTATCTTCCGAGGAACTAGAGCAGGGGATGAGAAGGTGAAAATCGGTATCCTGGCCGTGCAAGGAGATTTTGAAGCACACGCTGCAATACTGCATCAACTCGGCGTGGATACCGTCGAGGTGCGCACCCCTGCCGGCCTGGAAGGCTGCAACGGTCTGATTCTTCCCGGCGGGGAAAGTACGACGCAATTGCAATTCTTGCAGGAAGAAGGCCTTGCGGAAAAGATCCAGCAGTTTGCCCGCCGAGGTGGTGCTATCTTCGGAACGTGCGCTGGTGCTATCTTACTAGCTAACGAAGTCCGTAATCCAAAACAGGATTCACTAAAACTTCTCGATATGACAGTGTTGCGCAATGGATATGGGCGCCAGGTAGCCAGTGATGTGGTCAGCGGCCCGTCGAAATTGAAGAAAGAACCTCTCGAGATGGTATTCATCCGTGGCCCCATCATTGAACACGCCGGACCGGACGTTGAAGTCCTGGCGGAATACGGTGGCAAGCCGGCCCTCGTGCAGCATGGGCACATCATGGCCGCCACGTTCCATCCCGAACTCACGGACGACACCACCGTTCATCAGCATTTTCTAAGTCTCGCGGCCAACGGCACAAGTCCCGCGACAGGCAGCGCTAAGTCCAAATGATGAAAAAGGCAAGCGATTCAAAGCCCGATGCGCACGCCTCAAGCCGGACAAAAGTTTTGTTCGTGTGTGTGGGAAATGCCTGCCGAAGTCCCATAGCCGAGGCCGTTGCCCGTTATGACGCGGCGGATGTCATGCAGCCATCGAGCGCGGGGTTGGAGCCGCTCGGCTCCGTCCCCCAGCTGACTAAGGACACTTTGGCAAGAAACGGCTACTCCGCGAACGGGCTCACGTCTGACGCGCTGACTCACAGTATCTATGAAGACGCGGACATCGTTATCAATATGACCGGCAAGCCCTGGGGTGACGATTTCGCGGGTCACACGAAAGTCGAGGACTGGATCGTGGAGGACCCCTACGGCGCCGATCCCGGAACATACCAGAGAGTGTTCGAGAGCATCAAACGGCGGGTAAACCAATTGGCTGTTGGCCTGCGCGAAAAGCGCCAGCACGGAATGTCTGCGAAATAGGAGCCCCTTTGCGGCGGGAAAAAACCAGCGTATCGCAGGAAGATTATCTTAAGGCCATTTGGGAAATGCTGGAGGAAGACCAGACGCCCATCAGCGCGCGCCTGGCCGAGGAACTCAATGTCACTCCCCCCGCAGTGACCGCCGCTTTGAAGCGTATGACCCGCGATGGCCACGTGCGAGTGGACCGCAGCGGTCGCATCGACCTCACGCAGAAAGGCCGCAAGATTGCCGAACGGCTTGCGCTGCGCCATCAACTCGCTGAGATGCTACTGACGGAAGTAATCGGCCTTTCGTGGGCGAAAGCGCACGATGAAGCCGAGCGGCTGGAACATGCCATCTCCCCCGAAGTGGAAGCTCTTCTGCTGAAACGCTTTGGCAACAAGAAGAGCTGCCCTCATGGCGTGCCCATGCGCGGAGGCATCGCCAAGCTCCGGGAGCAAGGAGCGGTATTGCTTGCGGATTTGCGCGCCAAGGAAGCGGCGGAAATCCTCTGCGTCTACGAAAAAGACGCCCAGTTCCTGGAATTTCTAGAAGGGCTTCGGTTACGCCCGTCCACAAAAGTAGAAGTTTTGAAGCGCGAGTACGACGAAACGATGACGCTGCGCGCGGGCGGAAAGACCATGCACCTTGGTAAGCCCGCCACCAGCCGGATTTGGGTCCAACGGCTGACCATCTAAAAAAACTCACGTTACGCCTTTGCGCTGAAACGTCACTTGCGCTCATCAAGCAATGCCTTCAAACGAGCATAGCCGGAGCGGCTGACCGGCAGCCGTGTGCCGTCGGCAAGAATCGCTAGTCGGCTTTCCTTTCCGTAGGGCTCGATCCGCGCAACGCGCTCAAGATTCACGATGTAGGAACGATGGATGCGGACAAAGTCGGCAGGGTTGAGGCTGGCTTCGACGCCCGCGATCGTTTGTTGCTTGAGATGCTTCTTTCCCTGGGTTGCTAATGCGACGTAGTCATCCTGCGCTTCGGCGTAATCGAGTTTTCCAACCGGGATGATGGTGACCTTCGTCCCGTCCTTGACGACGAGGCGCTCCGCGAATTGTTGAGGTGGCCGGGCGGCGGCTGCCAGATCCGCAGCCGCCGGCATTTTTTCTCCCAGCCGGTTCTTCGCGCGTTCCACCGCAGCGTCGAAGCGCTCCCGCCCTATAGGCTTCAATAGATAGTCGATGGCATGCACATCGAAAGCCCGCATCGCGTATTGGTCGTACGCGGTCACGAAAATGACCGGCACATCCGTACCAATCAATTCCAGGACATCGAAGCCCGTCAACTTGGGCATTTGTACGTCGAGAAAAATCAAATTGGGCTTGTGCTCCGCGACGGCCTTGACTGCTTCCATCCCATTCGCGCATTCCGCCGCGATTTCGATCTCCGGATGCGCTTGCAGGAATTCTCGAATGATGTGGCGCGCCAGTTCCTCATCGTCCACGATAAGCGCCTTCCATCGTTTGTCGTGCGAAGCACTCACGCTTTCTCCTCGCTTTCGGCAGGAAGCGACAGGCTGACTTGAAAGAGTTCGCCTTCGGTGCTTACATGCAGGCTGGCGTCCTTCCCGTAACGCGCCTCCAGCCGCTGCTCGACATTTTTCAAGCCGCGCCCGCCGGAGCGCCGGGGTGGCGCATCAGGGTCCCACGAATTTTCTACCAGAATCGCGAGGCGGCCATTCTGCCGCTCCGCGCTGAGGCGCACCTGGCCGCCTTCCGGAAGACTGGCAATTCCGTGCTTCACCGCATTTTCAACCAGCGGCTGCAGCAGCAACGGTGGAAGCATGCAACCCTTGGATTCTTCCTGGATGTTCTCCTGCATTTTCAGACGCTCGCCAAAGCGAACTTTTTCAATCGCCAGGTATTTTTCCAGCAGATCAAGCTCCTCCGAAAACCGCACCACCGTTTTTTCGCCCAACCCCAGAGTCATACGCAGGAAGTCGCCGAGCAGGACGCACATATCGCGCGCGCGCGAAGGATCGATGCTCGTCAACGCGCTGATGGAATTCAAACTGTTGAACAAGAAATGTGGGTTTATCTGAGCCTTCAGCGCTTTCAACTCTGCGTCGCGTGCATGGATATTGGTCTCCAGAACGCGGGCTTCCGCTTCACTCGAAGCCTCCAAAGACAGAATCACGTAGTGAGAAGCCACCGCCAGCAAGTAAAGCAAAAAGCCCGCGGCAAAAAAGATTCGCGTGAGCGGCGCAAAGCGCTGGTCCAGCCCCTGGAACGCAGCCGTCTTCGCAAGGAAATAGACCAATGCCAGCGCCAGCCCCACCCACAGAGCACTCACGAGCGCCGCAGCTGTGATGTGTCCCAGAAAAAGTCGCAGAGTGTTTTCCGGTTGAATGGGAGCGCCCTTGCTCGTATACCAGGCCGAGAGGCAGATGAACGCATAAAGAAGGCAAAGAGGAATGACAATGGCAGCGGCTTCAACCCAGCGTATCGTCCCGCCCGCGGTTGTAAGGAACGCAAGAATCACCGCCAGCGGAATCCACGCTACCAGGTAGGGCCCAAAGCGGTTGCGAGTGAGCAGCGGGTGCATCGGACGGGCTCAGTTCTTGATCTCCACGCCCCCGAAGATGACCGCGCCCGAGAGAATTAATACCTTTCGGCGAGGATCGCTTGGATCCGTGCTGCGCCGAATGCGTGTCTTGTCCGAGATACCCCCAAAAATGGGCGTCCCCCGAAACGCGACTTGCCAAGTCTCGGGCAGCCGAATCTCGATGCCACCAAAGATAGCATTGATGTCCAGAGTGGCTTCGTCGGCCTGCATATTGGCGTCGGTCAGGTCGATCTCGACACCGCCAAATACGGCGGTGATTTGGCCTCCCTGAAAATCCTGCGTGGTCACGCGCCGCTCAATGCCGCCAAAAACGGCGGATTCGTTCAGTGTTGTTCGCGGATCGCCTCCGCCCGCAGGCACGGGAGGCCGATTTCGCGCTTCGATGGCGCTCCACATCAACACCAACCCGACGGCGATCAAGAAAATCGGCCAAATATCGTTCCAGCGCAGGTGCCAGATGCCCAATTCGTTCAACTGGAGTAGCGCCCCTCCTGTGATCATCAAAATGCCCCACAGGCGACGCTCCTGCGTCATGATGTTCGGAATACCCGCGCAAATCAGGAGCAGTGGCCAGAACCGCCACAGCCGGTCCATGGAGAGGATTCCCATGTGATCGAGCAGCAGCGCCACTCCGCCCAGAACCAGAAGCCCGCCCCAGAAAAGACCACTTGTGCCTTGTCGGCCGAGATGGATGCCAACCACCATCGGCCCGCGCCGCGGACCTCGAGGGCTGCCCGCCGTTCCGATGCTTTCGTGAATCCGGTTATGGATCTGGTCGCGAAGATCCTCCCCGAATTTGTGCGGATCGAATTTGTTCTCGTCGCTCATGAGCGCGCTCTCCAGGCTGAAGAGCTCGAACTGCCCTCCACCGGCTCGAACCGGCCTCCGAACGCATATCGCAACAAAATTCCTCCGATGATGACCAGGAGCAGTGGCCAGAATGATACCAAGATCTGCTCAAGAGCAGAGAAAAACCCAGCGCGGTCTAACGTGTAGGCTTGCGCGGCATGCAACGCTGCAAGCCCCACCGCCGGAAGCGCCCCCAGGGTTTCGTTTGCCGAAATGCTGGCGAGGCCGTCCATGGAAGATACAACTCCATCCATATTGGCGAAGAACATCAGGAGTCCCAGTGCGACCAGCGCTGCTCCTGTGGTTGATTTCAGGCTTTTCGTCGATGGCTGCCGCGTTACCATGGTGGCCTCCTGAAGGGCGATTTCCTTGCCCTAAAGCGAGAATAGGGGGCTCGCCGTGGGCCTGCACCAAGGAATCGGCGGAATCGGAGCCACTACCGGCGAATGGCGGCTCTAGACGGGGGAATGGCGCTCTTAATTTAACCCCTGCCGGCGGTTGTTCGGAATTGCTTGCAATACGGGATCTTTAGGAATATCTTATGCGGCACGCGTTGGGTCTTCCTCCAGCAAACTTCTGGTCCCCAGGTTGCCTGGAGTCATTGAATGGACATATCTATGGAAAAAGCCCACAAGAATCGTGCGGAGCGTTGGCGCTGGCTTTTGTACGTGGTGCTCGCGCTGGCGGGCGCATCGCTGACTTTCGTCGGGGCGCGAGCCCAGCAGAAAGCCACCGATGAAGCCACCTTCCGCAAACTCGTGGACAATCTCTGTGCCGCATGGAGCACCGGAAATGCGGAAGCGCCGGCAAAGTTCTATGCGAAAGATGGTGGGCTTGTTTTCTACGATGTGGCCCCGTTCGAATACCACGGCTGGAAGGAGTACCACGACGGAGTCCAGAAGGAGTTTTTGGACAACGCCTCGGAGATCAAGCTAACGGCCGGCAAAGATTTGAAAGTGACCCGCCGCGGCATGATCGCCTGGACCATTGTGCCAATGCACCTGATGGAAAAAACGAAAGACGGAAAGACTTCAGAAATGGACCTCCGCTACACCGGGATCTGGGAGAAACGCGGCTCCAATTGGGTCATTGTGCATGACCATCTTTCAGCGCCCGTTGCCGGAAGTTAAAGTCTTGACGAAGAGGGCTGGGCGAATCTGCCCATTGCGGAAGAAATGTTCAAGACCATTCAGTATTACTGGAATGCTGCTCGAGGCTACCGCTTCAATCCGTGGAAGAGTCCCTACGTGCGATGGCGCTTTGAGACCTTTCTCGGCAAAGAGGCGGCCAACCTGACCGCCAGCAAGTTTTTCCACCTCGCCTGGAAATACCGAGCGCACATGGAGCGGTTTGTGGACTGGGCCGCGGAGAGACAGCGCTTCCAGCGTCGTCGCCACGCCTAAGACTACGCCTCAAATGAGTACTCAACCGTTTGGATGCCTTCGAGGGATCACTCTGCACGGGCGTATACTAGGGCGTGAGAGGAGGATCCATGCAAGAACTGAAGATCCTCCAGAAAACAGAAATACTGCACGAAGCCCGCTGGTGGGAACCTGAGCCAGACGGCCGCGTTCACTGCTATCTCTGCCCGCGTCATTGCCACATCCACCCCGGCCAAGCTGGATTTTGCTTCATCCGCATCAACGAGTGCGGAAAGCTTTATAGCCTCGGCTACGGCGCCCCGGCCGCTCTGCAAGTCGACCCCATCGAGAAAAAACCGCTCAACCATTTTCTGCCGGGCACTCGTGTCTTCAGCATGGGAACCGCCGGTTGCAACATGGGATGTTTTTTCTGCCAAAACTGGGACATTTCCAAATCGCGCTCCGACCAGGTGCGTTCTCAGCCTGTACCTCCCGAAGATGTGCCGTTGCTAGCGCTGAAGTACGGCTGCGATTCGATCGCGTTCACCTATAACGAGCCGACTATCTGGGGCGAGTACGTCATTGATATTTGCAAGGAAGCAAAAAAGCACGGCTTAAGGACCGTCATGGTCACAAACGGCTACGTCACCTATGACGCTTTCCATGACATCTACGACCACATTGACGCCGCAAACGTGGATCTCAAGGCCTTCACCGAGAATTTCTACGGCAAGATCACGCTGACGCATCTTCAGCCGGTGCTGGACATGCTGGAATGGCTGAAAAAGGAAACGAAAGTTTGGTTCGAAATTACAAATCTGATGATTCCGACCTTGAACGACGACCCCGCCGAAACTCGCAAGCTTGCCGATTGGATCCTCACGCATCTCGGCCCGGACGTCCCGCTGCATTTCACCGCATTCCACCCCGACTTCAAGCTGCAAGACAAGCCGCGAACTCCTGCTGTGACTCTGGACCGCGCGCGCCAAATTGCGCTCGACGCCGGCCTGCGTTACGTCTACGAAGGAAACATCTACAGCGATGGCGCCAACACCTACTGCCCGCAGTGCAGAGAACTGCTCGTCCGCCGCTCCTGGCATGACGTTCTGCAGAACAGCATCAAAAATGGCTCCTGCCCGAAGTGCGGCTTTTCCATCGCCGGCGTTTGGTCGAACAACGGTTCCACGAAGGTCCAACCTGGAAAAACTGCGATGGCAGCGGCACGGCGGTACAGCCACTTGAATCTCTAGTTCCCGCCTCGCCTCACGGATGGAAATTGTAGAATCCCGGCCCCACGCGCATGGCATGATGCCACGCGACGGGAAATGCCCACCACACGAGCGTCCCCAGGATCCCCTGTGCAACCGCCAGCGGAAGAATGTTGCGTTCGCGCGCGAACAGCCACGACATCGTTACTCCGCCAATGAATGTCAAAGGGATAAGCACCGGGTTGGGCCAATGCAGCCCTGCAAATATCACCCCGGCTAGCAGAGAAGCGCGGACCCGATTCTCGGTAGCCGCCAGCAGGCGGTTGGTAAGAAACGAATTCAGCCCTACCTGCTGAAGCAAACAAAATGCCATGTAACTAAAGAAGTGTTTTGGGATCAGAAGATGGCTGGGCGGCCGATGCAACGCCCCGAGAAAGAGGCCCACGATACCGAGTGCCGCCATCAACGGAATGAGAACCAAAGCGGCGCGCAAGGTGGCAGCCCACAAATTGTCAGCCCGCCAGCCGAGCGTCGTGGGAGTGTCCTTGTGAATCAGAAAACTGACCACCAGCCAGACCGGAAAAACGGCCCAGGATTGCCAGTAGGCGTCCTGGAGCTGCCAGATGTACCAGAAAATGTAGGCGCAGAGCGCCAGCGCCTCCGCGAGGTTCAAGACACGAGGAATCTTCATGCTTGCAAAGATATCATTCCGCGAGATGTTCCTCGTCCGGGTGGCTTTGGTCGAGAAGTTGGAGCGCGCTCTCAAACAATTCGTCTATGTCCTGTTCGCTGGCTTCGTATGGTGCGAGAAACTCGTGGAGATCAAAGTCTGGGAATCCGCGGTTTGTGATACGGGCCGGAAGAAGCTCCCGCAAACGTCGCGATTCAATCGTTCCGAGGTCTCGAATTTCCTCGAACACCACGCGCTGCAGCGGATCTTGAAATACTCTTGGATCGAGCAAATGACAGATCTCCAGTCGAGTCCCGCTCTTGATCAATACCGAGCAAAGGAGCCGCAGCGTATTTCTCTGCAGCTCGGCGCGCTCGTTTGGGCCGTTACTATGCATGGGAATTCTCATTGGCAAACAACGTTGAACTCCATCTTATGCAAAACGCTTGAATCTCAGCGTCAGGCCCGGGCATCAAAACGCCGGCACTACATTCAATGAGATGATACTAATTTAAGCGAGGTTGCGTTCAAGGGGGCGGAGCGCATGGCACAAAAACATCGGGTCGTCATTCTTGGCGGTGGATTCGGCGGCCTGGCTGCCGCGCAGAAGCTGAAGCGCGCCCCCGTCGAAGTTACGCTGATTGACCGCCGCAATTTTCATCTTTTCCAGCCGCTGCTCTATCAGGTGGCCACCGGATCGCTTTCCCCGGGTGACATTGCCGCCCCATTGCGCGGCGTCTTGAGCAGCCAAAAAAATACCCAGGTCCTGCTTGGAGAAGCGGTGGACGTGGATCCGCAAGCCAAGCGCGTGATTCTCCTCGATGGCGGAACGTTCGAATACGACACTCTTGTCGTCGCAACGGGCTCGCAATCGTCCTACTACGGAAACAACTCGTGGCGCGAATGGGCGCCCAGTCTGAAGTCCGTCGAGGAAGCCACCGCTATCCGCCACAAGATTCTCTACGCCTTCGAACGCGCCGAGCGCGCCGACGCGCCAGAAGAGGCCCGTGCCTGGCTCACGTTTGTCATTGTGGGCGCGGGCGCAACGGGGATGGAGCTCGCGGGAGCCCTCGCAGAGATTGCCCGGGAAACGCTGCGCCACGACTTTCGAAAGATCAATCCCCAGGAAGCCCGCATCATCTTGATGGAAGGCGCATCGCGCGTGTTGACTGCCTACCCGGAAGATCTTTCCTCCAAGGCGGAGAAACTGGTTACGGGTCTTGGTGTAGAAGTCCACAAAGGCGTCATGGTGACGAAGATTGATTCCGATGGCGTCGCCTTCAAGCGCGGGGACTCGACGGAGTCCTTCGCGGCGAAGACCGTGCTCTGGGCCGGCGGCGTTACGACCACTCCATTCGGCGTCAAGCTCGCCCAGAACACCAAGGCCGAGACCGACCGCAGCGGCCGCATCAAAGTAAATCCAGACCTGACCATTCCGAATTTCCCGGACATTTTTATCATCGGTGACCAGGCGAACTCCATCACCGAAAAAGGCCAGTCTTTGCCGGGCGTCGCCCAGGTCGCCATGCAGGGAGGCGCGTACGTGGCGAAAGCCGTTCGCTCACGCTTGGAAGGGAAGCGCGATCTCCCTCCTTTCCACTACTTCAATAAGGGAGACATGGCGGTCATCGGGCGCGCCGCTGCCGTCGCCAATATTTTCGGCATGCACATTTCCGGCCTGCCCGCCTGGCTGATCTGGCTCTTCGTCCATTTGATGTACATCGTCGAGTTTCAGAGTCGCGTGGTAGTTTTTGTTCAGTGGGGCTTCGAATATCTAACCTTCAGTCGTGGCGCGCGATTGATCACCGGCGCGGCCGCAACCGATTCCGTTGGAAAGTCTGGAGCGATGGGAAATATGGGTGACGGCCGGTGAAGACTTCTTCGTGTCTCGGAGGCTTTTAGAATGGTGCCGGGGGGGGCCTGCACGGTATTGCCTCAGCTAAGTTCTTTGCTGACTCGGCTGGTTGACCTGAGGTACTTTGGGAACCCGAGTAGCCCCTCCGGAGTCTATTATTTGAGTGGGTTCCTATAGTAGCGGGGGTCTGGAGGTGCAGGGTGCGGAGCCTGTATTCTGCCTTAGTTCTTGCGATTTTTTCGACGCTGGGGCTGGGGCCTTGTGTCCGCTCTCTGGCTCAGGAGTCCCCACCTGTCACAAAAACAGAAGAATCAGAAATTACCCTGGATAAATTCTGTTCCTCGTCCTTTGACCAGTTGATTTCCTCACTCGGAAGCAAAGAATCGATGATTCGTGTAGCCGCCGCCGAATGCCTGGGAGCGTCAGGCGACAGGAGAGCCGTTGAACCCCTAGTACGCGCAAGATTCGCAGAAGAATATCCTCGCTACGTTCAGGTATACGAAAACGCACTCCGGGCTATCAATGATCCTCGCACTGCTGAGTTGCTCTTGGCAGCACTCAACTCTCCGAAGACAAGGTGGGCAGCAGCATGGAGCCTCGGTAGGCTTCAGATCAGCGCAGCTGTTGATCCTTTACTCAAAATGCTCAATTCAGGTGACGCCGAAGACCGACGAACGGCTGCGGATTCACTAGGTCCTATGAAGGATAGTCGGGCAGTAGGTCCCCTGTGTGTCGCACTGGATGGAAAGGACGAAGTGCTGCGACGATATGCCGCAAGTGCCCTCGGGCAAATCGGAGACGCGCACGCGGTTGACCCGCTCATAGCCGCACTCCTTGATGACGATGATGGTGTTCGTTGGAATGCCGCTAACTCTTTAGGTGACCTGCGAGACGACAGAGCTGTGGAATCGCTGGGGCGAGCACTCAACGACGATAATGAAAATGTTCAAAAGGCGGCTGCCGATGCTCTCGGGAAAATACGTGACCCGCAAGCAACTGAAGCACTAACGACAGCGATCAAATCAGGTAACCGTGCTGTTCAATGGCACAGCGCCGCAGCATTGGCAGAAATCGGCGGGCCTCAGGCTGAGGAAGTCTTGTCCGCGAGTTTGAATGAGGGCAAGTTGACCATTGTCGCGGCTTCCTATCGCTTTTTTGTCCGCAGGGGTTCTTCCACTTCGATACCTATTCTAGTGCAGGCTTTGAGCGAACACGGTGACTGGGAAATGGCGCGTGATTTGATGTTTTGCGGGAACTCGCGACTTGAGGACGCAGCCCGTGAGTGGGCGAAGAGAAATAAACTGGAAGACTTGAACCCTCCGCAACCGCTGCTGGTTTGGGGTAGCGAAAAATAGGCGCGTCAGACGAAAAAGTTTCCAATATCGGTGGTGGTGCCGGGGGCCCGGCTCGGGTGTAACAGCCGCCTCGTAATTCCCGCAATTCCCTACAAAATCGAGGTTGCGGCATGAAGCCGCACAGGTCATCGGCCTGCCTGCCTCTCTGGTGTGCCACTCCGCGTAATTTTTGTTTCGTTCAGGTTCGAGCCATCTCCGGCCCCGAGATCTGTGATCTGACTGGACGTGACGTTGACGCCAACACTTTCACCCGCCATTGTGTTCTCCTCCCTGAAATAAAGTTTGGTTCGAGCCGCCGGTCGCGACCACACCGACCGGGGGGAGTGCCGGCGCTCGTAGCCGTATGCCCGCAACCGCGACCAGCCCTGGCGTCGCCGGACAATTCGCTTACGACGCGACGCACATCTACGTTTGCGTGGCCCCGAATAGTTGGGTGCGGGCGGATCTGGCAGTCTGGTAAAAAGCCCGCGGCCTCTTCGCTCCGCTGACGTGTGAGAAAGAGGGTGACCGCGGTGGTGTGAGAAGGCCCGCAGTTTTTTGGCGGAAGCGGCCGGCAACACCGTCCCGGAGGAAAAAAATGATCGGCACGATCGAGCTCGACGGCAGGAAGTTCTTGGGCATCACGAAGGCTCTCACCTCAGAGCAGGACACCTACATCCTCGCGCATCTCCGGCTCGCGGGCGCTATCGAAGTCATGAACGACCGCGACGGCGTGAAGCGTTCGAAGGAGAAGCGCGCGGAGGACCTGCTCACGCAGCTCATGCTCTCGGGCGAGACGTACCTAGTCCTGGCCGGCTGCCTTACCGAAGACGGCAAAGTGTGGAGCCGCGCGGAAGCCGACGCGAATGCGGCGCGCTTTGCAGCGATCACCGACGTCTCAGAGAAAGCGGAGATGCGGAACTCGATCGTGCAGGTTGTCATAGGTTTTTTCGACCTAGGGGCGACGGCGTCGGAGAGTTCTCAGGAACCTTCGAGCCAGGGCGAAAAAGGTCACGCGTAGAAAGGGTGCGGCTCAGTAGAACCACAACCGGAGGTCCGTCATGTCTGATGCACCAGAAATCAAAGTAAAACTTACCGCAGAGGACGCTGGCGTATCTGCAGCGATCAAGGAACTCACCAGCCAGCTCAAAACTCTGAAGAAGCAGCAGGACGAAACGGCCACGTCCGGCCTCTCGCTCGCAAAGGCTTTCCAGGGAATCGCTGTCGGTGCCGCGGCGATTGGTCTCGCGCGGATCGGGAAGGACGCATTCGACTCCGCCATCGAAATCGGAAAAATGGCGGACAAGACGGGCATCAGCACGCAGGCACTGAGTGTGTTCCACCACGTCGCCGAAGAACTCGGAACGTCCACGGAGTCCGTCGACAAGGCGCTGATCAAAGCGGCGAAGTCCATCACCGAGTTCGAGGCTGGAGGCACGAAGGCGGCGCAAGGATTCAAAATTCTCGGCCTCACCGCGAAGGATTTCGCCGGCTTGAACTCGGATCAAACAATTGCGCTGGTGACCACGCGGCTCGGCGGAATGTCGGCGGGATTCGCGAAGGCCACAGCCGCGCAGGTCATCTTCTCGAAGGCCGGGGCCGAGTTCATCCCCGTGGCAAACGCGATAGCGGGTGAGGGTTTCGACAAAATCACGAAATCGGTCTCGCGGCTCGGGCTGCTGCTCACTCACGACCAGACCGATGCCGCACGCGTGGCGAAGGCTTCGCTTCAAGAACTGAGCGACGCCGGCAAGGGCATGGCGACGCAGTTCGAGGCGGGCATGCTGCCGGCGATCACGGACGTCGGCGACGCTCTACTCAATGCTCTTGGCGATGACGGAGCGGGGAGTAGTTTCAAAAAACTAGGCGAGACCGCAGGGACGGTGATCAAAGACATCGCCTTCGGCTTCCTCTCCTTCGGTGCTTCTGCTGGCCACGCCGCGGCCGAGATTGAGGAGGTTTTCGACTTCGCGTTCAACCACACGAAGGAATTTGCGAAGACCACCTTTGCCGCAATTGGCGGTTACATCCGTGGAGGAGCAGGGGGCGCCGCCATTTCCGTAGCAACGCAGCTCGCGACCACCGGCGACAAAGCCACGCAGGAGTTCGCGGCGCGACTGAAGGCAATCGACGACGACGCCAGCAAGCAACAGCAGAAAATTTACGACGCTCTCTTTCCATCGGACGATGAGACGAAGCGCAGGGCAAAGGAACGCGCAGACCGGCTCCGGCCGGAGAAGCAGATAGATGCGCCGGCGGTCACCGCCGCCGTTGCTCCCACCGACGCCGCGGCGAAGGCCGCGCTCTCGCTGCTCGAGAAGCAGCTGCAGGACGAGCTCACGATCCACCGCGCGTACGCGAAGCAGACCGACCAGGTCGACAAGGAGATGTTCGAGAAGGGCGAGATTTCTCTCGCCACCTATTTTGACCGCCGCAAGGTTGCGGTCACCGCAGACGCCGAGGAGGAAATCGCGATCCTGCAGCGCGGGGTTGCGGCGGCCAACGCCGAGGCGCAGAAGGCCGCTGTCGCAAAGAAGTCGGCGGCGACTCCCAAGGACGCGGACAAACAGGAAGCCGCGCGCCTGCAGGCGCTCACCAAAGTGGAGGAGCTCGAAACGAAGATCAGCGAGATCACGATCAACGCTTCGACGAAGGTTCACGAGCTCGAGACCGAGCAGTTCGCCAAGCGCGAGGAGAACCAGCAGAAAATTCTCGAGTTCCACAGGCTGGTCGACACCACGCAGGGGAAGACGCTCGCCGCGGCGAAGGAACAGATCCAAGTCGAAGCGCAGAAGATGGCGATCATCCTCGCGCAGGCCGGCGAGTCGAAGGCGCAAATCGACGCGGAACTCGCGAAGTACACGCTGCTGAAAACGGCGGAGGCCACGTTCACCGAACAGGAAAAAGCCGGCAAGACCGGACTGACCGTGCTCGACGCGCAGCGCGCGGCGATCGAGGACAAGGTCAAGAACGGGAAGCTCTTTCAGGTGCAGGCCGACCAGCAGATTCTCGACCTCTACCGCGAGGAACTCCCGGCGCTGCAGTCCATCGCCACGCAGCTCACCGCGAATGCGAAAACGGAGGAGGAAGTGGCGCAGGCCGCGGAGTTCCAGAAGAAAGTCAACGAGTACAAGACCGCCTCGAATGTCGCCGGCCAGGGCATCGCGCAGCTGAAGCAATCGCTGCAGGGCGGCCTGCAGGGTGGCTTCTCCACGCTGTTCTCGAGCCTGGTTGCCGGGACGACGAGCGTCGGAAACTCGTTTAAGAATTTCGCAGGCTCGGTCATCGAGTCCCTCGGGAAGGTCGCCGCACAAATGCTGGCGACGCTGGCGATCAAGAAACTTTTTGGGGCCATCGGCGGCGGTGCGAGCGGCGGCGGGGGAGGCGGAGGTCTCGGCGGCATCCTCGGTTCGTTGTTCGGCGCGGCCGAGGGCGGCCTTGTCAAAGGGCCGGGAGGTCCGAAGTCCGATTCGATCCCGGCGCGGCTCTCTCACGGCGAGTACATCGTGAAGGCTGACGCGGTCAGCTCGTTCGGGGTTAACAACCTCGAGGCGATCAACCGCGGCCTGAAGATTCCGTCGCTCGAGCGGCTTGCGCTCCCGAAGTATTCCGAGGGCGGTCTCGTGGGGAACTCCGGCGGCGCCGGCGAGTCGAGCATCAATCTTGGAATCGGTCTCGACGAGGGACTGATTCTGCGGCACCTCTCGAGCAAGGCGGCGGGGAACATCATCATTCAGCATTTAGTTAACAATCCCAAAGCTGCCGGCAAAGCACTGTCGAGGAGCACCTAGGGCGGATTGATCGATGGCAACGGTCGACGTCACCAAAGTCGCCAGCGCGCTGAACCTCACCAAGCAACGCGTCCAGCAGCTCGTGAAAGAGGGGTTACCGCGCGAGGGACGGGGACAGTACGACCCAATGAAATGCATGCTCTGGTACGTCCGCTACCTGCAGCGGGCGCTCGAAAAGAAATCTGTGCCGACTCTCGACGGCGGATTCGTTGGCGAACGGGAGGAGCGGGTCCGGCTGCTCCGGGCCGACGCCGACCTTCGCGAGATTGAACTGGCGAAGGAGCGTGGTCGACTGATGGCGCTCCCGGACGTCGAGAAGATGCTTACCGACCTCATGCTCGCCACGAAGACGCGCATCATGGCGATCCCGCCGCGGCTCGCTCCCGAACTCATCGGCGAAACGTCGCGCCTGATGATTCAGGCGAAGCTCGAGAAGGCGTGCAAGGAGTCGCTCGCGTACCTCGCGAAGGCCGGCATCGATGTTCCAGGTCCAACGCCCAGGCGCGCGTGTTAACGGCACCGCCATCCCGCGGCTCTGACATCAACTCGGCGCGTGGGGAGGCATCACTTCAACCCGAAGCGCACCCGCGCGCCTGCCATCTTCGCTTTGATGTTGGCGAGCGTGAGGTCCGCCGCGAAGAGCGCGAGACAGGATTTGCACACCGGGTCGCGGAACAGAATCATGGGACCCGATTCCGTTTCCTGCACGCCAACCCACTGCGCACCAGAGAGTTCGACGATATGTTCCGGCGTCATGACGTCACCTCAGGCGGGTTCGGCATCACGCGTTCGTATTCCGCCGCCACCAGGCGAGCGAGCACTTCTTTCATGCTCGAACGGGTCACCGCCGCGATGATCTTCAGTTGCCGGCGGACTTCAAACGTGGTGAGCACCATCACGTTCGAGTCGTCAGTAGGCTCTTTCATTTTTCTCCTTTGGAAATCTCGGTGACGCCATCCCACGGGTCGATTTGGATCACGCGGCCGCCGGGACCGTAGGCGGTGATCCACTGGTGGGGGAGCAGGATCGGCGAAGAGTATCCCACTTCGTAACGTTTCTCGAACCGCCAGCCCGGAATGCGCTGCAGCCTCGCGCGCACGTAATTTGACTGCCAGCCACAACCCATCCGCGAAGGCTCGGCAGGATGAGAGACCGTCTGCCAGATGTTGTTCAGCATCCCGCCGGCGATGCCGTCGAGCGGGAGCCGCCCCTGCTCGTTCATTTCCGCAATCGACTGGCGCAGCACGGCGCGCATCTGCAGGAGGTCTGCCGTCTCCGCCTGTGTAGTAGAACTGGCCGGAAGCGCCCAAAGCGTGAGAACGGCGAAGGCCAGGCCGGCGGCGCGGACGGCTTTCCTTCTCTTGAACAGGCCGACAAACCTGCTCCACAGGGAGCGGTCAAACAGGATGACTGGCACGCATTCGGGAACCCTGGACCGCCCTTCCCATTCGCTGAAATTCTCTGCGGCTTTGGTCTTCATGCTTGCCCCCTCTAACCTAAGTGCAGTCTATACCCGTCTTGTGTAACAAGTCTATGGTACTTAGGTTCCCTGATATGCTCTATACTTCGTACATTGACACCAGACCTTCTAAGGGGTACAAAAGAGTGCTATGGAAAAGAAAAAGGCCAAGCAAGAAAGAGTGGCGATCTTCGCCCTCGTCAAACCTGAACAGAAGGCAGAGTTAGAGCGGCTCGGCCGGGAAACCGAGAGGTCTGTCGGGTTTCTGGTGCGGGAAGCCCTCGCGCAGTACCTGGCGAATCTGAAGAAGAAAAGCTAACCCCCCGCGCGGCGCCCTGGTCCCTGCGGCCCGCCACTTGGCTCGGTCGGGGCAGTCTGAGGGCGCGCGTGCGGACTCGGCAAACTCGGTTTCCTCGCGTCCAAAGCAATTCTTATCGCTTTTCTCTTTTCTATAAGTAGCTCCGTGGTGTACGTTGTGGGAAACTTGCTGCCTCAGATGCGGGAGGGCTCGCCGAAATGAGCAACCATCGTCAGCCAGCACGAACGCCACTGCGTTCTCGCGCGGAGAGACGGCGCGGAGTCCACAAACGAAAGCCAGGGCGGTGGAGGTCGAAATTCTCGCGCTTCATCAACGCCTATGGAGTTGATCGCCTCGCGCTGGGGCTGGCCATCGATCCGTCGGCCGTGTATCACTGGATCAGAGGCACGACCGCGCCCATTCGAACACGCGCCGCGATCATCCAGCGTCTGGCGCGTGAATCCGGCGTCAAACTCACACTCGACGAAATCTACCAGCACTCCCGCGACCTGCCGCCGGTGACACGAATTGAGGGCAGCCACGCTTCTCAGGCAATGACGCCGCATCGAATCGCCACAAACGGCGCGCGCGCACCTGCAAAATGACTCTTCGCTCTGAAGGAGGTTGAGACGTGCATTTCCCGGCGCCGATGGCCGACATGGTTCGCGGAGGTTACACGTTTCTCCAAACGAAAGAGTGCCGGGATTGCGGCGAGCTCATCTATCTGTTCCGAACGCCGCGGGGTCGCATAGGTCCGTTCGTGAAAACTTCGAGAGGCCGTTTCGTGTCCCACTTCGCCGTCTGCCCGGCTTTGCGGAGCCTGCACGCGGCGAGGGCCTCGGGTGCCGCTGGCCAGGGCGAACTTTTTCCGGTGACACTATATGCCGCGCGCGGCGCAAGACGTAACAGCGCGGCCATCGAAACCTCGAGCTGAAGGATTCGAGCAGTTCCGGTGTCGTGGTAGAGTCACTTTCACCACGCAGCGCCTTCCCACCTTTCGCGGCTCCCGTTCCCCCGAGCGGGAGCCGTTCTCATTTCGGCAGATCTCGCACGGTATCGACGAGGCCCAAGAACATCGCATCCACGGCCGTGAGATTGTTTTCTCCTTGCTGCAGCGCTCGACAGATCGCGACGAAGAAAGACCGGAAGGGCAGGAAATAGGCCGCATCGACGTCGTGCTCATCCTCCTTGGCGGGAGTGCTCGGCGCCCACCTCTCGCAGAGTTTTCCGACCTGGTCCCCAGTTGCATTCTGGAAATGTTCCTCGAGGAACGCGTAGTGCTCACGGATTCTCTTGAGCCCTCCGCAGCTAAGGCTCCAGTCCGGGTTGTCGCTGTTGCTCTGGTACTCAAAAGCCATACTCGCGTTGAGCATGATCTTCTGGAGGTCTGCTTTCCCCGATCTGTGGCCACGACCTCTCCCTATTTTCTTCTGGAAGTGCGTGACCAGTCCCTTCGAGGTGTTCCAGATGCGGTTGGCTCTGGAGAGGACGTTTTGGGCGCTCGGGGACAGCTTCCGGAACAGAATCTCGCCGAAACAGTCCAGGTCCGTGAGGGTCGAGTCGCCCACGTCCGCACGGTGTTGCTCAAACGTTGAGCGCAGCGCGGATACGATCCACAGGAAACGCCGCACGGACTTTTGGGCGAGCGAGGCGGCGAACATCTCGTTGGAGGCAGTCAACCCGTCCGCGAACACCATGGACTGTTCGCCGGTGACAAACCGGGGCATTTCTATTCTGGTGCCGTGGTAGAGCAACTTGCTTTCCCGAGACGCGATGGCGAAGTCGCCGGCGGACAGCAGTTGCGCGGCCGCGCTTTTCGCTTGCGACTCCGCGAAGGTGATGATCCTTGAGGGACGTGCGTCGACCTGATCCGTCGGTCTCAGAAGACTCAGAATGCCCTCGACGATTTTGGTGCTGCCCCCGCTAGAATTGATGAAAACGGTGATAGGGTCCCGGCTCGAGCGAGTGAGCTCGAGGATCTGTGGCCGGAGGCGTTTCTCCAGAGATTCATCCATGTAGCCGTCGATCGAGATGGAGCGGTGCGCGTTCGGAGTGAAGTCGACGTGCGCGACGTCGGGGCTCTCCATCATGGCGTCACCTTTCCGAATCAGTGCACGTTCCCGCTTTTATGAGGGCGCGACTCCCGTTGGGGAGTGGTCGCCGCGACCGCGCTCTTCAGCAGCGTTTCGCCAACCGTTTCCCAGGACGGATCGATGTCGTGTCCGAGGACGTAGAGCTTCAGTGCACGGTCTGAGTGAATCCCGAGCTGGTGCGCGAGGCACGCTGCGAGGATGCGCTGCCCGATGGTTGGCTTCATTTTGTCGTCCTTTCGCGTTTCATCAAAACGCCTGCAAAAACGCAATCCCTGTATCGGATATGGTATCCGATACACAACGCCCAAAAACTGTACTAGAACTCCACTTTCTCGGCCGCGCGACGAAGATGATCCGGGGAGAGGTGGGCATATCGAAGGGTGGTCTGAAACGATTTATGCCCGGCAAGTTTTTGGACTTCGAGCAGCGGGACGCCAGCAGCGACGAGGCGGCTGCAATAGGTATGGCGAAGGTCATGGTACCGAAACCGCGGCCGCAGCTCCGCGCGCTTCACCGCTTTTTCAAACCAGAAGCGCCGATCCAGCGGTCCCTGATTCCGCTCGGGCGTCAAATAAATTTGACCCTTCGGCGCTCGCTTCCTTAGCCGCGTCAGGCAATGGCGCGCGGCGCGGTTGATTCGTACCTCGCGCGGTCCCGTCTTTCCCTTGACGTAGAGCACGCCCTCGTGGACTTTCCAATCTTCCCATCGCGCACCAAATTGCTCGCCTCGTCGCATCCCGGTGAGAATGGCGAGCTCGAGTTCGAGAACTTTGTTCGGGGCGTCCTTCCGAAGCACAGCAACCAGCCGGCGCTGCTCATCGCGTTCGAGAAACCGAATGTGAATCGCGGCCTCTTTCGCCCAGGGGATACTCGAGCCCGCGAAGGGATTTACATCGGTGAGTCCCTGGCGCATCGCATACTTCCAGATGGAGGATAGCAGCGAGTGGAAGCGGTTGACGGTTGCACCCGCCAGCGAACGGTGCGACTCATCGCCGCGCCCGAGATCCTGGAGGAAGCGTGCAATCCTCCCCGCGGTGAGGGCCCGCAGCGTCAGGTGCCCGATGGCCGGCAGTATCCGACGCAGACGATCACGGTCGGTTTTAATCGAGCTTGGCTCGTTTTTCAGGAGTTCTTTTTTTGCCTCGAGCGCCGGTTCCACCAAGTCTCTGAATCGCAACTCGCGCTTGGCGTCCTTTGAGCCGCGCGTTCTTCGCACTCCGGCGCCGGCGCCCTCAGGAGCGAGGCGAGAAGTCGGTTTTGCTCGTGGAGTTTCTTTTTGCGGTTCACGTTGTGTGATCACGTCGTTCCATTCCTATCTGCGGATGTCCAGGATCTGCGGAATGCTTTGGGGTTCGACGCCTATGGCTGCAGCTCGAAACTTCAGCCGCCCGATGAGTTCGCGGACGTCACAGCCGAAGACGGTCTCATGCTCCCGGCCGGGGAGAAACGCCTTGAGATACCCACCGCCGACTGTGATCACCAAAATTTTGCGAACGGCACATGAACCCGGCTCGCCAACCCTGGTGCTCTCCCGTTCATCGAGACTTCCGCCTTCGCGTTTGTTTGCTGTCCACGCAGGTCTTCCGTCCGAGCAGATGCACGGAGTCGCGCCCGCGTCTGCACTGTGATCTTCCGGTCGCGGGGCGACCGGGCCTACGGGGATGGAGTGAAGATTTCATGCTCTCCCGATCCGACATTCGGACAAGTGGCGCGGAGGATCAAAGAGTTTGAGTCTTTGGTTGGCAATCCGCACCACTCGCCAGAAAGTTTTGCCGCGAAAAATATACCTCGCTGCCGGCGCGGGCGCTTCAAGAGATTTGCTCAGTGGCACATGCTAGAACGGACTCTGGCGGTTCTAGCGGCAGGGGCGGCTTTCGCGAAAGATAATTCACAGTTTATCAACACTGAGAGAAAGTAACTTTTTGCCCGCATGGTCGCGCGATGCTACTCCTGCCTCGTTGGACCAAGTTATGCGAAAGGGGTCGGCGATGAAAAAACTATCGGTCGGTCTGCAGGAAGCCCAGGAGTTGACGGGAATTTCCCATTTCACTTTTCGAAGAATGGTCAAGCTCGGAAAGATCAAGTCGGTCCGCGTGGGCCGGCGGGTTCTCCTTCCTGTCTCCGAACTCGAAAAGCTCGTGAAGCCTCGCGCGGTGTCGGAGACCGGCAGAACGCGGGCCTGAGTAACTCTCTGGTACGAGCCGCAATTCGCACGCCCCGGCGCGCTCTCGGCGATGGAAATCGAGTCTTTGCGTTCAGCCTGAGAAAGTCTCTTGTTTTTTTTTGGACTGTTGGGGAGCAGGGTACGGAACGGACAAACTTTCTGGCGAGTGGCGCGGAGTCCGCAAAGACTTCAACCTCTTTGATCCCCGCGCCAATCGTCCGAACGTGGATCAAAGAGGAGCATGAGATTTTCCAAACTTCATCTCCGTAGGCCCGGTCGCCCCGCGGCCGGGATCATCCGGCAGCGACCGATGCACAGGTGTGTGCCGTGAACAAGCCCCCGGCGTTTCAGTTCTACGTGAAGGACTGGCGGTCAAGCTCTAGGGTGCGTTCAATGGCAAGGGAGCAGCGCGGGGATTACATCGACTCGTTGGCTGCTTCCTGGGACCAGGACGAGCCGGGAACACTGCCGCTTCCTATCGAGCTTTCGGCAAAGATCTGCGGAATATCCGTCCGAAGTTTCCGGAAATTTGTCGAAACTTTTCCGGAACTTTGGCAAATCGATGGAGATCGATTGGTAAATCCCGAACTCCGCGCGCAGTGGGTGGAAATGCAGCAACGCCAGCAAGTGCTATCAGATGCGGGCAAGCGCGGCAACGCGAAGAAGTATGGACAGTCCTCGGGGGGCGAGTCGGGTGGCGACCGCTCTGCATCTGCATCTGCATCTGCATCTGCATCTGCATCTGCACTTCAAAATCAAGAACCTCTGCCCTACACAGTCTCCTCTAAATCAGCGGAGAAACAGGAAACTGCAGTCCCTGGGTCGGGGCACGTGGCTGCTAGGAGGAATCCCTTGATCGAAGAATTTTCGGAAGAGGTCTACCTGGCATTGCTCGAATTTGAAAAGTTCCGAAAACGGATTCGTAAGCCCTTGACGGAACATGCCCTCGATCTGCTTTTGCAAAGACTCGGTGAATTGCGAGCGCAGGGCCAGGACCCGGTGAAGGTGATCGACCAAAGCATCATGAACGGCTACCAGGGACTTTTCCCGGTGAGAGGACAAAATGGGCAACACGAATCCTTTGAAGAACGGCGCCAGCGAAAATCAGCGGAAGCAATTCGCGCAGTGCGTGGCCGTGCTGACGAAATACTTCGAGAAGTGGAGACTCCTGCCCGGCTCGAATCAGGTGAGCACAGCGCAGATCGCCGTCTACGCTGAAGCGTTGAAGGATCTCAGTCCCGAAGTCTTGGAGTTCGGTTGCGCCGAAGCATCGAAGACCATGGAGCGGTTTCCTTGGCCTGGTCACATTCGCACTGGCGCAAAAATGTACCGCGGCGCCGAGTATCTCGGGCCGCCACTGCTGGAGTATCCGCCGATCACCGATGGAGAGCGCGCGGAAGCACTTAAATTCTCCGAAGCACTGAAAAAACAACTTGCGGCGATCCCGGCAGAGCCGGCCGAACCGAGAAAGCTGGCGATCGTGCCATCTCTTCGTTCACTCGATGAACAGAAAGCAGAGTTGCGGCGAAAGGGCTTCCTGAAGTGAATTTGCAGCTCCAAGGAGGAAAAACGCAGATGCGCCAAACCGAGGTGAATGTGCTCCAAGCCATCGAGATGCTGGATGTCACCGAGGAAGTTCTCGGAAGGTTGGCTGAGGAAGGAAAAATAAAATCGCGGCGCGCCGCCGATGGATGTCTCTACTTTGTGCGCGAGGACGTAGAGAAAGTCATCCGTCGAGAAATCGAGGCCGCGCGCTCGCAGGCGGCCGATCAGTGAAGGTGAAACCCAATCTCGTCGAGGTCGTTCGCAAGGCAACACCTGACAAAGGCGCTGTCGCTGTGATCAGAATCGACGACTCGAAAATCCGGCTCTGGTCGGGCGGCTACTGTGACAACGGTGATGATTCTTTCGTGTGCGCTGTCTGCGGTTTGCCGATCGGCTTCTCAGACGACGATCCGAAATGGGACGGCAGAGACCAAGTGCCGATGATCATCTTCCGAGGCGCTGGCGAAGAGATGGAACACGCTACGTTTCATCACAAATGCTTCGACGAGGTTGCGGTGGTCATGGCGTGTTGGATGGATGGCTGGCCTGGTGCAGCAACATCGATCGGAGAAAAGGCAAAACGTTTATGAAATTTGATCTCACTCGAAGGCGTTCGCGACGAGGCGGCGTCACGAAAAAGAGGATTCGGCTCACGCGGTCGCTCCTCGTGAACGGCGAGCACGCGGCCGCTGGTTCGGTGCACGACCTTGCGGAGCCAGTCGCGGATGATCTCATTGGGGCAGACTCTGCAGTGCCGGTTCGAAGCGTGTGGTGGGTTGTCGCGGCGTGCCTCGTGCTCGGCGTGGGCGTTCTGCTGGTGTGGGGTGCGGTTCGGGGTTGGAGGTGACGGAACTGAAAGCAGTTACACGCGTGGGGCGAGCTGATGGCGGTTCGCGGGTGGGTGCGCCAAAGAGGGCGTGCCGGGTCATGCTTCGCGCAGGGTCCTGTCCAGGGGGTGGGCCCTTCGCGGGTGACGGCGAGCGCGGGGGGTGTCCAGCGACCGAAGTTTTTTGACTGACTTGGTTTTTCTTTTTCGTTTTTTGGGATTTTGGGAGCACCAGCATGAAATTCCAGCAGTGGAGCGCCGACTGCGACCCGCGACCACGGGAGCTGGCGGCTCGCAGGGCGGCACAGGTGGGTCTTTCGGGGGCTTCAGGGCGGAGGATGCGACCCAGGCGGGCGCCATCTGACCAGCGATTTCGAACCGAGAATTTTTTGTGGACGAAGTTTCCCGGACGGGGCTCGCTAAGAATGCTTTCCCAGGGAGGACGCGGCGATGGATGTAAATGAGAAAGCAGTTGAGCTGCTGAAGCGCGCGGAAAATGTCGGAATGCGGGTCGACTTCGATTCGGGTTTCCTCACCGTCGAACTGACGGACACGGATGATCCGGAGAACCAACGCGCCATCCTTGAGGCGTTGATGCAGTCTCTCCCCGAGGTTCGTCGGCTCACAGAAGTGCGAGCGATGGCTGTTCGCGCGAAAGAGTTCCTCGGCAAAAAGATTTTGTCATTTGATGGAACCGCCATGCTCGAAAAAGCAGGCGGCTACGGGGATGGAAAGATAATCGCGATCGTGAAAGAGGGCACGCTCGCAGGCATAGACGACCGTGGTGGATTGACGGTCTCAATCGTCAGCGAAGGTCGTTCGCAGAGGTTGACGTCCAAGGCCGAGGATCTGCTGGTCGTTCTGGAAGGGGCGGCCGGTGCCTCATCTCCGCAAAATGACAAACCGGCCGCTGAGCGTCGAGGACTCTTGGATCGGTTTCGACGTAGCCCGCGGGAGGATTGAAAACCATGCCGCTCACCGTCCAGCAAAGCTACGAACTCCTCGCACGGCACGGCTGCTACATCGCGGAGATTTGCGATGCGTGCGGCAGGGGCATAGGCCCGGTTCGGTTCACGCGTGAGGGCGAAGGAGCCGTTTGGTGTTCACGCGAGTGCCGAGGCGACGGGCCACGGCGCGTAGTACGGAAGGGAGGGCGGCCGAGGAAGTATCGGAACGGTGAAGAATGCCGAGCCGCAAAGACGCGACAGCAGCGGGATTATCGTTTGCGTCCTGGTGTGCGCGCCTCGTTCAAGAGGTCTTGCCGGCCTGCGGACCTCGCGGATGTGGAAAAAACAGTCTGCATTCGAGCAGAAACAAAAGACTTACAGGCGCACAATCGCCTCTCTCGACTATCCCCCCTTACCCCGTTGTTTCCGGCCCTGGAAAGGCTCCAGCGCGAAAATGGGGGTGCAAGGAAATTCGGGCGCGCAACTCGACCCCGCGGCGACGGTTGAGGACATGGCATTTTAGGGAGTAGCGTTGGGCAAAGTCGTCAAACTCGAATCGAAGCACAGGCCGCGCGCGGTGCCGTGCACGCGTCTGCGACGCGAGAGGGCGCGGAAGGACTCACCGCTCACGCCCGCGCTGAAGGAGTTCATCGATCGCGTAATCGTGCCCATTCTCGTGGAAGAGTATCTCTCCGTCACGGAGGGTGAAATCGAGCTTGCGAAACCAGCGCCACGTGCCACACACTCCCTACCAGCAACACGGCCGCACCGGGGGATCGGAAACGTGAGACCGTGACCAACATCGCACGCTGCGCGATCTACGCTCGCTACTCTAGCGAGAAGCAGAACTCTCTCTCCATCGATCAACAAATTCGGAAGTGCCGCGAATACGCGGAGCAGCACGGCTTGCGTGTCCTGGACGAGCACACGTACGCAGACGAAGCAATCTCCGGAGCAACGGACGACCGCGCCGGCTTACGACGACTCTTGTCTGCCGCACGTGAGCGGCCGCGGCCGTTCGATGTGGTGCTCGTGGACGACACAAGCCGTATGAGCCGCGATCTGGAGCGCTCCCTCGGAATCATGAAGCAGTTGAAGTTTGCCGAGATCCGCGTAGCGTTCATCAGCCAGGGCTTCGACACCAGCGCCCCGCAATCGCAAACGCTCCTCACCGTGCATGGCCTGGTGGACTCGCTTTATCTCGAGGAACTCGGGAAGAAGACTTTCCGCGGCGTCGAGCAGCTCGCGCTCAATGGATTGCACACCGGCGGCCGCGTGTTCGGCTATCGAGGCGTGCCGATCGAGAGCAACACGGAGCGCGACAGCCACGGCCGACCAGTAATCGCCGGCGTCAAGCTCGCGGTCGATCCGAACCAGGCAGCCGCGGTGCGAAGAATTTTCGAGCGGTACGCCGCCGGCGATTCGATGAAGCGCATCGCGATCGACCTCAACGACGAAGGAATCCTCTCGCCACAACCGCAGAAGGGAAGAGTGTCGCGGAGCTGGTGTCCGTCGTCGATCCGCCACATCCTGCACAACGAGCGGTATCGCGGCCTCGTGATCTGGGGGAAGACGAAGAAGGTGCGGTCAGAGGAAACCGGAAAGCGTATCTATCGGCGGAAACCTCCAAGCGAATGGCGCCGTCGGGAGATCCCCGAGCAGCGTATTGTCCCCGAGGAACTGTGGGCGGCCTCACGCCGGCGGATGCAGGTCGTCGAGCAGCTCTACGGTTGCGGACCTGGCCAAAGACCGCGGCGCGCGCGAAGTGCGGGCTCGCCCTATCTCTTCACCGGCCTGCTTGAGTGTTCCGTTTGCCACGGGAGCGTCACGATTGTCTCCGGCCAGTGGAAGGCGCGAAATGATTCGCGCTACGGCTGCTCGATGCACGCGTCCCGCGGCGACCGCGTGTGCACAAACAATTTGCTCGTCTCGCGGATGGCACTCGAGGAGCAACTGATTGCAGGGCTCGAGGCCAAGGTGCTGAATGCCGAGGTCGTCGACTGGACGTTCAAGCGCTTCGAAGAACATCTCGCGCGACGCCTGAGCCAGCAGAGTGGCGAAACAGCGGCATTGCGCCGCCGCCTCCAGGATGTCGAGGCGGAGATTCGTAACTGCACGGAGGCTATCGCCAGCGCGGGCCTGTCGAGTTTTTTCCGGACCCGGGTGGCATCGAAAGTGACCGACCTGGAAACGCAGCACAACGAACTCACCGAAAGGCTCGCCAGCTCCGAACCGCGAGCGGTAAGGTTGCAACTGCGGAACACGCGGCGATTTGTCGAGGCCAGGGTCGAGAATCTGCAGTCGCTGCTGACTGGCAAAACAAGGTTCGTCCGCGCGGAGATCGCAAAGCACACGCCGAAAATCAAACTGACACCGGAAGGCAGAACCTACATTGCATCAGGAGTGTGGGACTGGCTCGGAGATGGAGGCGTGGCTGTTACAATGGTGCCGGGGGCCAGAATCGAACTGGCTACGCCCGCCTTTTCAGGGCGGCGCTCTACCAATGAGCTACCCCGGCACAGTGGACTTTAGAAATTGTAGGGGTCGCACCGAATTGTGTCAATTCGGTGAAAAACAGGGTAGTGGGTCAGTTTGGGTCCTCGGTCACATCCGGCGATTTGCTGGCGCTCCGCTCGCGGACGAAATGCCGATACATGAAGTCAATGAGAAATCCCGTCGGCAAGAACAGCAGACCTATAGCGGCAAGGTAGCCTTGAGCGAGCCCATACCCTGAAATCCGCGTGTGCTTCTCCATCCACAGCGCGAATGGATAGAGCAGTGCGGCAGGAATCGCAGCCCACAGAAAGAACCAAAACACGAGTACTGCCAACTGCTTCAGCAGACGCATAACTTTATGCTAACGCGCTATTCACGGCGAAACTGACCCACCAAAAATAGCCCGCAGATCACTCTGAAGATTGATCGAACTCCCGCATCCAGTTGCGGTTCTTGAGAACCTCGCGCGGCTTGGTGCCGTCCGGTGGCCCGACGATGCCGTCCTTTTCCATGAGGTCAATCAAGCGCGCGGCGCGGCCGTAGCCAATGCGCAAGCGACGTTGGAGCGTGGAAGTTGAAGCGCGCCCTGCATCGCACACCACACGAATCGCGTCCTGGTAGAGGTCGTCGTCAACGTCCTCCGCCCCCTCAGGATCGCCCTCGGCCTCACCCTCCACCTTGCCGTTTTCATCCTTCGGTGCTTCGAGCAGTTCTTCCTGATACTTAGCCTGCGCTTGCTGACGCCAGAAATCGCACACCGCAGTGATCTCGTCCTCGGTAACGAGCGGCCCGTGAATGCGATGCAGCCGCGCCGAACCGGCGGGCAGATACAGCATGTCGCCCTTCCCAAGCAGCGATTCCGAGCCGTTCGAATCAAGAATCGTCCGCGAGTCCACCTTGCTGGCTACCCGGAAGGATATGCGGGCAGGGAAGTTCGCCTTAATCAACCCGGTAATCACGTCTACCGACGGCCGCTGTGTCGCCAGAATCAGATGAATGCCCACCGCGCGCGCCATCTGCGCCAGCCGTGTGATGGATTCCTCGACGTTATTGGTATCCACCATCATCAGGTCCGCCAATTCGTCAATCACGATGATCAAGTAGGGAAGCGGCTTGTGCTCCGTCTCTTCGAGATTGTCGAACAGCGAAAGCGACTGCTCCTTCTTGAACGTGCGGTTGTACTGGTCGATGTTTCGAACGCCGCGCTGCGCCAGCAGCTTCAAGCGGTTCTCCATTTCGCGGGTAGCATTCCGCAGCACGTTCGAAGCGATCTTCGGATCGGTCACCACCGGCGCAATCAAGTGTGGAATATTTTCGTAAAGGTTCAGCTCCAACCGCTTCGGATCCACCAGCACCATCTTCACTTCTTCCGGGCTCGCCTTATACAGAATGGACATCATCAGCGAATTGATGAAAACGCTCTTGCCCGTTCCGGTGGAACCCGCAATCAGTAAGTGTGGCATCGCCGCCAGGTCCGTCACGCGCATGCGCCCGTGCAAATCGCGCCCCATCGCCAGCGTGAGCTTGCTGGGCGAATTAATAAATTCCGGCGCCTCGATAATTTCCCGCAGCGCGATGGTCTGCCGGTTCAGATTGGGCACCTCGATCCCGATCGTGGACTTTCCCGGAATGCGCTCAATCAGAATCGATTCCGCCTGCAACGCAAGGCAAAGGTCCTCGGTCAGCCCGGTAATCCGGCTGTATTTAATGCCCGCCTCGGGCTTGAATTCGAACGTGGTCACCACCGGACCAGGATTAATCTGCGTCACGCGCCCTGCTATGTCGAACTCCAGGCACTTCTCCTCGATCGCCCGCGCGCGGTCCTTCAGTTCCGCTTCATCCAATTTATGGCTGCGCTCGCCCTCGCGCAGCAGCGTCGGCGAAGGAAGTCTGTAGTTCGGATGACCCTTCGCAATCTTGGGCTCTCCGACCTTTTTCGCTGCCGGTTTTTCCGCTTCGCGGTTGAAAACAAAAATCGGGGCCTTATGGGCAGCGTCCTTTGCTTCCTCCTCTTCCTCATCTTCCTCGACTTCGGTCTTCCTCTTGAAAATGTCGCTGGCATCAGCAAGCCGAATTGTCTTGCCAGGCTCGTCCAGCGGTTCGGCCTTTCCAAACGATTGCAGCGGCACAGACTTGCGCCCCGTGAGCCGCGACTCTTCCACTCGCCGTCTCATGCGCTGCTGCTCGCGCTCTTCACGCCAAGCGTGCCACCGCGCCTGCGCCTTCTGCAAAATGCCAAGCTTTTCGACCGCGCCAATCGGCCCCTTCGGACCGTGCGCCCAAGCATGCGCGCCGGAGAACGAAAAGCGCGTGGTCATGAACACCGCCGTCACCAGCAACGCCACGGCTACAAGATTCGCGCCCCACAAATTGAACCCCGTGCGCAACCCCCCGGAAATCAAAGTCCCCAGGAATCCACCGGGAGGAACCGCGCCGCGCACCTCGGGAAAGTGCCACAGAGAGAGCAGGGAAGGCAGTGACAGCAGCAGCAGTCCGTAGCCAACGAGCGTCGCCGTCTGCGAATCAATCGTCCGGCTGCGGAACCATCTCCACCCCAGCACTAGAATCGCCGCCGGCAACAGAAAGGCTGCGAATCCAAAGATCTGGAAAAGGATGTCCGACCCGTACGCGCCGGCCGGCCCAATCCAATTGCGTGCCGGGCTTCCGTCCGGCGGCGGAGCGCTCACATTGAACGCCGTATCCTTCGGCGAATACGACAGCAACGCCAGCGCCATCAATACCGCCAGCGTGACACACAAAAACCCGATCAGCTCGTTGAGCCGCTTATTTTCAGTTGGAGTCAGAAAGCGCACAAGTCTCTCCTCAGCATTGTTGGGGAAGGCTGAGTGTCGCGGCGGGTGCCGGCGCTATCGCAATCCCGCCAGGAGGAACGCTCAAACAGTGAAATCATACCAAACCGCGTCGGCCAGACAACAAATACTTTGAAAGTGTGTGTCACCAAGGATGGCCGCAAAACGGCGGAGTTGAATCGCGCGTCAACCTAGAATCCCATTCGCGCGGCCCAATACAGAACCGCGGTCCCAACCACAATCCGGTAAATCGCAAACGGAGCGAACCCATGCTTCCTCACCCACGCCAAAAACCACGCCACCGCCCCATACGCCACAATGAACGACACCACAAATCCGATCGCCAGCACCACCCACCCGTGCGGATCAATATGTGTCACTCCGATCGCATTCTCGCCCTTGCCCCGCAACGATTTCAGCAAATCATAACAAGTCGCCACGACCATCGTCGGAATCGAAAGAAAAAACGAAAACTCCAGTGCCGACGCCCGCGACATCCCCGCCAACTGCCCCGCTGCAATGGTGGACATCGATCGCGACGTTCCCGGAAACACCGCCGACAGAATCTGGCACGCCCCAATCCAGACTGCCTGCGCCATGCTCATATCTTCGATATGCCACGTACGAATGCGCGTCCCCGTTGCTCCGAGCCCCGCGGCCTCTGATTCGGAATTCAGCTCGTCCACGATCCACATCACCAATCCGCCGATCAACAGGGAACATCCTATGATGTACAGGCTCTCCAGATGTTTCCCAATCACTTTCGTCAGCAAAAACGCCGGAATTGCCGTAACCACAAATGCTACCATCACCAGGCTCAACGGATGCGTCAGAAATGTCCGGTCCCCACGCTCGCCATCCGGAAAACTGGCGAACAGTTTCGCAATCCGCTCGCGAAAATAAATTGGCAAGCACAGGATTGCCCCCAACTGAATCACGATCGTGTACATCTTCCAGTAACCGCTGTCGGCGCCCATGCTCGGGGCTAATCCAAAGCTGTGAAAGAGCGCTTCCGCTATGCGCAAATGCGCCGTCGAGCTGACCGGCAAAAATTCCGTCAGTCCTTCGACAATTCCCAGCAGCAGGGACAAAATATAATCGTTCAACTGTTTTCTCCGGGGTGCGTGCTGGTCCTGAGCGCCGGCGCAGGCAAGAGTTTGCGCATTTCGTAGGCGTCTAGCCGGCCCAGGTAATAGCGCTTCAACACTGCTTCGATACGATAGCCGTGCCGCTTCCAGAAGGCAACCGCTGCGTCATTCTCGATTGCCGTTTCCAGTAGTATCGTTCGCACCCCACGCGCCGCCAAGTTCGTTTCCAGCTCCCCCAGCAGCGCCGTGCCCACCCCATGCCGTCTCTGCGTCTCGGCAACATCCAGCGTCAAAATGTGCGCCAGCGGAGGATTTTCCTCGGACACAATGAATCCCGCAGCGTGGCTATCTTCCATCGCCACTACGCAGTCTGCCGAAGCCATCGTCAAGAAATGCCGCAGCGTGCTTTTCGAATAGGAGATCCCTGGAGGGAAGCAAGCCTGATCCAATTTATGAAGTGCCGCGAAGTCATGCGGCTCATAGGATCGCAGCGTCAGCGCCATGCCGCGATTGTAGAACAGTTCTTCCGTAGCGGCGGTTCTAGTGGCCCGCCGCAGGCATCTTCAATCCCAGCGCCTTCAGCGTGACCTCATCTGGCACCGGCTTGCCGTTCTCCTTCGTCACCACCCCGAACCCGCCGCTGTAATCCCACATCGTCCACCCGATGCCATATTTTTCCAGCGTCGTTCGAACATCGGAAATCCACGCCGCGCGATCCTGCGGGTTGGACGTCTTGCGATAAACCCCAAACTCGTTGCACGTCACCGGAACATTCCATCGTGTGGCCCACGCGCCCACTTGCCCGATCTCTCCCTCCATGCGCGCAGCGTTCCACCGATCCAGCCCGTAATGAATCGCCTGCAACCGGTTCACCGGGTCGGGAATCAGCGCCGCCGCCGCTTGCACGTTCTCCGGCGTCGAGGGGTAGGGAAGCTCTTTCAGATAGTGCACATAATTCGTACTCCACGTCGCGCCCTGATGCGTGAAAATGTGCGGATCGTAAAAGTGAAAGTTGTAAATGATGTTCGAATCGCGCAGCGGATCAAAAAACAGCAGCTCATTCTCCGACGACCAAAACGCCCCCGCCACAATGATCGTGTGCTGCGGCGCGCCTTCCCGAATCGCCACTGCCACCTTCGTCTGCACTCCCTCCCAGCGAAATCGATCGTGGAATTCCGGCTCGTTCAGCACCTCAAAGAAAACAAGCTCGGGATTCAGCGCCGAATAATGCCGCGCCAGCGCCCGCCAGTAGTCCTCGAACTGCTCCACAAAGCCATCGTCCGTCGCCAGCCTCTGTTTGAAATCACTCTCCGGATGCACATCAATAATCACCGCCAGCCCGTGATCCAGAATCATCTTCACCGCCGCATCCAGGTATCCCAAATAATCCGCCGGAATCTCATCCGCCTGTCCGCGCCGAAACATCGGCTGCGGATTCACGCTCAACCGCACGTGATCGAATCCCATCGCCTTGATCAACGCAATGTCCTGCGCCGTGTTCCACGTTTCGAAGTGCTCCTTGACATAGCCCTTCTGGTCGTAAACTTGCGCAAACCATTCGCTCAAATTGATTCCGTGACGCAAACGCGTCGCCCGGCGCTGCGCCAGGCTGGCGTCAGAATTGGCCTGCGCAAATCCCGCCGGTTCCGCAAAAAAGAACGCCCCGAGCAGCAGTGCAGCCGGAAAAAATAGGGGCACGATAAATCGTGCCCCTATTGCTACCTCGAATCGTCTTGTCCCCCTCATAGTTTTACGGTGACGGTCTTCACCTCGGTGTAATTCGCCAGCCCGTACTCGCCCAGCTCGCGCCCGATCCCCGACTGCTTGAACCCGCCGAATGGCGCGCCCGCATCGAACACGTCGTAGCAATTCACCCACACCGTCCCCGCGCGCACGCTATCGGCGATCTTATGCGCCTTCTTGATGTCCTTCGTCCACACTGCCGCCGCGAGCCCATACACCGACTTGTTCGCCCGCTCCACCACCTCGCTCATGTCCCTGAACTTCAGAATGGACATGACCGGCCCGAAGATCTCTTCCTGCGCGATCTTCATATTGTCTTGCACGTCGGCAAACACCGTCGGCTCGATGAAGTAGCCCTTGTTGCCCACGCGGTTGCCGCCCGCCACCAGCTTGGCTTTTTCCTGCTTCCCGGAGTCAATGTATCCCATCACCTTATTAAATTGGTCTTGATCCACCTGCGGCCCCTGCTCCGTAGTCTTGTCGAACGGATTGCCCACCGTGCGCTTCTTCGCCCGCGCCGCGCTCTTCTCCACGAATTCGTCATACGCCTTCTCTTCCACATACAGCCGCGAACCCGCGCAGCAGCACTGCCCCTGGTTGAAGAATAACGCAAAGTGCGCGCCCTCGATCGCCTCATCCATGTCTGCATCCGCGAACACGATGTTCGGGCTCTTCCCGCCCAGCTCCAGCGTCACGCGCTTCAAGTTCGTGTCCGCCGCCGCCCGCATGATCAGATGTCCCACTTCCGTCGAGCCCGTGAACGCCACCTTGTCCACGTCCATGTGCCGCGCAATCGCAGCTCCGGCCGTCGGTCCGTATCCCGGCAGCAAATTCACCACGCCTTCGGGGAACCCCGCCTCCAGCATCAATTCACCCACCATCAGTGCCGTTAGCGGCGTCTGTTCCGCCGGCTTCATCACCACCGTGCAACCCGTCGACAGCGCCGGCCCCAGCTTCCACGCCTGCATCAACAGCGGAAAATTCCACGGAATAATCTGCCCCACCACGCCCACCGGTTCATGCTTGGTGTAGCAGAAATAGTTGCCGTTAACAGGAATCGTCTTCCCCTGATTCTTGTCCGCCCACCCTGCGAAATATCGGTAGCACGCAATCGTCAGCGGAACATCCGCCGCCCGCGCCACGTGATACGGCTTCCCGTTATCCAGCGCCTCCAGTTGCGCCAGCTCATCCGCATGCTTCTCCATCAAGTCCGCCAGCTTGTTCATCAGCACGCCGCGCTGCGACGCGCTCATCTTCCTCCACGCGCCCTTGTCAAACGCCGCGCGCGCCGCCGCCACCGCCTTGTCCACATCCGCAGCGTCCGCCTCCGCCACCTGCGTAATCACTTCTCCCGTCGAAGGATTAACCGTCGGGAAAGTTTTCCCCGAAGCGCTGTCCACCCATTTCCCATTGATCAGTAATTTCGTCGGTCCAATCTTGACATTCTTTTCCAATACCGCCGTCGCCGTAGCCATTTTGCTTTCCTCCTCTTTCCGTGCCCGTAGTGGCCGGTCTTCAGACCGGTGCGTTTCGGTCCCGGCGTTTTCCGCCGGGAAGACCCGTGCTTCTCGGCGAAGAAGTGTGCAGGATAAAACCCCTTTTACCCTGTCGTCGCCGAAGGCAAGCCCCGCCAGGCGCGAGCCTGCCGCCACGAAAAGCCTATACCCGCGCAGCCGACGAGGCAAGCCGCTTCGCCTCGCGTAGTGGCAAGGCCTGCAGCCCGCCATTTCGGCTTCATGCTTTCCTAATAAAAGCCTCAGGATTTCCTCAAAGTCCTTTCCTTACCATCTGAAATGACGGTTGCTAGGGGAGGGTTTATCATGTCAACGGGTCCAAAGGGGACAGAGCAGGATTCCATTGCGCAGTGTAGTGTTTGTGGCCGTATCGAGCCATTATGCGAGCTTCCTGGAAGAACAGACAAATGCTGTCTGGAGTGCAGCGCAGACTTGGCCACGGCCATCCTGTTAAGTACGGAGATAGACGCCGCAACATTTGCCGGGAGGAGTACAAACGCATTAGTATCTGAATTTTCCGAAGTCACCTGCCGGATGCTGGAACGCTCTCAATCCGCGGAACTGGGCAATGGCTGAGCCTCTACCCGCTATAATAGCGATGCCGTTGCGCGGAATTTCACTCCGGGAGAGAAGTTACCGAACCCATGCAAGACGCGGCGAAAAATCTGCTCCTGGTCCTCGTTGCGCTTTTCCCCATCGTGGACCCGCTCGGAGGCAGCCCCTTCTTTCTGGCGCTGACTAGGGAATACGCGCCGGAAGCGCGAAAAGCATTGTCATGGCGCATTGCCATGAACAGTTTTTTCTTGCTGGTGGGGTCGTACTTTGTTGGGACATACGTGCTCGCCTTTTTTGGCATTTCGCTGCCAGTCGTGCAGGTCGGCGGAGGCCTCATCGTCATCGCCACAGGGTGGACGCTGCTCAAGCAGCGTGACGACGAAAAACACGACGTGCACAGAACCGTCCAGCCACAGGACACCTTCCACCAGGCCTTCTATCCCTTGACGATGCCTCTCACCGTAGGCCCCGGATCCATCTCCGTGGCCATCACCCTGGGTGCCAACGCCGCCCACCATCACGCGTACAATCCATTGACAATCTCGGCTGCACTCCTCGGTTTGGTCTTGATCGCCATCAGCATTTGGCTCTGCTACGGATTTGCCGACCGCTTGGCGCAAATCCTGGGAGCAACGGGCATGACCGTAATCACTCAATTGTCCTCGTTTTTCCTGGTTTGTATCGGTGTCCAGATCGCCTGGAACGGCATCAAAGCCTTGCTCGAGTCAGTGACCCTGCATATTGCCTGACCATGGCTTTTTTGCCCTTGTAGTGGCCGGTCTTCAGACCGGTGGCTTCATCAGGTGCTTCTTAAGCGCTCGCGGGGCGCACTCGTCAGTCAAAATTCTCATTTCAGCCGGGCGATCAAGCTGAGCCGTGCTTCCTCAATCGCGGCCACGGCAAGTTCGCGGCTGACGCTGGGGTACTCTTCCAGGAATTGATCCAGCGTGTCGCCTCCTTCTAAATAGTCCGTTAAGACTGGTGCATTCGACAAGTCGATGCAACACCATCTGATGTAAGTCTGCTGTGTAAAGGTGGTGTTGGCATGAGACCAGGACAACGATTTGGGCTTTCTGCGATCGATAAGCGTGACGTTTGGAGCCGGTG
>Ga0210394_10000579_pt1 | contig 73750 bp, 64 predicted proteins | sample IncBWC12MmetaG_FD_160121 | JGI IMG/M metagenome (GOLD analysis project Ga0210394, IMG submission 160121) | Forest soil microbial communities from Barre Woods Harvard Forest LTER site, Petersham, Massachusetts, United States - Inc-BW-C-12-M | ecosystem: Environmental > Terrestrial > Soil >... | reverse complement strand
CGGTGGCGGTACTACGGACCGCAGAACTCCGAGCTCGCGAGCGGCAACCCGCTGCTCAACGGGGATGGCATCCAGCCCTTCCCGGGCACCGAGCACATCCCCGCCTACAGCTACTTCGATCTGACGGGGACCTTCAACGTCTACAAGAACATCAGACTCGAGCTGGGCGTCAACAACATCGCCGACAAGGTGCCGCCGCTGATTGTCGGCGCGGACTGCTCCACCAGCAGCCCGGCCGGCGCCAACTGCAACGGCAACACCTTCCCCGGAGTCTACGACGCGATGGGTCGTTACCTGTTCGCCACCATCACGGCGCAGTTCTAAGGGCGGGAGTCTGTTGAAACGGCAGACGACGGGCCGCAAAGCCCGGATCAGCATGGCACGAGACGCAGCCCGCGACTGCATCATGTGCGCGGCCACCTGATGCGGCGGAGTAGCGAAGTCTTTTGGCGTGTTCCGCACCTGCGCGGCGGCGCGCGCTCTGGAGTCATTCGAACACGCACCGTGACCTGGACTTTCGATGAGCCGTCAGTCCGGCACGCCAGGGTCGTTCCCGCGCAAGTGAGATCGTCCGCGGGGGCCTAGTCGCTCCACATCCCTCCAGACCATGCCCGTGCTCGCCAACGTGCTACGCCCCCGCGCCACGCTCAATCCTTCGATATCCGAACGAGCGAACGCAACCTTGCAGCTGCCTTACGCGGGCTATTACATCAATCTCGAACGCAGTGCCAGCCGGCGCGCGAGTGTCGAAGGACAGCTGCGGGCACTTGGCCTCGAGCGCACCTACTCCCGTTTTGCGGCGGTCGAAGGACGAGATGCGGCCGGCGTCGCCGGATCGATCGCGAGTGGCGAGTATGGATGCTTCGCCTCCCACGCGCAGCTGCTGAGCGCCGCCGCCGTTGGCACACGGCACGTACACGTACTGGAGGATGATGTCCTACTGTCGCCTGAGCTCCCCCTGCTCATCGGCACGCTTGTCACTCGTGGCGCACTCGATAGCTTCGACCTGATATTCACTGACACTTTCGTTCCGCTCGACCCTCCGCACATTCGGTTCTACGAACAGGCATATCGAGGCCGCGAGCCGCTCGGTCGCCAGCCAGCGCTCTTGCAGGAAGCGACAGTTATCGATCTCAAGGGAGTCTATTGGGCTTGTACGAGCTCCTACGTGGCGGCGCAACGATCGCTTAAGCGCATCGCGGCACTGCTCAATGACGCGCTACGGGCCGGACCAAGTGAGCCGGTGGATATCTATCTTCGCCATCTGGTAAACAACGGGGAGCTGAAGGCGGCGGTTTGCCTGCCCTTCGTCACGTCCATCGATCTCGCGCTTGACCTTGACACCACGATCAGTCGCGGCGCAGTCGGCCCCGACCTCACCCGGTTGGCGTGTAACATCGTGCGCCATAGCTATTTTGTTCGCCCAGACCTGGAGGCTATCCGACGGATAACTGAACAGTTCTTCCCTGTGGGCGTGAGAACTGCCCGGGGCGAGACCATCGCCCGAATGTTGGAGTTTGCGGTGTTCGGGGAGTACCGAACGTCGTTTTGACGGAGCCCCGGCTTACTGGCCCGATAGTTCCCGGGGGGCGAGGCGGAGCGCGCCTTTGTCCCGTGAGCGCCCTTGGGTCAGGGGTAACACCCGTAGTATCTCGTCACGGTACCGTGGATCGGAACGCAGCACTGACCCCGACAGCATCGTAAAGCTGTAGATGCGCCGACCCATCCGCTGTGCGTACTCGATAGATCGAATATTGATCATCAGGCAGCGCCCGATGCGGATGAAGCCGTCGCCGGCCAGAACGCCCGCCAGGCGCTTGATGGAATCCCGACTGATATATTCGGCTCCGCCGCAGCGAAATTTTACGTAGTTGCCGTGCGACTCGATGCAATCGACTCTCGCAGCCTTAAGCACGTAGAGACGATGCTCCCGCTCACCTACAACCACCCCAAGCGAGCCTTCCGCGGGGGAGGGCGCCGGTTCGGCGTCCCGGGTGTCGAGCGAGGCTTGCACGGCATCTGCTTGCATAACTTCCTGTCTACACTCCCACTAGATCACGGATAAGCAGTCACCCTGTTGTTCAAAAAAAGCGCTGGGCTGCCATGGGGTCACTTCCGCCCGTCCACCGCAGACGGATAGCCCTGCCCACCGAAGTAACACTCGACGGCCTGCACCTGTTCACCTTTGAGCCGAAAATACTCCACGTTACGGAACGTCTTATCGCTCGCGGTGTGACAGAGGTACATCACAAACGCGTCGTTGCCCGCTCCAACCACATGCTCCAGGTCAAAGTGCCCGAGCAAAGCAATCTGCGTGTCCCAGCAACCTTTCTTGAAGGCGCTCTTACTGATCTGAGCGTCGACCGGGCTTGAAAATGTGAAGTCGTCAGTCAGCAGCGTGTTGAACGCGAGCCAGTCCTTTTTCTCCCAGCCCGCATAGTATTTCCGCACCAGCGCTTCGCTTTTCGCGCTAAGTCCCGCCTCGGCGCGCGCGCGGGCAATCTGCGGAATGCTCGCCGCTGCAGCCAGTGCGCAGGCCCCCGCCCCGAGCAGTGTCCGGCGCGACAGTGCTGCCTCTCTCATGACTCATTTCCTTTGCATTGTCAGCAGTCGCACGATCTAGGCTTCCTCATGAGCCCTGGGCAATTCGCCACAGAGACGCTTGCCACTTCTAGACTATCCCATACGGTTAACTATTATTGCGCGACTGTTCCTCTGTCAAGCGATAAATGTGTTCTGGTTGCCACGAATCCAGGCAATATCTCGAGTGGCCAGCAGCAGTGTGCAACGTTAGACACCTCACTGCCTCGTGAGGTTTAAGATGCCCGCCGTACCCGGTAGGCCTTTAAGGTGCGTTGCTCCGATACCACGCAGGGGGCGGGAACGGGCCTTCGACGCCCCCAAAGCCAGTCCTGTAGGGACGCCGACTCGGCCCTGACTCTACTGCCTGCTCAGGGAGAGCACCGGTCAGGCCGTTCAGGCGGCGACAAACGCGGAGCCTGTGGCGGCCCAATTATACTTCACTATATGGTGCACTGGAAAAGATGCGGCCGGCGGCCTGGCAGTGCTCTGAGGCACTTGGTCGCAGCCTGAGCGGCCAGGCGTCCAGGTTGACACCCGGCGCAGGGTGCACGAGACTGTTCTCTACATGGTGAAGTATAACGCTCTCAAGCTTGATCGCTCCTTCGGGGCTTTGGCCGACCAGACGCGCCGCGCAATACTCGACCGGCTCGAACGCGAAGACGGCGTCTCCATCAGCGAGCTCGCCAGGCCCTTCACCATAGCGCTGCCAGGGGTAATGAAGCACGTGGATGTTCTCGAGGATTCCGCTACCCGCTGGAAGCAGGGGCGTACCGTCACGGTGCGACTGCGACCTGACCCCATGAGAAGCCCGCTGGACTGGCTGAGTCGCTACGAACGCTTGTGGACGAGTCGCCTCGATCGTCTTGCCAGGTACGCCGAAAGTGAAGAGTCCAAAGCGCGCAGGAAGGGCCGATGACCAGTTTGACGCTAGTGCGCCGAATCGGGGCGCGACCAGAGATCGTATTCGCAGCCTTGAGCACCCCAGAGGGCATTGTCCACTGGTGGGGGCCTGACGAAGGTCCCGTTCTGATCGCCGAGATCGATGCACGGGTGGGGGGCCGCTTCCGGCTGCGGTTTCGCAAGATGGACGGAACCGAGCATGAGGCGAGCGGTGAGTGCCTCGAGGTGGTGGATTCCAAGCGCCTGGTTATGACCTGGCAATGGACGTTCGGCGGTGAACCTGACGAGCGCGACAAGGTGTCGCGCGTCGCAATGGATCTGCGGCCGATCGATAACGGGACCGAGCTCACTTTCACCCACGAACAGCTGCAGACCGAGATTTCCCGCGATAGCCACAAATGGGGCTGGAACGGCGCGCTGGACAAGCTCGAACGTTATCTGCGGGTCGAGTCAGAGGTGGCAACCGCGCGTTGAGTTCGGGGCTCAGGCCAATCGGCCCACACCAGGCTCGGCAGACCTCTGCTTCGTTACGACCCTCCGATCTTCTGGTCTGTTACCTTCGCGGGCCGTTTTCATCAGCGACGCCTCGCAGGGCGGCCGTTGCAAGTGCTTTAGTCCGGAAGCTAAGGCGACACGGCGTCAAGTGCCGGATCGCCCCCGCGACGCCGTCGCTGGCAGCGGTGTAGCGTTCGCCGAGTCGGCAAGCCCGTCATCCACTTCCCCGTCTCGAATCGGCTATGCTCAAAAGGGACCCGGCCTGTACACAATCAAAAACAGACCCTAAAGAGTCTTGCGGTAGACCCTCAGTTCAAGGCATTCCTGCGCCAGACACGCCTTGCGACGCCGTACGTGCCACAGTGTCGTTTGGAGTAAGTCACTTCGCTGAATTTGCACGGAATGACCGACGGACTTTCGCATTTTTTTGGGATCTGGCCGGTGATGAGCCTGTACGGGATCGCGGCCATTTCCGTTCTTATATAGGTGTATCTCTTGCTGGGCCGGGGTCGGTTTTGGCGCGTTGCGGCTCACCGCGCGGCGGTCCTTCCTCCGACCGCCGCGCGCCGTGTCGTCGTGGTGATTCCGGCGAGGAACGAGGCAGCGGTCATAGGGACTGCAGTGGCGTCCCTCGCGCGCCAGACATTCAGCGGTCCTATCCATCTCATCGTGATCGACGACGGCAGCACCGACGGCACCGCGGAGGTGGCCCTGGCCGCCGCCCGCGCTGCCGGAGCATTGCCGTGCTTTGAGCTGCTGCGCGGCGCTGCGCTACCCAGCGGCTGGACCGGGAAATTGTGGGCCCTTTCGCAAGGACTAACGGCGGCCGCTGAACTCAATGCCGATTACCTCCTTTTCTCGGATGCCGACACTTGCCATGGCCCCACGAGCGTCGCCTCGCTCGTGGCAGACGCGGAGGCAAATGACCGTGACCTCGTGTCGCATATGGTGAAGCTGTCTGCGGCCACGCGCGCGGAAAGACTGCTGATTCCGGCCTTCGTGTTTTTCTTCTTCAAGCTCTATCCACCGGCCTGGATCGCAGATCCACAGCGCAGGCTGGCCGCGGCAGCTGGCGGTTGCATACTGATGCGCCCCGCAGCGCTGGCTCGTGCCGGGGGACTGCAGGCGATCCGCTCGTATATCATCGATGACTGCGCGCTGGCCCGGGCGGTCAAGCACTCCGGTGGTCGCATATCGCTGCAACTTGCCGAGGAAACAACAAGCCTTCGAAGCTACGCTTCGTTCGCAGAGATCGGCGCGATGATCTCCCGCACGGCCTTTGCGCAGTTACGCCATTCGTACCTGATGCTCGCGGCAACGCTGCTGGGCCTGTTTGTGACCTACCTGCTGCCGGCGCTCTTGCTCTTCAGCGGTGATCCGCCTCTGGTTTGCCTGGGCCTGGCCGCGCTGCTTCTGATGAGCCTTTGCTATCTGCCGATGGTGCGCTTCTACGGTCTGTCGCCGCTCTGGAGTGTGTGTTTGCCGGTGATTGCGATCTTCTATACGGGTGCCGTGATCCATTCCGCCGTGCAATACGCTCGCGGTAGCGGGGGCATGTGGAAGGGACGCGTGCAGGATACGTGAGACCTGCGGATCGAGCCTATCGGAGCCACGAATGAAGCGGTTACGCACGAGCCAGATCGTCCTGGGTCTGCTTTGCCTGATGTATTTCATCACCTACCTCGACCGCGTCAACGTCAGCAGCGCCGCGGCCGGATTCGCCAAGGACTTCCAACTCAACAAGACCGAGATCGGCCTGGTGTTCTCCGCGTTCGCCTATCCCTACCTCGTGTTCCAAATCATCGGCGGTTGGATCAGCGACCGCTTCGGCGCTCGCCGCACGCTGATTGCCTGCGGCCTGATCTGGGCCAGCGCCACAGTCTTCACGGGCCTGGCGGGGGGACTCGCCTCACTGCTGCTCGCCCGAGTGCTGCTCGGCTTGGGCGAAGGCGCCACCTTTCCTGCCGCCACCACCGCCATGTCTCGCTGGGTCGCGATGGGGCAACGCGGCTACGCGCAAGGGATCACGCATGCGGCCGCGCGCATCGGCAACGCCGTGGCCCCCGCCGTGATCGTCTTCCTCATGGCCGCGTGGGGTTGGCGCGCCTCGTTCTACGTGTGTGCGGCGCTCAGCTTTGCCTGGGTGGCGCTCTGGGCGCTGACCTTCACCGAGCACCCGAAGAATCATCCGCGCATCACGGAGGCAGAGCTGGCGAGGCTGCCGGCGCCGGCCACGAGGGCGCTCCACGTTCCGTGGGGGCCTTTGTTCAAACGCATGGCGCCCGTGACCATGGTTTATTTCTGCTACGGCTGGACCTTGTGGTTGTTCCTCAGCTGGATTCCGCAATACTTCCTGCACAGCCATGACCTCGACCTGAAGAAATCTGCACTGTTCTCATCGGGCGTATTTTTTGCGGGCGTGCTGGGCGACACGCTCGGGGGGATAGCCACCGACCAATTATTCAAACGCAGCGGCAGCCTCAAGCGCGCGCGCAGCTCTATGGTCTCGATGTGCATGTTCATGTCTCTGCTGTCGCTCTCCCCGCTGATGTTCACCCACGATCTCGGCATATCGCTGTGTTGTCTTTCCGCAGGCTTCTTTTTTTCCGAAATGACCATCGGTCCAATGTGGGCGATCCCGATGGATATTGCTCCTGACTACAGCGGCACGGCGAGCGGCATGATGAACTCGGGCTCGGCTCTGGCGGCGATCATCAGTCCCGTTGTGGGCGGCTATCTGATCGACAAGACCGGCAACTGGCAGCTGCCGTTTCTCGGCAGCATGTTACTCATGGTCGCAGGCGTGTTGCTCGCATTCCGTATGCGCCCGGACAGCAGGTTCGAGGCGCTGTCTTGAGTGTCCACCCGCACCGCCCCACTTTCCGCCACATTATCGGCACTCAGGCCAGGTGTGCTGCGAATCGTAGGCGCACGTAGTCCGCGATCCAATTCCCGTGCGCGTCGCAAAGTTGCGGCCTGATGCGTTCACGCACGCAGGTGAGGTATTGCTGTCGTTCCGTCGCCGGCAGCACACCAGCGAAAGAGCCTGCGAAGGTTGTAAGCCAACCCATCACATCGCCCGGAAGGGGAGTGGGGCGCGGGATCAGTTCGATGTACTTTACCTTGAAACCACACGCTGATAACCGCGCACCGTAGTCGCTGGCAGTGGGAAGATACCAAGGGTCGGCCGCGTCGCCGTCATAGCCGCGACAGTTCAGTTCTTCAATGAGCGCAGATTGGATGATTCTGACGTTCCCGTGGCCGCCCATCTCAGCGACGAAGCGACCGTTGGGTCGCAGCGCTCGCGCGACGCGGCGGATCACCCCGTCGGGGTCTTTCATCCAATGAAGGGCGGCATTGCTAAAGGCTGCGTCAAAGTGCGGGCCGAATTCCATGTCATAGACACCCATTTCCATGACATCGAGCCCGAGCTTCCGGGCGGATGCAACGAAGTCCGCGCTGGCGTCGATACCTAACACTTTGCAGCCGCGGTCGGCGATTTTCTTGGTCAGTACCCCGTCGCCGCAACCCAGATCGAGGATGTGTTCCCCGGGTCTCGGAGCAAGCAACTCGAGGACCGGCATGCCCAGATCGGTGACGAACCGTGCATTCCTGGCGTAGCCTTCGGAATTCCAGGTTTGTGTCGTCATAACCAGCCTGCACTTTCCGCAGGCAGCCTCCCACGCGTGCCCATGCGATGCCGCTGAGGGTAGAATTTTGTCCTCATTGTTGTACAGTTTTCGTACGAAGCCGCCCATGAAGTGGGGGGTTTCGAATGCGCCGGACGATCATGCCCGCTACTCGCCGAGCGCTACGAGAGCGGATCCGCAGGCTCGCGCCGGAGCGTCGCGGCGATTGCCGGACGCACACAGCGAGAATCAGGTAGCTCGTCGGCGGAACACCTTCACGGTAAGCACCACAATGCCAAGCGCTCCCAAGGGCAGCACCATAAACACGGCCATAGCGTAGAGCAGCGGCAACAGGTCTTTCATGGCAGCCTTACTCGTTGGCGATTCCTGTGACACAGCCGATGCAGCTCACTCGGATGCGACCGAAACATCATTAGTTGGCCCTCTGACGGCGCAGGGGCGCGGGAGCGCAAGCTGAAGGAAAAGGGCCGGTATCGCACAGGATGGATGGTCCGTTCCTTCACCACCAGATCCCTCACTGTCTCGAGTGTTTCGGCGCGCGTCCGCCGGCGCTGCAAAAGGGGCATGCAGGCCGACGACGTGTTGACTATAAGCCCGGCGGGGCGTGGTCGATCTGTGCGATTCCGTACACAAGACCGACTCACCCGGTCGCGGCCCTTTATGTCAAATCGACGCGGCTTGCACCGTGATCGATGCGGCTTGTACCGCGTGAGAGCATCTGCTGCGCAGGCCCCAGGCCGAAGCCTGAGGGTGCTTTGTCAGGCGAGTCATCGCGAGCGCATGACCCGCGCCGTCAACGCTACCTGTTGGGGCGCTGCTCACTTTGATGAGCCATTCCCCATACAAAGGCTGCCACTGCTCTGACGTCCGCGTCATTCAAGGGCGCCCCGCCACGCGGCGGCATTGCCCCGTCAGCATGTTTCGGACTCACCACGCCCTTGGTGATCGTTGCGGCGATCGCCTGCCAGCTGCCGTCTCCCCAACTCCACTCTCCGCTGGTCAGGTTGGGGCCGACGGTGCTGCCTTTGCCATCCGACCCGTGGCAGCCGCTGCAGGTGCCGCCGGCGGATTCGCCCCAAAAGATTCGTGACCCGCGCAGCATCTGCGCGTGCGTCGCTCCCGGCGGCATCGGCAGCGAAGCGACGTCCACCGCGGGCTCGCGGCTGGCGGATATAACGGGAGGTCGAGCGCCTTGAAGCTTTACGTCCGTGGCGGATCCGGAATAGGTGATACGCCAGATCTTGCCGTGAACGTCTTCGGATACGTATAGCGATCCGTCGAGAGCTACCGCCAGCCCAGTCGGTCGGGCGAGCGCCCGGCCCGGCTCCTTGTAGGTGCCCGCAAATCCGTCCGCAAACACAATGTAGTCCCCTGCAGGGCGGCCGTCGGCGAGCGGCTGAAAGACGACGGTGTAGCCAGCCTGAGTGGCTGGTGCGCGATTCCACGAGCCATGAAAGGCGATGAAGGCACCTCCCCGATAAGGGTTCGGAAATTGCTTCGCCTTATAGATCACCAGGTCGTTCGGAGCCCAGTGCGCCGGGAAGAAGAATGCGGGTCCACGCTTCTCGGAGCACACGCCGATCTTGCTGCCACCGTCGCCGCCGTACTCCGGTGCGAGTACCAGCTTCCTCTGTAACCCATCGTAGTAACACTTGGGCCAGCCGTAGTCGCCTCCCTGCTCCAGAATGAATACTTCTTCCGCGGGCAACTCATGGCCGTTTTTCGCACTGAAGAGCTGCGGATAGTTCTCAAGTAGCTGGTCACGACCGTGCTGCGTGACGAACAGCCGACCTGCTGAGTCGAAATCCATGCCTTCGCCGTTGCGGATTCCGGTCGCATAGCGCTCGGCACGCGAGAACTTCTGGCCCGTCTTATTGGCGTCAAAGCGCCAGATCCCGCCGCGCGTCTCAAGTTCGGAGCACGGCTCGTGACCCTTCGTACCCGGCATCCGGTTTTCAATGTCACAGGCGTTGGTGGCGGTTCCCACGTCCACGAACAGGTTGCCCTTGGCGTCGATCACGAAGGGGTGCATCGGGTGATCACCGCTGAGCGGAAGTCCGAGCACGACGACTTCCGCTTTCCCCGTGGGCACGATTGACCCCGCGGTCAGGGGATATCGGACGATACGGTCGTCGACCTCTGCATAGAGCGCGCGCTGGTAGATCGCGATTCCCGTCCCGCCTGCCGCTCCTTCCTTGACGCCGTCGCCGAAGCGCCTGATGAGGTCGGCTTGCCCCGTGCCGCGTGTGTCCTTCAGCGCCACGAGGAAACCACCCGCGGGCAGCTTGTCCACATGACCGTAGGTGTAGTAGTCCCCACTCCAGGTATTCACGTACACGGTTCCATCCTGGGCGACCGCCACATGGCGTGCATGCCCCAAGTGGTCTGCAAATACCGTCGCGCAGAACCCGGGTGGCAGACTGAGCCCTGCATTGTCTGCGGGACACGCCTCGGATGCTGAAGCCGCGTGCACCGCACCGCCCGCAATCGTCGCAAACAAGGTGAAGAGATAACCCGACAGCCGCCACTTGCTCATAATCTTCATTCAGGAATTTTGGTGATATCGCAGTGTTGACAGGTCGCGCAGTCGAAAACGCGAGGGATCATGAGAGCGCGGACTACGGGGCCTTCTTCGGACGCGAGAACAACCGCACCAGCGACGCCTTGGCGAGCGTTTTGGTCGAGATTTCGTAATCGATGTTTGCCGCCGTCGATGTCTCCGGCACGCTCAGGTGCTCGACGCTCAGCGCGTACACGGTGATCGTGTAGTGGTGCGGCGGATCACCCTCGTCCGGACAAGGACCATAGTAGTGAGCCTCGGGAGCGTCGCCATCGGGCTTCCCCTGCCGCGCCCCCTGAGGCATGCCGGGACTGCCCGGAGCGCCGGCACCGCGCGCAAGCTGCGTGGTGGTTGCAGGAATGTCATAGATCAGCCAATGCCACCATCCCGACGCCGGAGGACGGTAGGGGTCAAACATCGTCACCGCGAAGCTCTTCGTACCGGCGGGGACGTTGCTCCACAGGAGCGCCGGCGACTCGTTCGGACCGTGACAGCCGAAGGCATTGGCGGTGAAGCGCTCGGCGATGGGCTTTCCGGACGGCAGATCGGGGCTGGATAGCGTAAACACCGCATCCGCACCCCATGCAGCCGAACAACAGCCCAAGACAAACAAACACAGAGCGATTGTGTTTTTCATTCTGATTTCCTCGCTGGCCGGTATGGGTGACGGCGCGTGCCCATGCAGTCGGCGCCTGAGACCCGTAACACATCAATGAACATATCACTTCCCACACCCAGTCGACACAAGCGACCCGGGAATCCCAGGAGAACCGCTGCGTGCAGCGGGCGCTCGAGATCATGCGCTGTGAGGAATTTCGCGAGGCGAGCGCCGAGCTGCCCGGGGTATGCCATCAAGGATGCCGGCGGATCATGAGCCTCCGCCAAGGCTTCGGTCCGTCAGCCGTTTGCTTGCGCTGAGTCCCGTCTTTCGAAGACCAGCCACAGCCGGCGGCGCTTGCTGCAGCGTTGCTGCAGTCCGTCGGTGATGCCGTGAAAGCCTGCGCGCGAGGCCGCCCGCAGATAGCTGACCAGGTGGTGCTTGCGCGTCTCGAGGTTACGCGTGGCGATGTGACAGGCGGCGTGGACAGCGGCAGCCCCGCAGGGGACGCGGGAGTTCGCATCGCCACCTCTGCGCCAAAGGCTGCCCATTCCCGGAGCTCCGGATCCTGCGCGCCGCATGGTCAGTCAGCGCACCGCTGCCAGTTGCCGTCGTGATGCGGCTTCCAGGAACCGGCTTCCTGCAGGTTGCCGTCTTCGCCATAGACATTGATATGCAGGACAGTCGCGCGGCGCTCGCGTGAGGCGTCCAGGCTCATCTCGCCGGTGAACAGCCAGGTGCGCATTGCGCGCGCCCAACACATCCAGACTCGTCCGTCCAGACTTGCCTTCGACGCGAGCCGTTGCAGCGACACCGGGAGCGCTGCGGGGTCGCGAATCCGGTAGGCATCCCCCGGCAGAATGTCGTTACGCGCGCTGAACGCCTCGAGCAGTCGCTCGACGTGCGAGGGCTGCTGCAACGTGCGTAGTCGAATCGTTTCTGCTGGCACGAACCTGAACCTCGCAATGCCCGGCGGAGGTTGATTGCAACACACCGGCTGCTGCCATTGAATGCGGGGAAATTGCTGCGAGAGTAGGGGGAACTACTTACGGTCGTAGTCCCGCACCTACAGATGCGACGCTTATGTCGAACTGACTGTCTGCACCAGCGGCCGATAGTTGCCGTTGTTCAACGTCACGATCTGGCCGACGGCGAACGGCCAGCCCTGGGCGGGGCCGAACCTGAGCACGCTGCGGGCGTTCACGGTGAGACGGTGACGGGCATGGGCGCCGGTGGCGGGCGTCTGCACGTCCAGCTCAATCTCCAGATCGGTGTCGGACAGATTCTGCAGGATGGCTACCTTGCCGGAGCGGAAGATGGCGTCGTGAAAGGTCAGCCGGATGGGCAGCTCCTGCTGCGCGGTGGCCGCGGGCTGCGTCGCACGGGCGGGCGGCTCCGGCTGCGCTGCGGCCACGCTGGGTGGCGGTGGCGGCGCAGCGGCCGCGGCGCTGCGTGGCGGGGCCGTGTGCGCCGCGGTGAGCTCCTGCTGCTCGGCGCTCACCTGCCGTTGCGCGGTGAGCAGCTTCTCCGCCTGGGAGTTGGTGCGGTCCTGGGCGGCGCTCAGTTCCGATCGCAGCCTGGTTTCCGCGGCGGTAGCCTCGCCGGCCTCGTCGCTGGCCTCGGCCAGCTGCGCGCCGAGCGCATCCGCCCGGCGGTATTGCAGGCAGCCGAACGCGGCTGCGCCGGTGGCGATCACGGCCAGTAGCGCGGTCGCAACCTTCCAGGTGCGGATGTCGTCTGCCGTCAACCTCGCCACGGAACAACTCTCCACTGCAGTTCGCACGGCGCCAGGCGTGCAGCGTATGAGACGCCGCGCCGGCGCCTCACTGCCGTGAACGGCGTCACGGCGCTGCTCGCGGCGGTGTTGGCGGCGGGCGCCGGGACGGCGGATACTGTGAGCCAACGCAAGGCCGCGTACGCAGAATGCTCAACCGACGTTCGCTGCTCACCGGCTCGGGTGCCGCCCTCGCGGCCGCAGCGCTCGGGCTTCCGGCCCCGGCGCGTGCCGGCGCGACGCTCAAGTTCGGCGCACCCGCGCCGTTTTCGTTCGAGGCTCTCACGCGCGAGGCCGAGGGGCTTGCGGCGCGTGCCTACGAGCCGCCCGCCTCGCCGTCGCCGGAGGTTTTGAACCGCCTCGACTATGACGCGCTCGGCCGAATCAGATTCGATCCGCAGGCGGCGCTGTTCCGCGACGGGCCCGGCGCCTATCCGGCGACGTTCTTTCACCTCGGCCGTTTCTTCCCCACGCCGGTGCGCATGTACGTGCTGTCGGCGGGGCAGGGGGCGGCGCAGGCGCGCGAGATCCTCTACGACCCGGACTACTTCCTGCTTCCGGCCGACAGCCCGGCGCACGAACTGCCGCGCGACGCGGGCTTTGCCGGATTTCGTTTCCAGGAGAGCCGCCTGGGGGACCAGCTCAAGCTCGACTGGCGGACGCACGACTGGGTGGCTTTCCTTGGCGCCTCCTACTTCCGCGCCATCGGCGAGCTGTACCAGTACGGTCTGTCGGCGCGCGGGCTGGCCATCGACATGGCGCTCGCCGATCGTCGCGAGGAGTTCCCCGCGTTCACGCGCTTCTTCTTCGCCCCCGAGAGCGCTGCCTCGCCGCATCAGGTGATCGTCTACGCGCTGCTCGAGGGTCCGAGCGTTGCCGGCAGCTACCGCTTTGCCATGCAGCGTGACAAGGCGGTGCTGATGGAGGTCGAGGCGCGGCTGTTCCTGCGGCGCGACGTGGCGCGTCTCGGCATCGCACCACTCACGTCGATGTACTGGTTTTCCGAGACCGTGAAGCCCACGGCCATCGACTGGCGGCCGGAGGTGCACGATTCCGACGGACTGGCGATGTGGACCGGCGGCGGCGAGCACATCTGGCGCCCGCTGAACAACCCGCGGCAGATCGCCGCCTCCGCCTTCGCGGACAGAGCTCCGCGCGGCTTCGGACTGTTGCAGCGCGACCGCCTGTTCGATCACTACCTCGACGGTGTCTACTACGATCGCCGCCCGAGCCTGTGGGTCGAGCCGCTCGATGATTGGGGCGCGGGCACGGTGCAGCTCATCGAGTTTCCGACCGACGACGAGATCCAGGACAACATCACCGCCATGTGGATGCCGCAGCAGCCGGTCACGGCCGGAAGCCAATTGCGCGTGCGCTACCGGCTCTACTGGAGCGCCGACGAGCCGCATCCGACGGCGCTGGCGCGCTGCGTAGCGACGCGCCTCGGCCGCGGCGGCCAGCCGGGCAAGGCGCGCCCGCCGGGGGTGCGCAAGTTCGTGGTGGAATTCAAGGGTGGCCCGCTGGTGTCGTTACCAATGGGTGTCAAGCCGCAGCCGGTGCTGTGGACCTCGGGCGGCAGCTTCTCGGAGGTGTTCGCCGAAGCGGTCCCCGACGGGGTGAACGGCCACTGGCGGGCCGAATTCGACTTTACCCCCGCCGGTAACGCCGTGGTCGACATGCGCCTGTTCCTCAGGCTCGGTGAGCGCACGCTCTCGGAAACCTGGCTGTACCAGCTGCAGCCGGCGTGAGGGAGGCGCGCGGCGTGCGCTGCGCGCCGTCGGGCGTCGCGACGCAAAGCGCGACGGGCCACACAAGACGCATCGGCCGCCCGTGATGCACGTCACAGCGGCCCCGCCGCGGCTCGGGTGTTATGTCTGCATCCGTGGCTCATCCGCTTGGGGTGCACCGCTCGCACGGCGTTTGCAGTTGCGACCTGGACCCTGGGGCTCTACTGCCCATCCCAAATGTTCGTCAGTGATTAATGCGGCCAAATCTCTTCATCATCGGCTCGATGAAATCCGGTACCACCTATCTGAGCGGGCTACTGGCCGAGCATCCGGCCGTGTTCGTCAGCTCTCCGAAGGAGCCGTGTTATTTCGTCGACCAGAAGACCCTGCGCCGTGTCTGGCCTGACAGGAAGCTCTATCTGCAGCGTGCCAACGACTACCTGAGCCTGTTCGCCGCCGCCGGCGATGCGGCGGTCATCGCGGAAGCAAGCACGGTGTACAGCCAGCTGCCCGTATTCCCCGGGGTGGCCGAGCGAATACTGGCTTTCAGCCCGAAAGCGCGCTTCATCTACATCATGCGTGACCCGGTGGAGCGCACGATCAGCCATTACTGGCATCGCGTCAGATGGTGGGGCGAGCGTCGCTCCCTGCGGGCCGCGCTGCGCCTGGATCCGCATTACCGCGAGGTGAGCCACTACGCGCGCCAGCTCAATGCCTACCTGCGGCACGTCGAGCGCGACCGTATCTACGTCCTGACCTATGAGGCTTTAGTCAGCAGGCCTTTCGAGCAATTGCAGCACATCTACGCCTGGCTCGGCGTTGCGGGCGATTTTCGCCCGGCGAAGTTGGGCATTCCAAACAACGTACTGCCTGACGTCATCGAACAGGTGCGCGGCTTCGGACTGTTGGATCGATTCCGGCACAGCGCAACGTACCACAGGGTGGGGCCCTGCATTCCTCGCCCGGTGAGGAGTTTCGCAGCCGGGCTTGCCGTGCGTCCCCTGCGCCCTGCCGATCTCGACACTTCGGAGGTCAGGAGCTTGCTGCGACCGCAGCAGCAGCTCGAGACTGAAGAGCTGGGTAGACTCTTGAAGCGCTCGTTTCCTGAGTGGACGACCCTCTATGCGGGAGAAACCCCACACCTGACGGTTGCGGCGCGTTATAGCGTGGGCTCTTGACCTGAACGGCTCGGGCATCGGACAGTTGCCCCCTCGGTCGAGGCAATCAGGGGATGGGGGATGTTGCGCACGGCGCTCGTGGTGGCGATGGTCTGGCTGGGCGCCGCCCTCGCGGGCGGCGTACACGCCGCCGCCGCCGGGCGCGAAGTCAGCGACGGGCAATGGACGATGCCGTCCAAGGACTACGCCGCCACCCGCTACAGCGAGCTCAAGGACATCACGCCGCAGAACGCGCACTCGCTGCACCCCGTGTGGACATTCTCCACCGGCGTACTGGGCGGCCACGAAGGGCAGCCGCTGGTCGTCGGCGCCACCATGTACGTGGTTACGCCCTGGCCGAACGTGTTGTATGCGTTCGACCTGACGCGCGAGGACTATCCGCTGCGGTGGAAGTACCGGCCCGACATCAGCGCCAATGCCATCGGGGTCGCCTGCTGCGATACCGTCAACCGCGGAGCTTTCTACGCCGACGGCAGGATCGTCTACAACCTGCTCGATGGCCACACCGTGGCGGTCGATGCCCGCACGGGGCGCGAGCTGTGGAGGGTGCGTATCGCCGATCTGGGAAGCGGTGAGACCGTGACCATGGCCCCGATCGTGGTGCGCGATCGGGTGATCGTTGGCGCCTCGGGCGGGGAGTTCGGCATCTACGGCTGGCTGAAGGGACTCGATGTGAACACCGGCCAGGTGGTGTGGACCGCCCACAACATGGGACCCGATGCCGACATGCTGATCCGTCCGGGCACCTTCAAGGCACCCTACGACAGCGGCGCAGACCTCGGCGTGCACAGCTGGGCAGGGGACAGCTGGCGCACCGGCGGTGCTCCGGTGTGGGGCTCGATCTCCTATGACCCCGAGCTCGATCTGATCTACTACGGCACCGGCAACGCCGCCCCGTACGATCCCGAGCAGCGGCTCGGGGACAACAAATGGAGTGCCAGCGTGCTGGCGCGCCGGCCGGGCGACGGCACACTCGTGTGGGCCTACCAGTTCACGCCGCACGACAACTGGGACTACGACGCCACCGGCACCATGATCCTGGCGGACCTGACGATCGCAGGACGCCCGGTCAAGGCGCTGGTGCACTTCGACAAGAACGGCTTTGCCTACACCCTCGATCGGACCAACGGGCGGCTGCTGGTCGCCGCGGCCTTCGCCCCCGTGACCTGGGCACGCGCGGTGGACCTTCAGAGCGGGCGCCCGGTACTGGACGCGGCCAAGGCGACCGGTAGCTCGCGGGGCAACGTGAAGGGCATCTGCCCGAGCGCCGAGGGCGGCGTCAGCCCCTCGTCACCGCCCGCGTACTCCCCGCGCACGCATCTTTTCTACTCGTCCACCAACAACCTGTGCATGGACTATGAGGCTTGGCGGGCGTCGCATCTGGCCGGCACGCCCTTCATGGGAGTGAACACGCCCTACTCGGCAGGCCCCGGCAGCGGCCTCGGCGGCTTCATCGCCTGGGATGCCGCGAGCGGCAGGAAGGTATGGGAGAACCCGGAGCGCTATCCGAACTGGAGCGGCGCGCTGGCGACCGCCGGCGACGTGGTCTTCTACGGCACGCTCGACGGCTGGTTCAAGTCCGTCGATGCGCGCAGCGGCAAAGTGCTGTCAAAATTCAAGGTCGGCTCCGGCGTGGTCGGTAATCCCATCACCTATCGCGCGCCCGATGGACGGCAGTACGTCGCCGTCTATGCCGGTATCGGCGGGGATTGGGCGCTGCTCGCCGGAGACACGCGCTCCGACGATCCGACCGACGTGCGTGCGCCGGCGGACTACATCAAGGACATCGCCCGCCACACGAGCCAGGGCGGGATCATCTGGATCTTCGGTTTGTGATGCGACCCATGCGCCACCACGATATTTTCTGCCAATCCGCAAGGTTCGCGCCGGCCGCACTGGCGGCGCTGCTGCTGCTCGGCTGCGCACGGCCGGGCGCTCCGCAGGCAGGCGCAGCCCCGGCGACGCCGCCGGGGGTGAGTTACGTCGATCACCTCGCGGCCGGCGGCATCGTTCCCGCCGGCGGCGTACTGCACAACCCGCATGCCGGCGATGCCGCTGTGGCGAAGAGCGGAGCGATGCTGTTCAAGTCCATGAACTGCGACGGTTGCCACGGCGGTGAGGCGAGCGGCTGGGTCGGACCGAACCTCGGCGACGGACGCTGGCGTTACGGTGGCGCGGATGCCGAAGTATTCAGCTCGATCTACTACGGTCGTCCGAAGGGCATGCCCGCATTCGGCGGCGCACTCGGTGCGGACGGGGTGTGGACGCTGGTGAGCTACCTGCGCACGCTGCCGCTGCCACCTGACCTGCCGACCGAATCCTGGGAGGACCAGTAAGGAACGCGCGAGCCGTGCGCTGCCCGCGTGCTGGCCGCGGGCCGCACCCCGGTGCATAGTTAGCCTACGATGAAGCCGCACGTGCCCTTCGAACTGGCCGACCCCGTAAGCCCCATCGACCACGCGGCGGGACCAACCCATGCGCCCGTGACCGTGGTCGAGTATGGCGATTTCGAGTGCCCGAACTGCAAACAGGCCCAACCAGCGGTCAAGTTGCTGCTGGAGCGATTTGCCGGGCGGGTGCAGGTCGCCTTCCGCCACTTTCCGCTCGAGGGAGTGCACCCCCACGCGCTGCGCGCGGCGGAAGCGGCCGAGAGTGCCGGCGGCCAGGGCAAGTTCTGGGAAATGCACGACCTGCTGTTCGCCAACCAGGAGCACCTTGCGCTCGAGCACCTGGGTCGCTATGCCGCACAGCTAGGTCTGGACATGGCGCGCTACACCGCCGAGATGGACGACCGCGTCTACCTGCAGCGCGTACGCGAGCAACTGCAGGGCGGCATGGCGAGCGGCGTGCGTGCGACGCCGACGTTCTTCGTCAATGGACGCATCGAGGACGTGTCCTTCGGCCTGCGAGCGCTGTTCGATGCAGTCGCGGCGATTCTGCATCCGCACCGCGGCGCCTGAGGGTCGCTGCGGGACATGACGCGACGGCCATGGGAATGCGCACACGACTGGCGATGCCGTGGGTGGTGCTGGGTGCGTGGCACATGGGCGCCGCCCTCGGAGCGGATTCGGTGAGTGACACGCAGGCAGCGGCGCAGCGCGACGATCCGTACCTGTGGCTCGAGGACGTGCACGGGCAGAAACCCCTCGAGTGGGTGCAGGCGCAGAACGCCAGATCGCGCGCGGTGCTGCAGGCCGATCCGGACTACCAGCAGGACTACGCGGCCATCCTGCGCGTCATGGATGCGAGCGATCGCATTCCCTACGGCGATCTCGACCACGGCTACGTCTTCAACTTCTGGCAGGACGCCGAGCATCCGAAGGGCATCTGGCGCCGCACGCGGCTCGCAGACTACCGCCGTGCCGCGCCGGACTGGGAGCTGCTGCTCGATCTCGACCGGCTCGCCGCCGATGAGCACGAGAACTGGGTATGGAAGGGCGCCGAGTGTGCGCCGGCGATGCGGCGCTGCCTGCTGAGCCTGTCGCGCGGCGGCGGCGACGCGGTGGTGGTGCGCGAATTGGATCTGCACGCGCGCAGTTTTCCCACCGGCGGCTTCCGCCTTACGGAGGCCAAATCGACCATCACCTATCTCAGCGACGACAGCGTGCTGTTCGGCACCGACTTCGGTCCCGGCTCGATGACGACCTCGGGCTACCCGCGCATCGTGAAGCTGTGGAAGCGTGGGGAGCCGATGGCCCGCGCGCGCACCGTCTACGAGGGGCGCGAGAGCGATGTCGGTGTGAACGCAGTAGTGTTCCACGCGCCCGCGGGCGCGCTCGCCCTCGTGCAGCGCGACGTCACCTTCTTCACCGCCGAGTACTACCAGCTCACGCCCGATGGCAGCCCGCGGCAGTTGCCGCTGCCGCTCGGGGCAGACCTGAAAGGTGCACAGGACGCCAACCTGATCTTCACGCTGCGCGAGGACTGGCGGCCTGCGGCGGCAGGCGCGCTCCCGCGCGGTGCGCTCATCGCCTATCACACCGGGCGTTCGGCCACGGTGCCCGGCGCCGGCGCCGGCGCCGGCGCCGTGGCGTTGTTGTACGCGCCCGACGCCCACAGCGCGGTCGACGAGGTCGCCGCCGGCCGCGACGCGGTGTTCGCCTCGATCTACCACGACGTCACCGGCAGCGTGCACGCCTTCCGGCCGGGCGCGGACGGCCGCTGGAGCGACTCGGTGCTGGCGCTGCCCGCCGGCGGCGCGACCCACATCGTCGCCGTCGACGCGTTCGGCCCGGAGGCGCAGCTGCGCTTCGAGAGCTACCTCACGCCCACGACCCTCTATGCCGACGCCGGCGACGGCAACCCGGTGGCGATCAAGTCACTGCCGGCACGCTTCGACGCGGCACCCCTCACCACCGAACAGTTCTTCGCAACCTCGAAAGACGGCACGCGCGTGCCGTACTTCGTCACGCGGCCGAAGGCGCAGCACGGTCCCGCGCCGACCGTGCTGTATGGCTACGGAGGCTTTGAAGTCTCGGAAACGCCGAGCTACTCGGCCAACTTCGGCATGCTGTGGCTCGCGCGCGGCGGAGTGTTCGTCGTGGCCAACATTCGCGGTGGCGGCGAGTATGGGCCGGCATGGCACCAGGCGGCGCTGCTGGCCAACCGCCAGAAGGCCTACGACGACTTCCAGGCGGTCGCCGAGGACCTCATCCGGCGCGGCCTCACGAGCGCCGCGCAGCTCGGCATCATGGGAGGCTCGAACGGCGGACTGCTGGTGAGCGCCAACATGGTGCAGCGTCCGGAGCTGTTCGGCGCCGTCGTGTGCCAGGTGCCGCTGATCGACATGCTGCGCTACACGCAAATCGGCGCGGGCGCCTCCTGGGAAGCGGAGTACGGCGATCCGTCGCGACCGGCCGATCGCGCCTGGATCCTCGGCTACTCGCCCTACCAGAACGTGCGTGGCGGACGCCGCTACCCGCCGGTGCTGTTCGTCACGGCGACGAGCGATGACCGCGTCACCCCGGTGCACGCGCGCAAGATGGCCGCGCGCATGGAAGAGCAGGGCCATGAGGTGCTGTTCTACGAGAACACCGACGGCGGTCACGCGGCCGCCGCGGATCACAAGCAGGCCGCGGAGATGTGGGCGCTGAGCTTCGTATACCTGAGGCAGAAACTGATGCGAGCGCCGTCCTCATGACGGGGTCGCTGGCGGTACGCGGCGGCGGCTGCCTGTGCGGGGCGGTGCGCTACGAAGTGCACGGTTCGCTGCGTCCGATCGTCATGTGCCACTGCACGCAGTGCCGGCGCGTCACCGGCCACCTGATGGCGGCCACGGCCGCGCGGCGCGCCGACCTGCGACTGCTCAGCGCCGGCGAGCTCAAGTGGTACGACTCCTCGGCGCAGGCACGGCGCGGCTTCTGCGGACGTTGCGGCTCGACGCTCTTCTGGAAGGCGCGCGGACGCAACTACCTGAGCATCGCCGCCGGCACGCTCGATGATGCGAGCGGGCTCGCCATCGCCTGCCATATCTTCGTCGCTGACAAGGGTCCCTACTACGACATAACCGACCCGGCGCCGCAGATCATGGACGGCACGTTTTCGGTCCCGTGGTCCTGATGCTTGCGGCGGCGGCGCGCGCGGCGGCCGCCTGGAAGAACGGCGGCGGCGTGACGCGCGAGGTCGCCGTATACCCTGCGGGCAGCGTGCTTGGCAGCTTCGAGTGGCGGGTGAGCATTGCCGAGATCCACCGCGGCGGTCCGTTCTCGGTGTTTGCGGGCATCGACCGGCACCTGGCCGTGCTCGACGGACAGGTGTCGCTCGCCGTCGAGGGGCGCACGCTCAGTCTCTCCCCGGACAGCGCACCGCTCACCTTCGGCGGGGAGCTGCCGGTGTACGCTGAGCCGACCGCCGGGCCTGTCGTCGATCTCAACCTGATGGTGCGCCGCGGCCGCTGGCGCGCCGAGCTCAGCCGTCACGCGCTGCCACAGCCGGGCGCAGTGACTCTGGCCGCGGACACGACCATCCTCATCGCACTGACGCCGCTGCGCGTGACCGTGCAGGGTAAGCGCTATGCTCTGGCGCGCCTCGATGCGCTGCAGCTCGAGGAAGTCGCGCAATGCAAGGTGCAGCCCGCGGCCACGCAGCCTGGCAGCGCGGGCGCGTTCTACCTCGCCGGCGTCAGCCGCACGCCCTGACGCGCGCATCCCCCTCAGGCGCGGGCACGCGATTCGATGCGCCGGTCCGGCACCAGCCAGACCATCGCCACGACGACGTACAGCGCGATCGCGACCCAGGGACGCACGAACGCCAGCACGATCGCCAAAAGATACAGCGCGATCGACAGCTTGCCTTTGAGATCACTGCCGACCGCCACCGCCAGCAGCGACTCGCGACCGTTGACGCGGATGATCTGCCGCTGCAGCAGCGTGTAGCACAGCGCCGCGCAGACGAGCACCACGCCGTAGGCGGCGGTGGGCAGGGGGGCGAAACCGATGTCATCGATCCAGCGGATCACGAACGGTACCAGTGACAGCCAGAACAGCAGCGCCAGGTTGGCCCACAGCACGCGCCCATCGACACGCTCGGTGGCCTGCAGCATGTGATGGTGGTTGTTCCAGAAGATGCCGACGTTGACGTAGCTGAGCACGTAGGCGAGCAGCACCGGCACGTCCGCCTGCAGCGCCGCGAGGCTCGCGCCGTGCGGTACGCGGATCTCCAGCACCATGACGGTGATGATGATGGCCACCACCCCGTCGGTGAAGGCCTCCAGCCGTGCCGTGTTCATCAGGCAGATCCTAACGTGCCGCGGGCCGCGCCGGCCATTTCGGTGCTAAGCTTCCCAGGCAGCGAGCGCACCCATTGCCTGCCATGAACAACAGCCGCCGCTTTATCGCCCTGCGTGACCAGTTGCTGCAGCTGCGCACCGACAGCGAAGCCGCGCTGCGCGAGTTCCGCTGGCCCGAGTTCGAGCGTTTCAACTGGGCGCGCGACTACTTCGACGTCATCGCCACCGGCAACGAGGCCACGGCACTGCGGCTGGTGGATGACGCCGGCACCGATCAGTCGCTGTCATTCGCGAGGCTGGCGCGCCGCTCGCAGCAGGTCGCGGCGTTCCTGACCGCACAGCGCCTCGCGCCCGGCGAGCGCGTGCTGCTGATGCTGCCGAACTGTATCGCGCTGTGGGAGACGATGCTGGCGGCGATCCGCATGGGCGCGGTCATCATTCCGGCGAGCACGCTGCTCGAGCACGCGGAGCTGCGCGCCCGGCTCGAGCGCGGCCGCGTCAAGGCGATCGTCACCACCAGCGCCCTGAGTGCGCGCTTCCAAGGCCTCGCCGGGGCGCCGCTGCGCATCGCGGTCGGGGAGCGCACACCCGGGTGGCTCGACTTCGCGGATTGCGCCTCTGCGCCGGCCGCGTTCACTGCGGCCGACACGCGCGCCGCGGACCTGCTGCTGCTGTACTTCACTTCCGGCACCACCGCGGAACCGAAGCTGGCGGCGCACACGCACGTGAGCTATCCGATCGGGCACCTCTCGACCATGTACTGGCTGGGACTGCGCCCGGGGGACGTGCACCTGAATCTGAGCTCGCCCGGCTGGGCGAAGCACGCCTGGTCCTCGTTCTTCGCGCCCTGGAACGCCCAGGCCACCATCCTCACCTACCACTACGAGCGCTTCGAGGCGCGCGCGCTGCTCGACAGGCTGGTGGACTGCGGCGTGACGAGCTTCTGCGCACCCCCGACCGTGTGGCGCATGCTCATCCAGCACGACCTCAAGGCCTGGCGCGTCACGCTGCGCGAAGCGGTGAGCGCCGGAGAGCCACTGAACCCTGAAGTCATGGCGCAGGTGCACGCCGCCTGGGGCGTGTCGCTGCGCGACGGCTTCGGGCAGACGGAGACCACCGCGGTGGTGGGCAATCCGCCCGGCCAGGCGGTGAAGCCGGGCTCCATGGGACGGCCGCTGCCTGGCTACCAGGTCGAGCTGCGCGATGCGCGGGGGCAGCCGGCCGCCGAGGGCGAGCTGTGCCTCGATCTCACGCCGCGTCCGCTCGGTCTGATGCAGGGCTACCTCGACGATGCGGCGCGCACCGCCGTGGTCATGCGCGACGGCTGCTATCACACCGGGGACGTGGTCTCACGTGATGCGGACGGCTATCTCACCTACGTCGGACGCATGGACGATGTGTTCAAGTCATCCGACTATCGCATCAGCCCGTTTGAGCTCGAGAGCGTACTCCTCGAGCACGCGGCGGTGGCCGAGGCTGCCGTCGTCCCCAGCCCCGATGCGCTGCGGCTGTCGGTGCCGAAAGCCTTCGTGGTGCTGGCCGCCGGGGCGTCGCCCGATGCGGCGACCGCGGCGTCGATCCTGCAGCACGTGCGTGCGCGAGTCGCTGCGTTCCAGCGCATCCGCCGCGTGGAGTTCGCCACGCTGCCGAAGACGATCTCCGGCAAGATCCGGCGCGTCGAGCTGCGCCGCCTCGAGGAGTCGCGGCCGCCGTCGCCGGCGCGGCGCCCGCAGGAATTCTGGGAGGAGGATCTGCGCGGCGTGCCCTAGCGGTGCGTGCCTCTGGCGCGCGCTGCGGTGGTTTATCATGGACGCTGCATGATCGACCCAGCCATCGGCACTCTGCTCGCCGCAGCCTTCGCGCTGTTGTTCGGCAGCGCGGCGCTGCACAAGCTGCTCGGCCCGGGGCGCTTTGCCGAGGTGCTGCGCGCCTACCGCGTGGTACCGCCGGCGCTGACGCGGCTCGCGCTCCTGATCCCGCTGCTCGAGCTCGCGGTGGCGGCGGGCCTGCTCGCCGGCGCCGCGCGTAGCGCTGCGGCCGCCGCCGGCGCCGCGCTGCTCGTCACCTATGCGGCCGCGCTGGGCGTCAACCTGGCACGCGGCCGGCGCGATCTCACCTGCGGCTGCGGCGGTCCCAACGACCGGCGGCCGATTGCCCCCTGGATGGTATGGCGCAACCTCATCCTCGCAGCGTTGCTCGCCCCTGTGGGCCTGCGGTGGGGTGCGCGGCCGCTGGACGCCGCCGATGCGATCACCATCGGTGCCGGGACCGCGGCGGCAGCATTCTTATATATGAGCTTCGATACCCTGCTCGGGCGGAACGCTGCACGCACGGCGCTGATGAACGAGGGGCGATGACCGCGCTCACGATCTCCAACGCGGTGCTGTGGCTCGTGGTGCTGCTGCTCGCGGCCGCAGTGCTGGCGCTGGCGCGCCAGCTGGGCGTGCTGCACGAGCGCATCGCACCGGCGGGCGCCCTGATGATGCGCCGGGGACTGGCGGTGGGCGAGGCGGTGCCGGTACTCGAGGTCGCGGACCTCGAGGGACAGGCACACCAGGTCGGCAGCGCCCGCGCCGACGGGCGCAGCACGCTGCTGCTGTTCGTGTCGCCGGCCTGCCCGGTGTGCAAGTCGCTGCTGCCGGCGGTGAAGTCGAGCCGCAAGGACGAGCGCTCGTGGGTGGACGTAATTCTGGCGAGCGACGGGGACAGCGCCGAGCAGCGCGCCTTCGTCGCCGCGCACGGACTCGAGGGCATTCCCTACATCGTGTCGGCGGCGCTCGGGCTTGCGTACCAGGTGAGCCGGCTGCCGTTTGCGGCGCTGCTCGATGAGCGCGGGATCCTGCGCGCGCGCGGGCTGGTCAACTCGCGCGAGCACCTCGAGAGCCTGTTCGAAGCGAAGCGGCTCGGGGTGGCCTCGCTGCAGGAGTATTTCTCGGGGGCGGCCTGAAGCGGAGGCCAGATGCAGCAACCGGCACCGATCGATGCCGCGGTGTGGGCGGTGATCGAGGAATACGAAGCGCGCGCGCGGCGCGAGGAAGAGCTGTGGGACACGCTGTCGGAGGCGGAGGCCGCGCGGCGCCTCGATGAGCTGCTGCTGCCGGTGGGGCGCGCCACCGGCAGCCTCATGAACCTGCTCGTCAAGGAGGCCGGAGCGCGGCGGATCCTCGAGGTGGGCAGCTCCTACGGCTACTCCACCACCTGGCTGGCGGAAGCCGCGCGCGCCATCGGTGGCAAGGTCATCTCGCTCGAGCTGCGCGCCGCCAAGACCGAGTACGCGCGTGCGCAGCTCGCGCGCGCGGGGCTGGACGGCCATGTCGAGTTCCGCATCGGCGATGCGCTCGCCTCGCTGGCGCAGCTGCCCGGGCCATTCGATTTCGTGCTGATCGACCTGTGGAAGGACCTGTATGTGCCGGTGTTCGAGCGACTGCACCCGAAACTGGCGCCGGGCGCGCTGGTCGTCGCCGACAATATGCTGCAGCCCGAGAGCGCGCGCGTGCATGCGAGCGCCTACCGCGCGCGGGTGCGCGCCACGGCGGACATGAGCTCCGTGCTGCTAACGGTCGGTAATGGCCTGGAGCTCAGCCGCTACCGCTAGGTCGGACCGTCGCCCTGCAGCGCGATCTCGACGCGCTTGTTGTGCCGGCCCTCGCTGCGGATCTTCAGCACGCGAATAGCCACGATCTCGGCGATGTCGGCCACGTGCGTGCCGCCGCACGGCTGCAGGTCGATGCCCGGGATGCGCAACAGGCGCACGCGGCCGACGCCGCGCGGCGGCTGCACGCTCATGGTCTTCACCAGCTCCGGCTGGGCGTCGAGCTGCTCGTCGCTGATCCACACGGTTTCCGTCGCAGCGCCCGCGGCGATGAGCGCATTGGTGGCACGCTCGATGTGCGCGGCATCGAGCCGCGACAGCTCGATATCGAAATCGAGGCGTGCCTTCTCCGGCACGATATTGCCGCCGGTGACCGGAGCCTCGATCACGCACGACAGCAGGTGCAGCGCAGTGTGCAGGCGCATGAGGCGGTGGCGGCGCGGCCAGTCGATCTCCAGGCCGACCGTTTCGCCGGGCTCGAGGCGCGCGGCTCCCGGCCCCGGCAGATGCACGATGGTATCGGCAAGCGCGCCCTTGCGCGTATCGACGATCGCCACGCGCTCACCGTTGCCGCGCAGCAGCGTGCCGCTGTCGCCCGCCTGCCCGCCGCCCTGCGGGTAGAAGATCGTGCGGTCGAGCTCGATGCCGCTCGCGCTCACCGCGAGCACGCGCGCCGTCGCGCTGCGCAGGTAGGCATCGTCACGGAACAGGGCAGTGGTCGTCATGGGCGGCGTCCGGGGCTGTGTGCGCTAGAATACGCGGCTCAAATGGCAGCCTACGCCTATCGCCTCCTCAACGTCTTCACGCAGGGCGGAGCTGCGCTCAGCGGCAACCCGCTTTGCGTGTTCGAGCGGGCGCAGACGCTCGACAGCACAAGGATGCAGGCGCTCGCGCTGCAGTTCAATCTCTCGGAGACCACCTTCATCCTGCCGTCCGAGCGTGCCAGCGCACGCGTGCGCATCTTCACGCCCGCTTACGAGATGACGTTTGCCGGGCATCCCACGCTCGGCACCGCGCAGGTGTGCCGCGCCCTCGGGCTCGGCGGCGATCGGCTCACCCTGGAGATGAACGCCGGCATCATAACGGTGCGCGCAAGCGGCAATCGCTGGACGCTGCAGTCGCCTGCGCCGACCTGGCGCGAGATCGATGAGCCGCGGCTCACGATCGCCGCGATGCTCGGCCTCGAGGAGCGCGACATCGCCGAGCGCCCCCTGTGGGTGAACGCCGGCACCGAGCAGCTCATCGTGCCGCTCGCGAGCGAGGCGGCGGTGCGGCGGGTGCGGGTGCGTGCCGATCTGCTCGCGCAGATGCGAAGCGTCGAGGGCCACAGCCAGGCGTACGTGTTCGCGTCGGCGGGCGCGGGGCTGCTGGCGCGCTTCTTCTTCCCCAAGGGCTCTGCGGTGCTCGAGGATCCGGCGACCGGCTCGGCGACCGCCAATCTCGGCGGCTGGTGTCTCGCGATGCAGCGCACGCTGCCCTGCGAGTTCGAGATCTCGCAGGGCGAGTACACCGGGCGGCCGTCGGCCCTGCGCCTGCGCGTCGATGGCGAGCGCACCGTGCAGGTGAGCGGCGACGTCATCGAGCTCGGGCGCGGCACGATCAACCTGTGAGAGCGCGGCACACGCTGCGCGCGCCGCGCTACGCGGCGGCACCACCGGCGTCATAGCCCGGCAACCAGCCGTCCCGGATTGAAGATGCCGTGTGGATCGAAGCGCTCCTTGAGGCGCTGATGCAGCCGCGCGACCGCGGATGACAGCGGATGAAAGCGCGGTGCTGCGGCGCCACGCCAGCACAGCGCCGTGCCGCCCGCCGCGACCGCGAAATCCCGCACCGCTACCCCGGCGGGCACGTCGGCATACCAGCGTAGCGCGCCGCCCCAGTCGATCAGCGGCTGTCCTGGCAGGGGGAGGGGATCAGCCGCGGGCGGCACGGACAGTCGCCACAGCACCGACCCCGAGAACGGTGGCAGCCGGCAGTGACGCAGCGCTTGCCACCACTCATGCGCCGCCGCCGTCGCCACGCTCTCCCCGCCGATGTGCGCGCGCGCCGCGCGCACCGCCGCCGGCGCGCCCGACAGGCGCACCATGGCGGCTCCCTGCCACCAGGCTGCCCCTGACAGCGGCAACGGCAGCGCCGCCCAGCGATTGAACGACGCCACCGCGGCGGGGGCGGTCAGCTCGAGGCGCACGGTTTCCTCCAGTCGCGGCCGCGGCAGCACCTTCAGCGACACCTCGGTGATGACGCCGAGGACGCCGAGCGAGCCGCACAACAGGCGCGAGACGTCGAAGCCCGCCACGTTCTTGATCACTTCGCCGCCGAAGCGCAGCGCCTCGCCGCCCGCGGTGAGCAGCCGCGCGCCCAGCACGTAGTCGCGCGCCGCGCCGGCGTAGGGGCGGCGCGGTCCCGAGAGTCCCGCGGCAATGACGCCGCCGAGCGTCGGGTCGGCGCCGAAAGCCGGTGGCTCGAAGCCGAGAAACTGGCCGCACGCGGCCAGCTCGGACTCGATCTGCGACAGCGGCGTGCCGCAGCGCGCGGTGATGACGAGCTCCGAGGGCTCGTAACTGACCACGCCGCGCCAGGCGTCAAGCTCGAGGAGGTCCCCCGCGAGGCGCTCGCCGTAGAAGTCCTTGGTGCCCGCGCCCCTGAGGCGCAGCGGCGTGCGCGCGGCCGCCGCCGCGAGAATGCGCGTCCGCCATTGCTCGAGGATCGACCCGTCGACTGCGGCCATGGGCGCGCCTCAGAAGCGCGGCAGCTCGGCGTGCGGCAGCTCCCCGCCGCGCACGTGCATCTTGCCGTACTCGGCGCAGCGCGCCAGCGTCGGGATGAGCTTGCCGGGATTGAGCAGCCCGGCCGGATCGAAGGCCGCCTTCACGGCGGCGAATGCCGCGCGCTCGGCGGGCGAGAACTGCACGCACATGCCGCCGATCTTCTCCACCCCGACGCCGTGCTCGCCGGTGATGGTGCCGCCCACCTCGATGCACAGCTCGAGGATCTCGGCGCCGAAGCGATCAGCGCGCTCCCAATCTCCCGGCTGGTTCGAGTCGAACATGATCACCGGGTGCAGGTTGCCGTCGCCGGCGTGAAACACGTTGAAGCACGGCAGAGCGTAGCGGTTCTCCATCTCGCCGATCGCTTCCAGCACTCTGCCGACGTGCTTGCGCGGAATCGTGCCGTCCATGCAGTAATAGTCCGGCGACAGGCGCCCCGCCGCGGGGAAGGCATTCTTGCGACCGGACCAAAGTAGCAGCCGCTCGGCTTCCGAGCCGGCGACGCGCAGCGCGCTCGCGCCGCAGGCGCGCAGCACGCCCTGGATCTCGCCGATCTGCTCGTCGACCTCCGCGCGCGTGCCGTCGGATTCGACCAGCAGGATCGCCGCCGCACTCAGGTCGTAACCGGCGTGCACGAAAGGCTCGACGGCCGCGGTGGCCTTGCGGTCCATCATCTCCAGCGCCGCGGGGATGATGCCGGTGGCGATGATCGCGGCGACGGCATCGGCGGCGCTGTGCAGGGTGGGGAAGGACGCGACCACGAGCTGCGCGCACGGCGGCCGCGGGATGAGCTTCACGGTGACTTCGGTGACGATCATCAGCAGCCCCTCGGAGCCGATGGTGAGAGCCAGCAGGTCGAGGCCCGGGGCGTCGGGTGCGGCCGCGCCGCCGAGCTCTATGAGCTCACCGTCCACCGTGAAGCCGCGCACGCCCTGCACGTTGTGCACGGTCAGCCCGTACTTCAGGCAGTGCACGCCACCGGAGTTCTCCGCCACGTTGCCGCCGATGGAGCAGGCGACCTGGGAGGAGGGGTCGGGCGCGTAGTACAGGCCGTACGGTGCGGCGGCCTCCGAGATCCTGAGGTTCGGCACGCCCGACTGCAGCCGGGCGCAACGGTTATGAGGGTCGATGGCGAGTACGCGGTTCATGCGCGCGCACGACATCAGCACGCCCTGCGGGTGCGGGGTTGCCCCTCCGGACAGTCCGGTCCCCGAGCCGCGGGCCACCAGCGGCACGCCGAGGCGGCTGCACGTCACGAGAACGCGCTGCACCTCCTCCTCCGTGCGTGGCAGCACCACGACGGCGGGCAGCTCGCGAAAGGCGGTGAGTGCATCGCACTCGTACGGGCGCCGCTCCTCCGGCCGCGCCAGCACGCAGTCCGGGGGCAGGGTCGCACTCAAGGCCGCCGCGATATCGCTGCCGGGCATGGAGTCATCCTAGCGCGTGGGCGGCCATCGTGCCGCAGTGGCCGCCCGCAGTGGCCGCCCGCAGTGGCCGCCGGCGTCGGCGCGGCGGCGCATCTGCTAGGCTTGCGCCGCGCGCGCGCGTCATGGGCGGCATGAACCGGGGAGCTTGGATGATGAGCGGCATGAGATGCGGCTGGCTGGCGGTGGCGTGGCTTGGCGCCGCCGTTGCGGGGCAGACCCCGCCGATGCAACCGGACATTGCGCCGAAGTTCACCGTACCCACCGCCGAGTTCGATTACCTCAAGCGCGAGGCGATGATCCCGATGCGCGACGGGGTGCGCCTTTACACGGTCATCGTCATCCCGAAGGGCGCACAGCACGCACCGATCATCCTGACCCGCACCCCCTACGAGGCGAAGAAGCGCGCCGAGCGCTTCGTGAGCCCGCACCTGCTGGCGACGCTGCCGATGGGCGACGAGCTGCTGGTGCCGCAGGGCTACATCCGCGTGTTCCAGGACGTGCGCGGCAAGTACCGCTCCGAGGGCGACTACGTGATGACGCGGCCGCTGCGCGGCCCGCTGAACCAGACGCCCGTGGACCATTCCACCGACGCTTACGACACCATCGACTGGCTGGTGAAGAACGTACCGGAGTCGAACGGCCGGGTCGGCATGATCGGCTCGTCGTACGAGGGGTTCACCGTGCTCATGGCGCTGGTCAATCCCCACCCCGCGCTGCGCGCCGCGGTGCCGATGTGTCCGATGGTCGATGGCTGGAAGGGGGACGACTGGTTTCACAACGGCGCTTTCCGCCAGACCAACTTCGACTACATCTACCACCAGACTACCGCGCGCGACGAGGGACTGAAGATCGCGCGCGGCGCCTACGATGACTTCCAGCTGTTCCTCGCGAGCGGCTCGGCGGGCGATTTCGCGCATCGCTTCAGCATCGACACGCTGCCGTTCTTCCAGAAGCTCGCCGAGCATCCGGCCTACGACGAGTTCTGGAGCGGCCAGGCCCTCGATCAGATACTGGCGCACCAGCCGCTCACGGTGCCCACCATGTACGTGACGAGTCTGTGGGACCAGGAGGACATGTATGGGGGTGTGCACGCCTACCTGGCCACGCGGGCGCAGGACAGCGGACACGATCACGTGTTCCTGGCCCTCGGTCCGTGGCGCCACAGCGGCGTCAACTACGACGGCACGACGCTCGGACCGCTGAAGTTCGAGGGCAATACCGCGCTGCAGTTCCGCCGCGAAGTGATGCAGCCCTTTCTCGACGAGCACCTCAAGGACGGCGCCCCGCCCGCGCACACGCCGGCGGCATTCGTATTCGAGACTGGCACCAATGTCTGGCGGCGCCTCGAGCGCTGGCCGCTGTCGTGCGAGTCCGGCTGCCCGTCGCGCCCGCGGCCGCTGTACCTGCAGCCGCATTTCGTTCTGGATTTCATCGCACCCGCCACGCGCAGCGGCACGGCCTACGACGAATACGTCGCCGACCCCGCCAAGCCCGTGCCGTACATTCCGCGGCCGGTACATTTCGAGGACGGCGACGCCTGGCGAGGCTGGCTGCTCACCGATCAGCGCACGGTCGCGGATCGCACCGACGTGCTCACTTACACCTCCGCGCCGCTCACCGAACCGCTGCACCTCGGCGGCGCGCCGCTGGTCAACCTGTACGCCTCCACCAGCGGCACCGACAGCGACTGGGTAGTCAAGCTGATCGACGTGTACCCGGACGAGGTGCCCTCCGAGCCGCCGATGGGTGGCTACGAGCTGGCGATCGCCATGGACATCTTCCGCGGGCGCTATCGCGACAGTCTCTCCCGGCCGAGTGCCATTCCCGCGGGCAAGGTGCAGCTGTACCGCTTTGCCCTGCCGCACGTGGATCACGTGTTCCTGCCCGGCCACCGCATCATGGTGCAGATCCAGTCGAGCTGGTTCCCGCTCTATGACCGCAACCCGCAGACCTACGTGGACAACATCTTCTTCGCCAGCGCGGGCGACTACCGCAAGGCCACGCAGCGGGTGTTCCATACGGGCGGCGTATCGAGCTATATCGCACTGCCGGTGGTGGAGGAATCCGCGCGACCGTGACGGCGCCGCGGCCGTAACGGCGCCGCGGTGCGCGCCGTGGCGCTGCCGGAGAAGTGCATGCCGCAAACCGATCAGTTGCGCGGGGCGCCCGTGACCCATAATGGGGCAGGCCCGGTGACCCGCAGCAGCGCTCAGGACGTTTTCCATGGACCAGCAGTCTCAGCCAGACGCACCGGCGCGCACGCGCCGGCCCAGCGGCCGTGACGCCAAGATTGCTGCGCGCACCGCGCGCAACCTGGCGTTCGTCCCCTACATCACGCGGCAGATCCCCTACTACGAGGTACTCGGCAGCGAGGGGCTGGAGCTCCTCGAGCACAATGCCGACACCATTCTGCAGGAGATCGGCATCGACTTCCGCGACGATGCCGAGTCGCTCAAGATCTGGAAGGACGCCGGCGCCGACGTCCAGGGCGAGCGCGTGCGCTTTCCGCGCGGCATGTGCCGCACCATCGTGCGCCGTTCCGCGCCGCAGGAATTCACGCAGTACGCTCGCAACCCCGCGCGCAACGTGGTGATCGGCGGCAACCGCACGGTGTTCGCGCCGGCCTACGGTTCCCCGTTCGTGCGCAACCTCGACGAAGGGCGCCGCTACGCGCGTATCGAGGACTTCCGCAACTTCGTCAAGCTCGCCTACATGGCGACCTCGCTGCATCACTCGGGCGGCACTATCTGCGAGCCCGTCGATCTGCCGGTGAACAAGCGGCATTTCGACATGGTGTACAGCCACATGAAGTACAGCGACAAGCCGTACATGGGCTCGGTCACCCATCCCGAGCGCGCCCGCGACACGGTCGAGATGAGCAGGATCCTGTTCGGCGATGAGTGGAGCGATGCGGCGACCGGTAAGCCGCGCACCTGCGTCATCAGTCTCATCAACGCGAACTCACCGCTCACCTGGGACGCGACCATGCTGGGCGCGCTCAAGACCTATGCGCGCGCCAACCAGGCGACCATCGTCACGCCGTTCATTCTCGCCGGCGCCATGTCGCCGGTGACGGTGGCGGGCACCGCCGCGCAGACGCTCGCCGAAGCGCTCGCCGGCATGGCGCTCACGCAGCTGGTCAATCCCGGCGCGCCGGTGGTGCTCGGCAGCTTCGCTTCCTCGCTGTCGATGCAGTCGGGCGCGCCCACCTTCGGCACACCCGAGCCGGCGCTGGTGCTGTACGTGATGGCGGCGCTGGCACGGCGGCTGGGTGTCCCGTTCCGTTCGGGCGGGGCGTTGTGCGCCGCGAAGATCCCCGACGCGCAGGCCGCCTACGAGTCCGCCAACACGCTGATCCCGACCTGTCTCGGCGGGGTGAACTTCGTGCTGCACACCGCCGGCTGGCTCGAGGGCGGTCTGTCGATGGGCTACGAGAAGTTCGTGATGGACACCGACCAGGCGGGGATGATGCATACGCTGCTGGCGGGGGTCGACCTGAGCGAAAACGGCCAGGCGCTCGATGCGATCCGCGAGGTCGGACCCGGCAAGCACTTCCTCGGCTGCGCGCATACGCAGGCGAACTTCCAGACCGCGTTCTACCGCTCGCCGCTCGCCGACAACAACAGCGTCGAGCAGTGGCAGGCGGAGGGCGCCAAGGACATGAGCCAGCGCGCCAACGCGTTGTGGAAGAAGCAGCTGGCGGACTACCAGGCGCCGCCGCTCGATGCGGCGGTGGACGAGGCGCTGCTCGACTACGTCAACCGGCGCAAGGCGTCGTTCCCCGACTCGAACGTCTGAAGGCCCCCCGCTCCGAAGGCCCACGCGGGGCGCGGCGGGCGTGCGCGCGACAGCGATGCGCGCGGCAGCGCCGCTTCAGATCTCGAATTCGACGCCGACCTCCATGACCTGCCCGCACGGAATCCGGAAATAAGCCGCCGGGCGCTGGGCGTTGCGCTGCATGAAGACGTACAGCGACTCGCGCCAGCGCGCCATGTGCCGGCTCAGACCGAGCGCAATGATGGTCTCGTGTCCGGTGTAGTACGTCACGGCGGCTGCGTCGGGCAACTTGATCTTCCCCTGCGCCGCCGCGGCCGCCAGCCCGCGCGGCACATCCGGATGCTCCATGAAGCCGAACACGAGCTCCACGCGCGTCATGCCGGCGGCGATCGGCGTCACCACCGCGCGCTCGGCTTCGGCGACGCGCGGGATCTCGGCATCCGAGGCCGCCACCAGCAGCACGTGCTCGTGCAGTACGCGGTTGTAGCGCAGGTTCTGCGTCAGCGGCAGCGGCACTCCCTGTGCCATGCGCCCGAGCACCACTGCGGTGCCGGGCAGGCGCAGCGGCGGATCGCTCTTCAGCGCCGCGAGGAACTGCGGCAGGGTCTGACGCAGCGCCAGGCGCACGCCGTCCATGATGTGCTGACCCTTGCGCCAGGTGAGCATGAGGAAGGAGATGACGGCGGCAATCAGCAGCGGAAACCAGCCGCCCTCGAAGAGCTTGGTGGAGGTCGAGGCGAAGAACAGCAGATCGAGCGCCAGCAGGCTGCCGTTCACGAGGGCGACGATCCAGACGTTGACCTTCCACTGCAGCGCGACGAAGGTCGCCATCATCGTGGTGATGGCCATGAGCAGCGACACCGCGATGCCGAAGGCGCCGGCGAGCGCGTCCGAGGATCCGAAGCCGATCACCGCGGTCAAGGTGGTAAACGCCAGCGCCCAATTCACCAGCGGAACGTAGATCTGGCCGATCTCGGCGCCGGCGGTATGAATGACGCTCATGCGCGGCAGAAAGCCGAGCCGGATCGCCTGCTCGGTCATGGAGTAGGCGCCAGAGATGATCGACTGCGAGGCGATCACGGTGGCGACCGTGGCGAGCACGACCAGGGCATAGTGTGCCCAGTGCGGGGCGAGCTCGTAGAACGGACTCTCGAGCGCACCGGGGTGGCTCAACAGCAGGGCGCCCTGGCCGAAATAGTTGAGAGTCAGCGCCGGCAGTGCGACGGCGAACCAGGCCAGGCGGATCGGGAACGGGCCGAAATGTCCCATGTCGGCATAGAACGCCTCACCGCCGGTCACGGCGAGGAACGCGCCACCGATCACCACGAACGCCAGCGGACCGATGTGCCAGAGATAGGTGATGGCGAGCAGCGGACTCAAGGCTGCGAGTATCGCCGGGTTGTGGGCGATGCCGATGACGCCGAGGATCGCGATGACGATGAACCACAGCAGCATGACGGGCCCGAACAACCCGCCGACGAAGGAGGTTCCCTTGCGCTGGATCACGAACAAACCGAACAGGATGACAACCGTGAGCGGCACCACGAAGCGGTCGAGGTGCGGCGCGTACACCTTGATGCCCTCGATCGCGCTCAGTACCGAGATCGCCGGCGTAATGGCACCGTCGCCGTAGAGCAGCGTCGCGCCGACCAGGCCGACGACCACCATCAGCGCGCGCCGCCGGCTCTCCCGGGCGCGCTGCGGGCTGACCAGCGCCAGCAGCGCGAGGATGCCGCCTTCACCGTGATTGTCGGCCCGCATGATGAGGATGGCGTATTTGAGTGAAATGACGATCATCAATGACCAGAAGATCAGCGACACGATCCCCAGCACCGCTTCGGGTGCCACCACACCTGCGGGGCTTGCCGCCTTGGCAGCGGTGTTGAGCGTATAGAGGGGGCTGGTGCCGATGTCGCCGAAGACCACGCCCATGCACGCGATTGCAGCCCAGGAGGGGCGCCGCGGCGCCCCTGGGCGCGCGGGATCGGCTGGTGCGGCGGTACTCACTGTCGCTGGCCTGCCGCCGCGGCCTTTACGACCCGGTCAATCTCTGAAGAGGAAGAGATAAGAATAGCCGGCGCCGACGAACCATCGTGGTGCCGCGTCCGACAGACCCGCGGCGGCATGGAAGTCGATCTGGTGGTGCGCGGCGAGCTTGTAGGCGGTCCCGACATGCAGCAGTTGGCTCGAGCCACCACGCTGTGGAAAGTCGCCAGCATATTCGATAAAAGCATCGCACGGCACGCTCAGTTGCCGGTCGAACAACAAGGTGACTTCCCGCGTCGTGTTGCGCTCGCCGTCCACCGTGGGCCAGTACAGCGCCAGCTGGCCCGCCACCGTCCAGTTGGCAGGCAGGCTGCGCGACCAGGGCAGCTGCACAGCCGGGTCGTAGCCGTGACTGGAGAGCGCCCGGCTCCCGGTGGGCAGGCTCACGGACGCGATCACCGCGAGGTCGAAGCCGCCCAAGGGTCCGACCTGTTGTTTGATGCCGATGGCCGTATCACCCAGTCCGGACGCGCTCGCGTTTGCTGCGGGGACGTCATGGAAGTAATCCGGCAACGTGAGACGCAGCTCGGTCTTGTCGAGGAGCCCGTAACGCAGATCGAACTCCGGGAGGTCCGTGACATAGCGGCCCGCGGTATCGGTGGCGAGCATGCCGCTTTCTATCTGCAGTCCGTCCACCGGCACCACCACGCTCGACTCCGTGACGGCGGGGCGATCGGTGGCAATGGTCGCTTCCTGGTCCGCAGGCGCGTGAGCCGCTCGGGCGAGCGCCAGCACGGCAGCTGCGCAGCAAAGCCAGCTGCCGCGGCACATCTGCGGCGTCAGGCGCGGGCGGGCCGTCGCCCGCGCGAGCCGGCGCGTGGCGCGGCAGTCTTTGCGGCGGGCAGCCGCACCACCTTGCGCAGGTTCGGGTAAGTCTCGCTCGAGTGCGGGATGCCCATCGCCGCCACGAAGTGCGCCTGGAACTTCGGCTCGATGGCGGTCTCGATCTTCTCTACGCGGCGCACCAGCTCCTCGATGGTGTGGCGCGAGGAGTTGTCGATCAGCGCGATGCGCGCACCGGTGCCGGCGGCATTGCCCGCCGAGGACACGTTGAACAGATCGCAGTCGGGAATCATCCCCAGCACCATCGCGTATTTCACGTCGATGTGGCTGCCGAACGCGCCCGCGAGGCGGATGCGATCGACCTGATCGACGCCGAGGTGATCCATCAGCAGCCGCACGCCGGCGTGCAGCGCCGCCTTGGCGAGCTGGATCGCACGCACGTCGTTCTGCGTGATCTGCAGCTCCACGGCGCCGCGGTGCACGACGTAGGCGAAGGTGCGCCCGGTGGCGACGATGCGGTCGCTGCGCGCCGCGAGCTCCCCGTCGATGACGCCGTCCTGGCTGATGATGCCGGCAAGGTACATCTCGGCGATCACCTCGATGATCCCCGAGCCGCAGATGCCGGTCACACCGCTCCCGGCGATCGCCGCAGCGAAGCCGGGCTGGTCGGACCACAGGTCCGAGCCGATCACCTTGAAGCGCGCTGCCAGCGTTGCCGGATCGATGCGCACCCGCTCGATGGCGCCGGGCGCGGCGCGCTGCCCGCAGCTGATCTGCGCGCCCTCGAAGGCGGGACCGGTGGGACTCGAGCAGGCGAGCAGCCGCGCGCGGTTGCCCAGCACGATCTCCGCGTTGGTGCCGACGTCGACGAGCAGCGTCAGCTTGTCGGACAGGTCGGGCCGCTCGGCGAGGATCATGCCGGCGGCATCAGCACCGACGTGGCCGGCGATGCAGGGCAGCGTGTAGATTCGCGTGCCGGGATTGAGCTTCAAGCCGAGCTCGCTGGCGCGCAGCCCGAGCGGTGAATCGGTGGCGAGCGCGAACGGTGCGCCACCGAGCTCGACCGGATCGATGCCGAGCAGCAGGTGGTGCATGATCGGATTGCCCACCACCGTCATCTCGAGGATGTCGGTCACCTCGATGTGCGCTTCGCGGGCGACGTCGGCGGCGAGGGTGTCGAGTGCGCCGCGCACCGCCTCGGTCATCTGCTGCGCACCGCCCGGGTGCATCATCGAATACGACACGCGGCTCATCAGGTCTTCGCCGAAGCGGATCTGCGGATTCATTGCGCCGCTGGAGGCGGCCACCTCGCCGGTCTCGAGGTTGCACAGGTGCGCCGCGATGGTGGTCGAGCCCACGTCCACCGCGAGCCCGAAGACGCGGTCGTGAAAGCCGGGCCACACGGCGATGATCTGGGTGCGCGCGTGCACCGCCACCGTGATCTTCCACGCGCCCTTGCGCAGCGCGGCCTGCAGGGTCTGCAGCACTCCGAGATCGCAGCGCAACGGACCGAAGTCCCACTCGCGGTTGAGCGCCTCGAGCAGCCGCTGCAGGTCGCCCCTGGGGTCGTGCATGTCCGGCTCGCGCACCTCGACGTAGTGAAGGTGCACTACCGGATCGAGCGTGATGGGCCGGGCATCGGCCGCCTTGCGTACCACCTGGCGATGCACCTGGCTGCTGGCCGGGACGTCGACGACCAGATCGCCGCAGATCTGCGCCGAGCACGACAGGCGGTGCCCGGCGGGCAGCGGGCGCTGTTGCGCGAAGCTCGCTTCGGCGGCGGAAAGCGGCGAGAGGTGGTCGGCGTGCGAGCTCACCCCGTGCTTGGCGAAGTCACCCTCCATCACCAGCACCTGACAGCGCCCGCACAGCGCGCGTCCGCCGCACACCGAATCGACATCGACCCCGAGGCTGCGGGCCGCCTGCAGCAGCTGCGTGCCACGCGGGAAGCGCCCGCGCTTGCCCGAAGGGGTGAACACGACGAGTGCGTCCGTGTCGCTCATCGGCAGTTACGCTGTGCTCTGGGTGCGGCGCCGGTGGCCGCCCTCGCGCCGGCCGCGCGCCGCGCCCTCCGTGGGGGTCGCCACGCCGCCGCCGGCCTGCAGCGCCGGCGCCTCGCGAAAGCGCTTGATCCAGCGCGCGCAATCCGGATCGTGGCCCATCATGACGTCCGCGCCCATGCAGGCCTTGACGATCTCCAGGTGCAGCGGGTTCATGATCGCGGAGGTAAGCCCCGCACCGATCGCCATGCTCAGGAAAACCGCGCTGATGCCCTCGCGCGCCGGCAGCCCGAAGCTCACGTTGGAGGCGCCGCAGGTGGTGTTCACCTTCAGCTCGTTCTTCAGCCGCCCGAGCAGGCGCATGACCTGCACGCCCGCCTGGTTGATGGCGCCGATCGGCATGACGAGCGGGTCGACGACGATGTCGCTCACCGGGATGCCGTGATCGGCGGCGCGCTGCACGATTTTCTTTGCCACCTCGAAGCGCACGTCGGGATCTTCGGAGATGCCCGTCTCGTCGTTGGAGATCGCCACCACCGCCGCGCCGTACTTCTTCACCAGCGGCAGCACGGCTTCGAGGCGCTCTTCCTCGCCGGTGACTGAATTGACCAGCGGCTTGCCCTTGTACACCGCCAGTCCGGCTTCCAGCGCCGCCACGATCGAGGAATCGATCGACAGCGGCAGGTCGGTGATCGACTGCACGAGCTTCACCGTGCGGGCGAGGATCGCCGGCTCGTCGGCCAGCGGGATGCCGGCATTCACGTCGAGCATGTGCGCGCCGGCGGCGATCTGCGCCAGGGCGTCGGACTCGACGCGGCTGAAGTTCCCCGCGGCCATCTCGGCGGCGAGGATCTTGCGACCGGTGGGGTTGATGCGCTCGCCGATCATGACGAACGGGCGCTCGAAGCCGATGACCACCTCGCGGGTCTGGGAGCTGATAACGGTGTCGGTCATGAAGCCATCCTGTTTGCGTTCGCTTGCGGGTCGCGTCCCGGGTACCACGGCACGCGGCCGTTTAAAACCCCGGAGCGCTCGATGATTTCGGCGACGGTCTCTTCCTGGCGATAGGCCATGAGATGCACCCCGTGCACGCCGCGGATGGCGCGGATCTCCTGGACGAGATCGATGCACAGCCTGCGGCCCTCGAGTGCGGGGTCGGCGGCGCCGGCGAGGCGCTTTACCACCGCGTCGGGAATGTGCACGCCGGGAACATGGGTGCGGATCCACTCCGCTGCCTTGGCGGAACGCAGCGGGCCGACGCCGACCAGGATGAACACACGCTCGAGCAGACCTAGGTCTTCAACGCGCTGCATGAAAGACCTGAGCAGCGCCACGTCGTAGCAGAACTGCGTCTGCACGAACTGCGCGCCCGCGGCGACCTTCTTCGCCAGCCGCTCGGCGCGCCAGGCTACCGGTTGCGCGAAGGGGTTCTCCGCGGCGCCGAGCAGCACCCGCGGCGCGTAGCTGATCTTGCGGCCGGAAAGAAAACGGTGCTCATCGCGCAGCGTGCGCGCGGTCTCGAGCAGCGTCAGCGAATCCAGGTCGAACACCGGCAGCGCCTGCGGATGATCGCCCGCCTGCACGCCATCGCCGGTGAGGCACAGCAGGTTGCAGACCCCCATGGCGGCGCCGCCGAGAATATCGCCCTGGATGGCGATGCGATTGCGGTCGCGGCAGGAGATCTGCATCACCGGGGCATAGCCGACGCGCGTCAGCAGCGCACACACCGCGAGGCTCGACATGTGGCAGTTGGCGCCGCTGCCGTCGGTGGCGTTGATCGCGTCCACATGGCCGTCGAAGATGCGCGCGCGCCGGTAGACGTCCTCCGGGTCGGCCGAATCCGGCGGCGCCAGCTCGCTGGTCACCGCGAACTGCCCGGCACGCAGCACGCGCTCGAAGCGGCCGGGCGAGGTATGTCCGGGCAATATCGGCAGCGGGTAACCCGGTACCGGTTCGTCCTCGAAGATCACCGCAGCTCTCCGGCGCGCTGGCGCGCCACGCGCAGCCAGGACGACTTGCCCTGCAGGCGCCGGTCCATTGCGACCTGCACTTCGCCCAACGCCGCGCGGCCACCGGGGATGCGCTCGCTGCCGGCGATTGCGGCGACCCACACGCAGCGCATTTCGGGGCGCACCTCGCAGTGTCCGTTGGCACGTACGCCGCCGCACGGACCATTGCGCAGGTTCTTCGGACAGTTCATCGGACAGGACATGCCGGTGGAGCTCAAGATGCACTGCCCGCACATGTGGCAGTCGAACAGCAGGCCCTTCACGCCGCGCTCGACGGCCGCCACCGGCCGCTCCAGGCGCTCGTAGCCGATGCGTCTGAACAGCGGGTGCAGCCTGACGAGCAGCGTCTCGAAGCCCTGGTAGAAGGCGTTCAGCCCCCGCGCGTGTCGGACCGACCAGTGCCGCAGTGCGTACACCTAGGAAACCGCCGCGAGACCCTTGGCGCGGATCAGCCTCTCGAGGTCCTCGTCCGTGAACTGCGCTTCGAGGCGCGCGGCCTCCGCGGCGGCTTCCGCCTGCAGATCCTCGCCGCACGGCCGCGGCTCGCTGCGCTTCCAATCGGCAAGATAGGCGTCCGAGGTGCCCTTACCGGCGCGCATCGCGGCGCGATCGACCGCTTCCTGGAAGCGCGCCGACAGCTGCACTTTGGCGGTCTCGCGAGCGCGCTTCACGATGACCTGCGCGGGAATATCGCGCCAGGAGATGATGATCAGGCTGGCCATGCCGGCGCCTCCTGGCTCACAGCCAGAGCGGCGAGGCGGGTGCCGAGCTCACCGTAACCGGTATAGCGATGCTCGAACTCGAAGCCGAAGCGCGCGGCGATCTGCCGCGCCGCGTCGATCGCACCCTCGCGCGGCGCCTGCGACAGGTAGACGAGCTTCGAGTAATTGCGGAAGTACTCGCCCGCGAGCTCGGGATGGCGGTCGAGTCCGAGGGTCCGCACCACGAGGCGCTCGAAGTGCCGCAGCAGGAAGTCTGTCAGGTAGAAGGTGCCCGGCTCGGCTTCCGACAGCTCGGCGAACAGCGTCGGTGTGGCCAGGAACTCGTAGCAGTGCGCGCCGGGCAGGCGCTCGATCCCTTCCGCAGCGAGCACCGCATCGAGCGCGCCGCGCGTGCCGCAGTCACCGTAGACGACGAACATGCGCGCGTAGCGGCCGCGGTTCTCGCGGATCGCTTCCTGCACGGCGGGCGCAATGCGCTCGGGCCGGTTGTGCAGCTGCGCCGGCAGGCAGCGCACCTCGAGCGCGCTCCAGCCGTTGGCGCGCTTGAGCGCCGCGATCTCGCGGGCCAGGGCACCGCAGGCGATGAGCAGCGTGCCCGCGCGCGTGTCCATGGGGCGCTCGGTCTCTTCAGGCCGCGCTGGCGGCGCGGCTGGCGGCGGCGCCGGCGCGGCGCGCGGCGAGCAGCGTCTTGGCCGTCTCCACGGCGATGGCGGCATCGCGGCAGTAGGCATCCGCGCCCACGGCCTTGCCGAACTCCTCGTTGAGCGGCGCACCGCCCACCAGCACGATGTAGTCGTTGCGGATGCCGTTTTCCTTCAGCTTGTCGATGACGACCTTCATGTAGGGCATGGTAGTGGTGAGCAGCGCCGACATGCCGAGGATGTCCGGCTTGTGCTCTTCGAGTGCCGCGAGGTACTTCTCGACCGGGTTGTTGATGCCGAGGTCGATCACCTCGAAGCCGGCGCCCTCGAGCATCATCGACACCAGGTTCTTGCCGATGTCGTGAATGTCGCCCTTGACGGTGCCGATGACGATCTTGCCGATCGGCGGCACGCCGGTCTCGGCGAGCAGCGGCCGCAGGATCTCCATGCCGCCCTTCATGGAGTTGGCGGCGAGCAGCACCTCGGGCACGAACAGGATACCGTCGCGAAAATCGATGCCGACGATGCGCATGCCCTCGACCAGCGCATCGTTCAGGACCTTCTCGGCGTTCCAGCCGCGCTCGAGGAAAATGTGCGTTGCCTGCTCGACCTCGGCCTTGAGCCCGTTGTAGAGGTCGTCGTGCACCTGCTCGGTTAGCTCCTGGTCGTTGAGATCGCGTAGATTGAATTCGGCGTCGGCGGACTCGGCCATTGTCGAAATCTCCATGCGCGGTCTGGGGTTAGCGGCTCGCGCGGTCGCTGGGCAACATGGTAAGGGGCGCCTGTCGCCGCTACTGATTCCTTCGCGACTGCGACATGTCCGCAAGCGACAGCGTGCGGATTAAGGCAAGCCCCTCAACCGACGGGCGTCACGTTCTGGGCAGGAGCCGGCGGTGGCTTTCCCTGGCGGCTCTGGCGCTCGGCGCTCGGCGGGCAGCCGAACTGCGCGCGGTAGCAGCGCGAGAAGTGCGGCGGCGACTGGAAGCCACAGGCCGTCGTGATGTCGATGATTGGCATCGAGGTCTGCAGCAGCAGCTCGCGCGCGCGCCGCAGGCGCATCTGCAGGTAGTAGCGCTTCGGAACGCAGTTCAGGTGGCGCTTGAACAGCCGCTCGATCTGGCGGCGCGACAGCCCGGTCGCCGCGGCGATCTCATCGAGCGACAGCGGCCGCTCGATGTTCTCTTCCATCAGCTGCGCGACCCTGATGAGGCTCTCGTGGCTGACGCCGATCTGGGCGCGCAGCGGCACGTACTGCCGGTCACGGCCACTGCGCACGCGGTCGACGATGAACTGCTCGGAGATCAGCTGCGAGACCTGCGCGCCGAGTCGCGCCTCGACCAGGTGTAGCATCAGGTCGAGCGGCGCCACACCGCCCGAGCAGGTGAAGCGGTCGCGGTCGATGCTGAACAGCTGGTCGCTCAGGTCAATGCGCGGGAACTCCTCGCGCAGCGCCGAGAGGTTCTCCCAGTGGATCGTCGCGCGGTACTTGTCGAGCAACCCCGCCTTCGCCAGGGCGTAACCGCCGGTGCACAGGGCGCCGAGCGGGATGCGCCGCTCCGCCAGGCGGCGCAGCGCCGCCACGATGCGCGGGGAGACCGCTTCCTGCACGTTGACGCCGCCGCAGACGAACAGTATGTCCACCGTGCCGAGCTGCTCGAGCCCGACCGTGGGGGAGAGCTGCAGCCCGTTGCTCGCCGGCGTGGGCTGGCCATCGAGGCTCACGATGGTCCACTCGTAGGTGGTGCCGCCGGTCACGGCGTTTGCCATGCGCAGTGGCTCGACCGCGTTCGACAGCGCGATCATCGAGTAGCGCGGCAACGTCAGGAAGGCGTACTTGATGCGGGGCAGTTTCACATGCCGGATTTTACGCTTTTCTTGCCTGAATGCGACCTGCCCGCGGGCGCGCCACCGGGGAGGGCACGGGCAGGCGACGGTGGGGCTCAGGCTGGATTGTGGGGGCTAAGGTCTTTAGTTACTTGCCGTTTCCTTTCCTGGGCGGTGCGCTCACGGCGGGCAGAGTGTGCCGCGGCAGGTCAATTCTGAAGATGCATCCTGAACCGGGTACGTCGCGGACGCTCAAGACTCCATTGTTTGCCTGGACGCTGTGTTGACAGATGGACAGTCCGCCGTTCGCTGCATCCGCGCCCTTCAGCGTCGACGGCAGAAGCATGCTTTCCGCCGCGCCCGGGCGAAGGCCACCGCAGTGATCTTCAACCTCAATGAATATGCGCTCGCCGGCTGCGTAGGCTTTCAACGAAACCTCGCCCTTGTGCCGCGTAAATTTGAACGCGTTATCCAGCAGGTTGCCCACCGCCGCGAACAGCAGGGCCTGGTCGGCGTCAACCGCAAGTTTTGGATCAACAGCGGAAACGGCTAACGTGCACTCGCGGTTCTGCGCCTCGAGGGATGCGCTGATCCGGCTTTCACCGACAAAGTCGGCAACGGAGATGAGCTTGTGTTGTGTGGGCGCTGCAGATCGCCCGCGCAGGTCGCCCAGGGAGCGATCCAATAGATTACGCAGTTCTATCAAGCTGCGGTCCAGTACCGCGCCTGTCGCCCCGGCTATCCCAACATTGCCGGTTTTGAGCGCAATAGCGGCGAGTGTCGCGGTATGAATGAGCTTACGCAGTTCGTATATGAAGAAATCCACCCGCGCAACGTTTTGTTCTGCATGGGCGAGATTGTGATGGTAGGCCCATTCCGTCACCGAATCCGCGATGGCGTTGTCCAGGCAGCGGTTGAGTGTGCGGAATTCGGCAACCTCGATCCGAGCGCTCTTTTCGAGAGCCGAGTCCGTTATCGCCTGGCACAGATCACCGTAGTCACGAATGACCTGCTCGACCGTGTATCCGTGCTGGGACAGGTCGCGCCCGTGCCGCGTCGCCGAAACGCCCATGTCCGACAATGACGATTTGCTGCTGCTGTCCAGTGCTCCGGAGATCTGTTTGCTACGCTCCGGGTCTGCTTGCAGGGTCTCAATCAGCTGGTCCAGGAAGTTCGGTATTCCGGTTATTTGCTCCGGTTGATTTTCTCTGGGCGGGGCTCTCTTAGCGACCTTTGCTTTACACCGCTCGATCAGGTCGGCTCGCTGAGCGGTAAGAAATTCGTGCAGCATGCCACCAGCGTGAATTGCTCCTGGGGCGCCATCCGTGCGCTCGCGTACCTATCCGCGGTGCGATGCCGGAATTGTGACGCGACCCACAGTTTCCGCGAAGCCGCCCCGGAGGCGGCCTCTTAAAGCCGCGCGACATCCCCGCGTGCCGTGCGCGCCGCAGGCTGTGCCACGCGCGCACGCCGACAAGGGTCCCTCAGGCCTTGAGCTTGAGGTTCTCCGGGTCGTAGGGCGATTCGTGCACCACAGTGGCCGGCTTGCGCTCGCCCAGAATCTCGATGCCGAGCGGCGTGCCGACTTCAGCGTAGTCGGCCTTCACGTAGCCGATCGCGAGGCTCTTCCCGAGATGATGGCCGTAGTAGCCGGAAGTGGCGCGCCCGATCATGCGGCCGCCCTTGTCGAACAGCGGCTCGTTGCCGAGCGGGTCGGCATCGGTCACTCCGTGCACCTCGAGCGTGACGAAGCGGTTGGGCACGCCCGCGGCCTGCTGACGCTCGAGCGCCTGCCGGCCGATGAAGTCAGCCTTCTTCATGCGCACGAAGCGCTCGAGGCTCGCCTCGAAGGGGGTGTAGTCGGGCGTCATGTCGCTGCCCCACATGCGGTAGGACTTCTCCATGCGCAGCGACTCCATGGCGCGCATGCCGACCATACCGATGCCGTGCGCGGCACCCGCCGCGAACAGCGCATCGAACAGGCCGTGCGCGTACTCGATGGGGAAGTGCAGCTCCCAGCCGAGTGAGCCCACGAAGTTGACGCGCAGCGCGTAGACATCGACCGCGAGCGCCGCCTCGATGGTCTGTGCCGTGAGCCATGGAAAGGCGTCGTTGTCGAGCGCGGTGTCGGTGAGCTGCGCGAGCACCGCGCGGGACTCAGGTCCCGCGACCACGAAGCAGCCGCGCGTGTTGGTGATGTTGCGCAGGCCCACCGAGCCGTCCGGCGGCAGCGCCTTCAGCAGGTAATCGCCGTCGTAGCGCTCGGCGGCACCGGCGCTCACTACGTAGAAGTGCTGCTCGGCGATCTTGGTGATGGTGAACTCGGAGCGGATGCCGCCCCGGGCGGTGAGCGCGTGCGAGAGCGCCAGGCGGCCAATCCTGGTGGGCACCTTGTTGGCGACCAGTTGATCGAGCCAGGCTTCCGCACCGGGACCTGTGACCTCGTGCTTGGTGAAGGGCGTCAGATCGATGACGCCGACCTGCTCGCGCATCAGGCGCACCTCGTTGCCGACGTGCGCGAAGTAGTTGCTGCGCCTGAAGCTCCACTGATCGCGACGCTCGACGCCTGGAGGCGCGAACCAGTTGGCGCGTTCCCAGCCGTAGCGCTGGCCCCACACCGCGCCGCGCGCGCTGAGCTTGTCGTATACCGGGCTCGTCTTGGCCGGGCGGCCGGCGGGGCGCTCCTCGTCGGGGAAGTGGATGGTGAAGACCTCGCGATAGGTCTCCTCGTTCTTCTTCACGACGTAACGCTTCGAGGTGTAGGCACCGAAGCGGCGCGGATCCACCGCCAGCATGTCGATGCCCGGCTCACCCTCCACGATCCACTCGGCGAGCTGCCATCCCGCGCCCCCGGCCGCCGTGATGCCGAAGCTGTGACCCTCGTTGAGCCAGACGTTGCGCACGCCCCAGGCCGGCCCGATGAGCGGGCTGCCGTCGGGCGTGTAGGAAATGGGGCCGTTGACGATGTCCTTGAGGCCGCAGTGCTCGAGCGCCGGCACGCGGCGCGTCGCCGCCTCGACGTGCGGCACCAGCCGATCGAGGTCGCCCGGGAAGAGGCTGCGGCCGAACCAGTCGGGGACGCCGTCGGCGAAGCGCGCCGGGGCGCCATGCTCGTAGGGTCCGAGGATCCAGCCCATGCGCTCCTCGCGCAGGTAATAGGATTTGTCCGACTCGCGCAGCACCGCCAGCTCGCGTCCGCCGCCCTGGCGATAGGCCTTAAGCTCCGCCGACTCGTCGTACACGATGTACTGGTGCTCGACCGGGATCGCGGGGACGTTGAGTCCCAGCAGCCGGCCGGTCTGGCGCGCGTAGTTGCCGGTGGCCAGCACCAGGTGCTGCGCGGTGATCTCACCCTGGCTGGTGTGCACCCGCCACTCACCGCCCGCGGTGCGCTCGATGGTGCGCGCCTCGGTGTGCTCGTAGATCTCCGCGCCGCCCGCGCGGGCCCCCTTGCGCAGCGCCATGGTGAGATCGGCCGGCGCGATGTGGCCGTCGTCGGGGTGGTAGAGCGCGCCGATAATCGCGGGCGTCTCGGCGCTGCCACCGAGCTCGAGCAGCGGCCACAACTCCTTCACCCGCCGCGCGCCGATCACCTCGAAGGGCACGCCGATGGTGTTGGCGGTGCCGCAGTACTTCTGGTACTCGTCCATACGCTCGCGGCAGGTGGCCAGACGCAGGTTACCGCTGACGTGGAAGCTCACGTCCTGGCCGGTCTGCGCCGGCAGGCGCTTGTACAGGTCGACCGAGTACTTGTGAAGCTGGCCGACCGTGTAGCTCATGTTGAACAGCGGCAGCAGACCCGCGGCGTGCCAGGTGGAGCCGGCGGTGAGCTCGGTGCGCTCAATGAGCGCCACGTCCGACCAGCCCTTCTTCGTCAGGTGGTAAAGCGTGCTGACGCCCACCACGCCGCCACCGATGACCAGCACCCGCACATGCGTCTTCACAGAGGTTGTCTCCCGGGGCGGCACCGGCTGCACCCGCCCGCGGCAGTGTAGCGGGGGGCCGTGCTAGCGGCGGACTCCAATTGCGACGGCAGCTTGCCTCAAATGATCCCGCGGGCGGCTTCGGCGAGAAACGCCGCTACGTAACCGAGGAACGAGCGCCACACTTCCAGGCGGAAGCTGTCCGCGCCGGTGCGCCACAGCACCACTTCGGCCTTGGCGAGCATGGTGCGCGTACACATCCCCGGCGGGAAGGCGCGCGCGTCGAGATCGAGCGGGCAGCCGGCCGCGAGCAGCGTGACTGCGAGCGGACCGCCGACGCCGAGCGCGCCCTGGCGATGACTCACGTCGACCAGCGAGTGCGGCAGGTCGCGCAGCGCCGCGGCCAGCGCCGCCGTCGCCGCATCAGCGTCAGCGGGCGGGGCGAGCAACAGCCACTCGTCCGGTCCCAGCCACAGCGCCGCGCGCTCGCCGTGCGTCGCGGCGCGGCAGGCGGTCGCCGGGATCGCGGTGCCGAACGCCTGCGCCGCGGCGGCGCGCGCCGGGTCCGCACCGCGCAGCACCCAACGCGCTGCCGGCGGCAGCAGTGCCACCGGGTCACCGGTGACCAGCTGCGGGACGGCACGCATGAGGCGCAGGTCACGCATGGAGCCGCGCTCCGTCCGGGTCGTAGAACACCGGGGATGCCACCTGCACCGCCACGATGCCTGAGGCCGTCGGTACGTAGAGGCTCTCGCCGAGGCGCGCACGCCCGCCGGCGATGAGTCCCATGGCGATCGAGCGCCCGAGCACGGCGCTGTGATAGCTGGAAGTCACGTGTCCGAGCGGCCGCACCGCGGTGTCGGGGCGCGCCCGGGCGATCACCTGCGCGCCGTCTTGCAGCACGCACTGCGGGTCGGCGGTCAGCAGGCCGACGAGCTGGCGCCGTGCGGGTGAGCGCATCGCGGGCCGGGCGAGCGAGCGCTTGCCGACAAAGTCCGGCTTGTTCTTGCCGATCGCCCAGCCGAGACCGGCATCGTCGGGCGTCACCGTGCCGTCGGTGTCCTGGCCGACGATGAGGTAGCCCTTCTCGGCGCGCAGCACGTGCATCGCCTCGGTGCCGTAGGCGGTGAGCCCGCAGGAAGCTCCGGCATCCCACAGCGCCTGCCAGACCGCCGCGCCGAAGTCGGCCGGCACGTTGATCTCGAAGCCGAGCTCACCGGTGAAGCTCACGCGGAACGCCCGCATCGGCACGCCGCAGATGCGGCCGGTGCGCACTGACATGTGCGGCATCGCCGCCGCACTGAGATCAATGTCGACGAGCGGCGCCAGCAGCTCGCGCGCCTTCGGTCCCTGCAGGGCGATGACCGCCCACTGTTCCGTCGTCGGGGTCAGCCACACCGACAGCGCGGACCACTCGGTCTGCAGGTAGTCCTCCATCATCGCCAGCACCCGCGGCGCACCGCCGGTGGTCGTGGTGACGTGGAAGCGCTGCTCCTGCACGCGTGCCACCACGCCGTCGTCGTAGACGAAGCCGTCGTCGCGCAGCAGTACACCGTAGCGGCAGCGGCCGACGCCGAGGCCGTCCCAGGCATTGACGTACAGGCGGTTCATGAAGGTGACCGCATCGGCGCCGACCACCTCGATCTTGCCGAGCGTCGAGGCATCGAAGATCCCGCAGCCGCGGCGTACGGCGAGGCACTCGCGCGCCACCGCGGCGTGCATGTCCTCGTCGCCGCGCGGAAAATAGCGGGCGCGCTTCCACAGCCCGACGTCTTCGAACACCGCGCCGTGCGCCTGCGCCCAGCCATGCACGGGGGTGGTGCGCACCGGGTCGAACAGCTCACCGCGGGCAGGGCCTGCGAAGGCGCCGAAGCTCACCGGGGTGTACGGCATGCGAAACGTCGTGAGCCCCACTTCCGCCACCGGCTTGCCGAGCTGGCGCGCGACGATAGCGAGCGCGTTGATGTTGGAAGTCTTGCCCTGATCGGTCGCCATGCCGGTCGTCGTATAGCGCTTGACGTGCTCGATGGAGCGGAACCCCTCGCGCGTCGCGAGCGCCAGATCCTTAAGTGTCACGTCGTTCTGCCAGTCGACGAAAGCCCGTCCGGCGTTGCGCGCGGGGAATGGCGGCGCAGCCGCGCCGGCGGCTCCCGCTGCGCGCGTGGCGGCGGGCGTGGGTGGTGCGGCAACGGTGCGCGTGCCGGCGCCGGGGTTCACGCCCCGCCGCGCAGGATCCAGCGCTTCGTGCGCCGCCGCCGTGCCGGCAGCGGCGCCATCGGCCAGCAGCGCCGCGAGCTCGAACACGCCGCGGCAGGCGCCGGCGCTGCGCACGCGCTCGCTCGGGACTCCCGGCAGAAAGGCCTGCAGCGCCTCGTTCCACTCGAGCTTGCCGCGCGACTGCGAGTGCAGATGCACGCTCGGCGTGTAGCCCCCGGACATCAGCACCAGGTCGCAGGGCTGGGTTTCGCCGGCGAGCAGCACGCCGTTCTCGAGGCGGGCGAGCCGGATCGCATTCACGCGCAGCCGACCGCTGGTGTCGAGCACCGTCGCCGCGCTGAGCACCGGGATGCGCGCCTGGCGCGCGCGTGCGGCGGCGCCGCTCTCCAGCGCACGCACATCGGCGATGGCGGCGATGAAAACACCCGCCGCCTGCAGCGCCAGCGCCACTTCGTAGGCCTCATCCGTTGCCGTGACCAGCACCGCGCGACTGCCGGGCAGCACCGCGTAGCGGTGCAACCAGGTGGCGGCAGCGCCGGCCAGCATGACACCCGGCCGGTCGTTGCCCGGGAACACCAGCGGACGCTCGATGGCGCCGGTCGCCAGCACTACCTCGCGCGCGCGCACCTGCCATTGCCGCTCGCGCGGCAGATCCGCAGGCGCGGCGGCGAGATGATCGGTAAGGCGCTGGTTGAGCGCCACCAGGTTGTGTGGAAAGTAGCCGAACGCGGTGGTGCGCGGCAGCAGCGTCACGCGCACGTTGGCGGCGAGCGCCCCGAGGGTGCGCTCCAGCCACTGCGCCGGCGGCCCCCCTTCAATCGGGAGCGGCGCGTGCGGATCGTGAGCGAGCAGCGAGCCCCCGGGCTCGGACTGCTCATCGCACAGCACGACCCGCGCCCCGGCGGCTGCGGCTGCGGCGGCCGCGGCCAGACCTGCCGGACCTGCGCCGACCACCAGCACGTCGCAGTGCGCGTAGCGCGCGGCGTAGCGATCCGGATCCGCCTGCGCGGGCGCCCGTCCTAAGCCCGCCGCTGCGCGGATGCGCGGCTCGTAGAGCGACTTCCATGCGCCTTTCGGCCACATGAACGTCTTGTAGTAGAAGCCCGCCGGGATGAACGGCGCGAGCAGGTCGTTGACGGCGCCGATATCGAAAGACAGCGCCGGCCAGCGGTTCTGGCTGTGCGCCTCGAGACCGTCGTAGAGTTCGACCTGCGTGGCGCGCAGGTTCGGCGTGTAGCGCGCCGCGTCGCGGCGCACCGCTACCAGCGCGTTGGGCTCCTCGGCGCCGGCGGCCAGCACGCCGCGCGGCCGGTGATACTTGAACGAGCGACCCATGAGGTGCACGCCGTTGGCGAGCAGCGCCGAGGCGAGCGTATCGCCCGCGTAGCCGCCGTACGGGCGGCCGTCGAAGGTGAAGCGCAGCGTGCGCGAGCGATCGATGCGCCCGCCGTTCGCCAGCCGCAGGCCCTCGATCATGGGCGTGCCTGCGCGGCGGCGGGGGCGGGTGGTGCTTCGCCCACCTTGTAGGTGGCCAGGAACTGGTCCGTGGTGGTGTCGCGCAGCGCGTTGAAGAAGCGGCCGCAGCCGTGGGTGTGGCGCCAGCGCTCGGCATGCACCCCGCGGGTGTTGGCCCGCAGGTACAGGTAGTCGGCCCACACCTCGTCGGAGACCTCGGCGGGTCGTGCCGGGCGCGTGACGTGCGCCTGCCCGCCGTGGACGAACTCGGGCTCGGGGCGCTCACCGCAGTAGGGACAGTCGATCAGCAGCATGCGCAGCTCTTTCCGTCAGTGCGCCACCGCGGCGGCCGCGGCCTCGTCGATCAGGTCGCCGTCGCGGAAGCGCTCGAGCGTGAAGGGCGCATTGAGCGCGTGCGGCGCATCGTGCGCGATGGTCCAGGCAAACACGTGCGCCGAGCCCGGCGTCGCCTTGAAGCCGCCCGTGCCCCAGCCGCAGTTCACGTACAGCCCCGGCACCGGCGTCCTGGCGATGATCGGCGAACGGTCCGGTGTCACGTCGACGATGCCGCCCCAGGCGCGCAGCATGCGCAGCCGGCGGAACATCGGGAACAGCTCGCAGATCGCCTCGAGCGCGTGGCTGGTGATGTGCAGTCCGCCGCGCTGCGTATAGGAGGTGTAGGCGTCGGTGCCTGCGCCAATCACCAGCTCGCCCTTGTCCGACTGGCTGATGTAGGCGTGGATGGTGTTGGACATGACGACGCATGGGAACACCGGCTTCACCGGCTCGGAAACCAGCGCCTGCAGCGGGTAGCTCTCGAGCGGCAGCGCGACGCCCGCCATTTTCATGATGACGCTGGTGTGGCCCGCCGCCGCGACACCAATGCGCGCGGCGCGGATCGGCCCGCGCGTGGTGTCCACGCCCTCAACCGCACCGGCGCCATCGAGGCGGATGCCGGTCACCTCGCAGTTCTCGATGATGTCGACCCCGAGTGCGTCGGCGGCACGCGCGTAGCCCCAGGCGACGGCATCGTGGCGCGCGGTCCCGCCGCGCCGCTGCAGCGCGGCGCCGAGCACCGGGTAGCGGATGTCGCTAATCTTCAGCAGCGGGCAGAAGCGCTGCGCTTCGTGGGCGGTGAGCCATTCGTTGTCGACGCCGGCGGCGCGATTGGCGTGCACGTGGCGCTGGAAGACCTGGGCATCGTGCACGGTGTGCGCGAGCATCAGAACTCCGCGCGGCGAGAACATGACGTTGTAATTGAGGGCCTGCGCGAGGCTCTCCCACATCCTGAGCGCATGGTCGTAGAGCGCCGCGCTCTCCGGGAAGAGGTAGTTGGAGCGGATGATGGTGGTGTTGCGGCCGGTGTTGCCGCCGCCGATCCAGCCTTTTTCGAGCACCGCGATGCTGCCGACGCGATGCTCGCTGGCGAGGTAGTAAGCGGCTCCCAACCCGTGCCCGCCGCCACCGACGATGATGACGTCATACGCGTGCCTGGGCTCAGGATGGCGCCATTGCGCCGTCCAGCCGCGCTGGCCGGACAGCCCACGCTTCAGAAGTGACATTCCGGAAAAGGGTTGCATCGTCAGGTCCGAAAAGGGGCACGTCGGCGCGCATCATCCGCGCGCATCATCATGCGCCTGGAACCTTAAGAGCGACGAGCATCCACACGCCCAGCGGCTTGAACGGGGGCGACGTGCCCGTCCGTGGGGCGCACCGGGCGCAGGCCATGACTGGTTTGGAGGAGCTGCGCCGCCGACCTGGCGGACAAGGAGCGGATGTCAGCGCGTGGCGGGCACCGTCGCGAGTGCGCCCGCTCGTCCACGCCGGAAAACCACGTAGGCGAGCAGCGCGATGAGGATGGAAATGGTGCTCGTCCAGAACTCGGCGCGGTGCGCGGGCGTCAGCGCCATGGCGACCAGCACCAGCAGCATCCCCGCGATCGCCAGATAGCTCAGCCACGGGAACGCCCACATCGGCAGTGTCGGCGGGGGTGCGCCGGCGCGCTCGCGCGCCCGTCGCGAGCGCACCTGCGACACTGCGATGGTGAGATAAATCACGGCGATGATGGCGCCGGACGCGTTCACCAGGAAGGCAAACACGACGCTCGGCGAGAGAATGGCGGCGATCACGCCGGCGAATCCCACCGCGCTGGCGAGCAGCACGGCGCGCGCCGGCACGTGGCGACGGTTGGTTCGCACCAACCAGCGCGGCGCATCGCCGCGGCTGGCGAGGACGAACAGCACGCGCGAAGCCACGTAGAAAGACGAATTGAGGCACGACAGCACCGCCGTAAGAATCACCACCGCCATGAACTCGCTCGCGTAGGGGAAGTGGATTCCGTCCAGCGCGAGGGTGAAGGGTGACTGACCCGAGACCACGTGTCTCCAGGGCACCGTGCTCACGATCACAAAGATCGAGCCGACGTAGAACAGCAGAATGCGGGTGATGATGGTCGAGGTCATCCGCGCCACCGCCTTCGCCGGCTCCGGGGATTCCGCCGCAGCGATCGTCACCACCTCAGCGCCCATCATGGACCAGATGACCGTGGTCACGGCGGCCAGCACCGCGAAGGGTCCGCGCGGCGCAAACCCGCCATAATCGATGAGGGTGGAGAAGGTCGGCCCGGTCGCGGAGCGGTAGCCGCAGGCGTGCGCGCCGACCACGACGATAAAGGAGAGAATGGCCGCGACCTTGATCGATGAGAACCAGAACTCGAACTCGCCGTAGGCGCGTGCTGACATGAGATTCACGCACGTCATGAGCAGCATCAATGCGGCGCCAATCTGCCACATCGGCAGCGGCAGCCAGCCCTGGATGATGCCGGCCCCGGCGATCGCCTCGACCGGAATCACCACCACCCAGAAGTACCAATAGAGCCAGCCGACCGAGAATCCGGCCCAGTTGCCGAGCGCCGCGCGGGTGAACTCGGTAAACGAGCGCACCTGCGGCATGTCGACCGCCATCTCCCCGAGCATGCGCATGATCAGCAGGACCAGCAGGCCCGTGAGCGCATAGCTCACGATGATTGCCGGTCCCGCGGCGGCGATCGCCACGCTGCTGCCGACGAACAGACCGGCACCGATGATGCCGCCGATGGTGATCATCGCCACGTGGCGCGGCCGCAGGGAGCGGCTCAGCGCGTTCTGATCCGCCGCAGCGGTCGCCGGTACCTCGATCATCGCTTTCCTACTATACCGGGTCGTGCTGCGGCTGCAGGTTGTGCGCAGCCAGCGTGCCGATGTGATGGCGGCCCTTGACGGCGTACCACCACAGACCTGCTCCGAGAATCATGGCGATGTAGACGAACGCACCCCAGGTGTTGTACCAGGGCGCGCCGTAGACGGCTTCGCGCGGCCAGGCCAGGTTGATCGCCATCCCCGTGCCCCACAGCACCGCGACGATGTTGACGAACATTCCCCACCTGCCCATGGTGAAGTAGCCACCTGCTACGAGATCTGCGGGGGGCCATTGCCCTTGCAGGCGCTTCTTCAGCAGCGGGCCCGTCACCATCAGGTACGCCAGGTAGATCATGATGACGGCAATCGAGGTCAGCACCGTGAAAATCTTCGGCTGTCCGATGTTGAGGACCAGGATCAGCTCGGCAATCACGCCGATCACGACGGCAGGAACAATGGGCGTCTGAGTCCTGGAATTCACCCGCGCAAGCTTCTCCCCGAACGGCAGTGCGTTGTCGCGCGCCATTGCGAAGGTCAAGCGGATGGCCGCGGTATGCACGGCCAGCGAGCACACCGTCACCGCGACCACGATGCAGACCAGGAAGATCTTGCCCAGCGGACCCCACATGACCTGCTCGACGATGTATTGCAAGCCGCCGCTGCTGCTGCCGATCCTGGGATCACCCAGGTTGGGTGCCGCCATGACCGCGAACACCAGGATCGCACCACCGATGACGAACGAGGCCAGGATGGCCCGCAGAATGGCCCGGGGAGCGGTGCGCCGAGGCTCCAGCGTCTCCTCACCCAGTGAACTGGCGGTGTCGAAGCCGTACATGACGTATCCGGAGGCCAGCGACGCCACGAGGAAAACGCCCAGAAAGCCGCCGCTCGTGCCGGCACCGTAGCCGTTGGCGGAGAAGAAGACTTCGGGACCTCGCCTGATGTTGATAGCCAGGAAGATCGCAATGAGGCAGGCGGCAATCAGCTCGACAAAGACGCCCGCGCTGTTGATCGTCGCCATCAATCGCACGCCGAGCGCATTCACGACGGTGGTGAACACGATCAAGACCGTGCCGAGGACTACCGCGTTCGTGGCGAAATCGTAGGGACCGCTGCCGTCGCCGATGACCTGGAAGCCGCTCCACAGCCGCGGCAGGTTGAGTTGCAGCGCCAGCACCACGGCCGACAGGGTGACAATCGACGCAGTGAGCATCAGCCAGCCCGAGGACCAGCCGACGATCCGGCTGCCCAGGAGCTTCGACCAGTTATAGACTGATCCGGCGACGGGATATTTGGCGGCCAGCTCCATGAAGCACAGCGCGACCGCCAACTGACCGACGAGCACCAGCGGCCAGGACCACAGATAGGCCGGCCCCGCGGTGCCGAAGCCGAAGTAGAAGAGCTGGAAGGTACCGGTGAGTATCGAGATATAACTGACGCCGGCGGCGAAGCTGCCGAAACCCCCGATGCTGCGAGCCAGCGATTCCTTGTAGCCGAAGTGCTCCATGCCGCTGTCGGACCGTCCAGTAGCCTTGTTCTTAACCACGCCTTTTCCTCTTTAGAAATGGGTCGTCGCTCGGGCAATCCTGGCGACGCTAAGGCCGAGCCAGATGCGTCGCACAGGGGGACATTTCCGAGGTCACAGGACGGGCGTCTGCTGCCGGTAGCGGGGCGCTGACAGTACGGGCGCCCCCGGTAGGGATGGTGCGGTGAGGGTGAGGGCGAGGAGGGCGCCCCCCTGCCGTGCGCGCCAGGGCCGACGTCGGCGCGCCGTGCTCCACTTGACCGTAACGCCCCGCGACTCCATCATTTCCCCCGGAACTTGAATAGCTGTTTAACCGACCGGCTGTCAAGTCGCTGAAAGACCGGCAAGTCACTGAGCAAGAAAGAAGTACGCCTCAGGGACGAGGACATCGAGTGAGCCTGGATGCTCTGTCGCGGAGCCCACCCGGTAATGTCCAATTGAACAGGCAATCAACCCTCAAGGATGCCCGCGCTCACGGCGCCCCGTCCCCTCGGGACGAGGGCGAGGACGCGCGGCGCGTGCAGCTGGTCGAAGTCACGATCGACAGTCTGGCTGAAGTCGGCTACGTCGGCACCACTCTCGCCGAGATCGCGCGCCGCGCGGACGTCTCGCCAGGCCTGGTCGCGCATTACTTCGGCGACAAGGATGGGCTGCTCGAAGCCGCCTTCCGCACGCTCGCGCGCACGCTGGCCGTGCGGGTGCGGGCGCGCCTGGCGCAGGCGCGCACGCCGCGCGGACGCGTACAGGCCGTCATCGACATCAATCTGGCGCCGGAGGAATTCAACCAGCGCACCGGCACGGCATGGCTCGCCTTCTGGGGACAGGTGCTGCACGTCGAGGGATTGAAACGGGTGCAGACGGCCTACCAGCGCCGCATGCTGTCAAATCTGCGCAGCGATCTGCGTCGGATGATACCGGGCGAGGACGCGCGCAGTCTCGCGGCGATGATTGCCGCCATGATCGACGGTGTGTGGCTGCGCGCCGCACTGTCGGAATGGCAGGAGGCCGACAGCGAGAGCGCCTGTGCGCTGCTCACCGCTTTCGTCGAGGGGCGCCTGAAGGAACTCGCCCCAGCGTCCGCGGGCACCGCCGCCGCCGCTGCCGCGCCGGCCTCGCCGCCGATCGTCGGCGGCACCTTCCGGGTGCACAACCCCGCCACCGGTGCCGTGCTCGCCGAGCTCACCGCGGACGGCCCGGCGCAGATCGAGGCGGCGGTGGAGCGCGCGCGCGCGGCACAACGTCACTGGGCGGCCCTCGGCGGCGCGGCACGCGGCCGCGTACTGCAGCGTGCGGCGCAACTGCTGCGCGCGCACAACGACGAACTGGCGCGGCTCGAGACCTTGAATACCGGCAAGCCCATCCAGGAGACACGGGTGGTCGACGTGATCTCGGGCGCTGAATGCCTCGAGTACTACGCGGGTCTCGCCGCCGGCATTGCCGGGGAGCACCTGGACTTCGGTCCCGCGGCTTTCGGCTACACGCGCCGCGAGCCCCTCGGGGTGGTCGCGGGCATTGGCGCCTGGAACTACCCGCTGCAGATCGCGTGCTGGAAATCCGCTCCCGCGCTCGCCTGCGGCAATGCCATGATCTTCAAGCCCGCCGAGCTCACACCGCTCACCGCGCTGAAGCTCGAGGAGATCTACCGCGCGGCCGGGCTGCCCGCGGGTGTGTTCCAGGTGGTGCAGGGTATGGCGGCGACCGGACGGCTGCTCACGCGCCACCCGCACATCCGCAAGATCTCACTCACCGGGGAGGTGAGCACGGGCAAGGCGGTGATGGCCGACGCGGCCGCATCGCTCAAGCAGGTGACTCTGGAGCTCGGCGGCAAATCCCCGCTCATCGTCTTCGATGACGCGCGGCTGGAGAATGCCGTGGCGGGCGCGCTGCTCGGCAACTTCTACTCGGCGGGCGAGGTGTGCTCCAACGGCACGCGCGTGTTCGTGCAGCGCGGGGTGCATGCGCGCTTCGTCGAGCAGCTGCGCGCGCGCACTGCGGCGCTGCGGGTCGGCGACCCGCTGGATCCGGCCACTCAGGTCGGCTCGCTGATCTCCGCCGAGCATCTGGAGAAGGTGCTGGGCTTCATCGCGCGCGGCCGAGCCCAGGGTGCACGCCTGGTGATCGGCGGTGCGCGCCTCACCGCCGGGGATCTCGCCAATGGCTGCTTCGTCGCCCCCACGGTATTCGACCACTGTCACGACGACATGGACATCGTGCGCCAGGAGATCTTTGGCCCGGTCATGTCAGTGCTCGAGTTCGACACCGAGGCGGAGGTCATCGAGCGCGCCAATGCCACCGAATTCGGCCTGGCGGCGGGGGTTTTCACCAACGACCTGACGCGCGCCCACCGCGTGATTGCCGAGCTGCAGGCGGGTACCTGCTGGATCAACCACTACAACGTGACACCGGTGGAGCTGCCCTTCGGTGGGGTGAAGCTGTCAGGCCTCGGGCGTGAGAACGGACGCGCGGCCCTCGAGCACTACACGCAACTGAAGAGCGTCTACGTCGCCATGGGCGACATCGACTCCCCGTACTAGCGCCGGCGCGACGCGCAACCCGTGGCGCCGGAGATTTTTGACTACGTGATCGTCGGTGCCGGGTCGGCCGGCTGCGTGCTCGCCGACCGCCTGAGCGAAGACGGCCGGGACCGCGTGCTGGTGCTCGAGTACGGCGGCTCGGATCGCTCGCTGTGGATCCAGATGCCCACGGCACTGTCGGTGCCGATGAATATGCAGCGTTACGACTGGCGCTACTACACCGAGCCCGAGCCGCACCTCGACAACCGCCGCCTGCACACCCCGCGCGGCAAGGTGCTCGGCGGTTCCTCCTCGATCAACGGGCTGGTGTACGTGCGCGGCAACCCGCTCGACTTCGAGCGCTGGCGCGAGGAAGGCGCGCAGGGGTGGGGTTACCAGGACGTGCTGCCGTATTTCCGGCGCGCCGAACGCTACGCCGGCGGCGCGGACGCCTACCGTGGCGGGGAGGGCCCACTCGGGACGCGCCGCGGACTGCTCACCAACCCACTGCACCAGGCGTGGCTCGCCGCCGGGCGCGAGGCCGGCTACGCGCACACGGAGGACATGAACGGCTTTAGGCAGGACGGCTTCGGCTACATGGACATGACGGTCGCGGACGGACGCCGCTGCAGCGCCGCCAATGCCTACCTGCGCCCGGCGATGCGGCAGCAGAATCTCACCGTGCGCACGCACGCGCTCGCCACGCGCGTGCTGTTCGAGGGGCGGCGCGCCGTCGGCGTGTGCTACCAGCGCCATGGCGCCACGCATGAGGTGCGCGTGCGGCGTGAGGTGCTGCTGTGCGCAGGTTCCATCAACACCCCGCAGCTGCTGAAGCTGTCCGGCGTCGGCCCCGGTGGGGAGCTGGCCGCGTGCGGCATCGCGGTGGTGCACGACCTGCCGGGGGTGGGCGAGAACCTGCAGGATCACCTCGAGTTCTACTTCCAGGTGGCGAGCCGCGAACCGGTGACACTCTATGGGCAGATATCGGCGTGGCGCCGGGCGCTGATCGGCGCCCGCTGGCTGCTGACCCGCGACGGGCTCGGCAGCAGCAACCACTTCGAGACCGGCGGCTTCATTCGCAGCCACGCCGGCGTGCGCTACCCGGACATCCAGTTCCATTTCCTGCCGCTGGCGGTGAGCTACGACGGCTCGTCGCTCGCGCGCGAGCACGGTTTCCAGGCGCACGTCGGACCGATGCGCTCGCGCAGCCAGGGGTGGGTGCGGCTGCGCTCGGCGCAGCCGCTCGACGCACCGCGCATCCACTTCAATTACATGTCGTGCGAGGAGGACTGGCAGGAGATGCGCGCCTGCGTGCGCCTGACGCGCGAGATCTTTGCGCAGCCGGCGTTCGATCGCTATCGCGGCCGGGAGATCCAGCCGGGCGAGCGCGTGCAGAGCGATGCCGAGATCGATGCGTTTGTGCGCGCCAAGGTCGAGAGCGCATTCCACCCCTCCTGCACCTGCCGGATGGGTGATCCGGCGGATCGACTCGCGGTCGTCGACAGCGAGACGCGGGTCATCGGACTCGAGGCGCTGCGGGTCATCGACTCTTCCATCATGCCGTCGATCACCACCGGCAATCTCAACGCGCCGACCATCATGCTGGCGGAGAAGGCCGCCGACCACGTTCGCGGCCGCACGCTGCTGCCGCGCGCCGACGTGCCGACCTACGTGGCCCCCGAGTGGCAGCGCGCGCAGCGGCCATGATCGGGCTGCTGCGACCAGCGAGCTTCGCGCCCGCGCTGCCGCCCGAGCAGGTAGCGCCGTGCTATCGGCGCCTGCGCCTCGAGGTGTTTGTGGGTATCTACGTCGGCTATGCCGCGTATTACCTGGTGCGCGGCAATCTGGCACTCGCCATTCCCGACATCCTCAAGGAGCACCCCGCCTACACCAAGGCCGGCCTCGGCAGCGCGCTGACGGGACTGACCATCGCCTACGGGTTGTCGAAATTCCTCATGGGCTCGGTGTCCGACCGCAGCAACCCGAAGTACTTCCTGCCGCTCGGACTGTTGCTGTCGAGCGTCATCATGGCGAGCTTCGGCCTGATACCCGCGCTCTACGCCTCCCTGTTCATGATCATCGCCGTCCAGGTGCTCAACGGCTGGGTGCAGGGCATGGGCTGGCCGCCCTGCGGCAAGTCGATGGTGCACTGGTTCAGCACGCGTGAGCGCGCTCTCACGGTGTCGGTGTGGAACACCGCTCACAACGTAGGCGGGGGGTTGGTCGCCACGCTCGCGTTCCTCGGCGTGACACTGTTCGGGGACTGGCGTGCGAAGTTCTACTTTAACGCGCTGATCGCCGCGATCGTAGCCGTGGGTGTCTATTTCCTGCTCCAGGACACGCCGCAGTCACGCGGCCTGCCGCCGATAGAGAAGTTCAAGAACGACTATCCGCCCGGTTACGACGCGGGCAGCGAGCGCATCCTCAGCTTCCGCGAGATCTTTGTCAGCTACGTGCTGCCCAACCGCTATCTGTGGGCCATCGCCACCGCCAATGTGTTCTGCTATTTCGTGCGCTACGGCGTGGAGAACTGGATTCCGACCTACCTGCAGCTCACCAAGGGGTATTCGTTCAGGGATTCGAGCGTGGGGTGGGCGCTGTACGAGTTTGCGGCCATTCCCGGCACCATTGCCTGCGGCTGGGTATCGGACCGTTGGTTCCGGCGCCGGCGCGCGCCGGCGACGATGCTGTTCATGACGCTGACACTCGTGGCGGTCGTGGTCTACTGGCTCAACGGCCGCGGTCCGCGCTGGATCGACTATGCGGCGCTGATCGCCATCGGCTTTCTGATCTATGGTCCGATCATGATGATCGGCCTGCAGTCGCTCGACCTCGTGCCGAAGAAGGCCGCGGGCACCGCGGCCGGTTTCACCGGTTTCTTCGGCTACGCGTTCGGCGCGGCGCTCTCCGGCAGTGGGATCGGGTGGGTCGCGGACCGTTGGGGCTGGGGAGCGGTGTTTGCGATCATGGTCGCCTGCTGCCTGCTCACGATCTTTTTCAGCGCGCTGACGCTCGGGCACCGCGTCGAGAGCGCGGCCCGTCCCAGTGCCTGAGGCGCAGCTGCGTTACTCGCGGTAGCGCGTCAGCGCATCCCCGAGCGCTTCGCGCAGCGCGCCCAACCACGGCTCGTAGTGGCGCCACTGGTCGAGGCCCTCACGATAGATCGGCTGGCGCACCTGCTCGGAGCTCGCGGTGCGTACGCTGCGCTCGGTCTTGTGGAACTCGACGCAGGCGGGCTCGAAGCCCAGTCCGCAGAACTCGAGCAGGCGGCGAACGTGGCCCTCCAGGTCGTCCACCAGGTCCTCGTACTGTACCCGCAGCACGCGCCCCGGCAGCACGGCGTCCCAGTGGCGCATCAGCTCCAGATAGGTGCGGTAGTAGCGGGCGATGTCCTCGACGCTGTAGGTGAACTCCTGGCCCTGCGCGAACAGCTGCTTGAGGTTGCCGAAGCAACACGCCATCGGCTCGCGGCGCGCGTCGATAATCTTCGCGTTCGGCAACATCAGGTGTAGCAGGCCGATGTGCCGGAAATTGTTGGGCATCTTGTCGATGAAGTGCGGCTTGCCGCTGCGGTAGAGGCGGGTATCGCTCAGGTACTTCTCGCCCAGGCGGCGGAAATCCTCGCCGTTCATCTGCGTGAGGACCGCCGGATAGCGCGGATGGTCGAGCTCCGCTTCGCGGCCCTTCAGATCCACCACCAGGCGCGGGATATCGGCGAGCTCCTGGGTACCCTCGACCTGGGAGTGTGACGCCAGGATCTGCTCGATGAGGGTCGAGCCGGAGCGCGGCAGGCCGAGGATGAAGATCGGATCGGCCGCCGGCGCGCCGCTGTCCCGGTTGCGGGCGAAGAGCTCGGGCGTACACACGGCGATCTGCAGGCGGGTGTTGAGCTCGAGGAGCTCGGGCCGGTAATGGCTCGCGGCACGCTTCAAGGCATTGCCGCGCGCATAGTATTCAAACGATTCCGCGTAACGCTGCAGGTCCTCGAGCGCCTTGCCGAGCGCGAAACACAGGTGGTATCGATCGACCACCGCGCTCGCCGCCGCCGCTTCCGCGGCGCGCATCTGCTGCAGCTCCGCTTCCGCGAAGCGGTAGGTCTTCAGGTTCGCCAGGCTCCACCAGGCATCACCGAAGCCGGCGCGCGCGGCAGCGGCGGCGTGGTACGCGGCGATGGCGTCGCGCTGGCGCCCGAGCGTCTTGAGCGAGTGAGCGATCGACAGGTGCAGATCTGCGGGCTGTGCGGCGCCGCTCAGCAGCGACCGGTAAATCTCGATGGCCCGCTCATGCTGGCCCAGTCCCACGCACGCGAGCGCCTCGAGGGTGCGATAGCTGCGATTGGACGGCTCCACGGCGAGCAGCTTCGTGGCCTGCGCCTGCGCCTGTGGGTACATGTGGCGCTCGATCAGCACCTGGGCATAGTCGTAGCGGGCCGCGTGATAGTCGGGCGCCAGATCGAGCACCGCCTCGAGCAATAATTGCGCGTCATCGAGCACGTCGCGCTCGATGCCGATGCGCGCCAGCAGCCGCATGGCCTCGACATGGTGGCCGTGCCTGAGCAGGAAGGCGCGAATGAGCTGCTCGGCGGCGGCGGATTCGCCGTCGGAGAACAGCGCGGTGGCCGACACCACCTCGGCAGGCAGTTCCTTCAGTTTCGCGACATGCGCCTCGGCCTCGGCGGCGTTGGCGCTCTGGCCGCTCATCCGGTAGAGGCCCGCGAGCATGCTCCAGCTCCCCGGCAGGGCCGGATTGAGGCGCACGCCGCGCAGCAAGGCCTCGATCGCCTGCGGCGCCTGTTTGAGCGCCACGTGGCAGTAGCCGCGTTCCTGGTAGAGGCCGCTGAAGCGCGGCTGCAGGCTTTCGAGCCTGGTGAGCGTGGCGAGCGCCGCGGCGGTGTCGCCCAGGTGCCGCTGCGCGACGGCGCGCAGGTACAGCACGTCGCGATTCTCAGGTACCGTGGCGAGCAGGGCGTCGGTGGCCCGCAGGGCGTCCGCGAAACGACGCGCCTTGAGCAGTTCGCGCGTGCGCCGCACCTCGAGTTCCACCGCCGAGGGACGGTTCATAGCTAAAGGGTGCGGCCCATGGCCGCCGCATGATGCGCTCGTGCCCGCGCGCTGGCTACGCGGCGCGTGCTCCTCTAGAAGTTGTAGCCGACCGTTGCCCCGATCACCCGCGGCCGCAGCGGTGTCTGCTGGACGATGAACTGATCGGTGCTGATGAACACACTGGCGTTCGAGTTGCTCAGGTTGTTCCCGTACACGTTGACCCACCAGGCGTCCTTCGCGACACCGAGCGAAGCGTCATACACGGTATAGGCGGGAAGCTCGAAGCGTCCCCTGGAGTTGGTCACGGTCGCACCCGGCCCGAAGGTGGGATTGGCACCCGCCTGTGTGAACGAATGGCCGTTGTGGGTAGCGCCGAACTGAATGTAGGGAGCGTACCCGCTGACGTTCCACTCGTAGCGCGCGCGCGCGCTGAACTGCAGCGGCGGCGCATTGGCGCTCGGCGCGCCGATCGGGCCGTAGGGGTTGGTGATCGGCGAGCAGTTGGTACCGGTGGTGCTGCAGACCTGGGTGATCGCCTTGCCGAAGTTGTTGCTCAGAGGATTCTCGTCGATCAGCGCCGGAGAATTGGTCTGGCGGCTCTGGTTCCACGACGCCGCTCCCTGCACAGTGAACCCGGTCACCACGCGGGCCACGACTGAAGTCTCGATGCCCTTGATGAGGAAGTTCTGGCCGTTGGTGTCGAAGAAGATATTGCCGGTGACACCGGGGTCGAAGAAAGCGACCTGCGCGTTGTCCCACTCCTCGCGGTACAGCGCACCGTTCCACTGCAGGCGATGGTCGAAGAACTCCGTTTTCCAGCCGATCTCGTTGTTCGTCAGCTTGTCGGATGAGTAGGCCCGGGGAACTGCGTACTGCGCCACGCCATCGGTCCCCGGGGCGTAGAGGTAGAAGCCGCCGTTCTGGTTGAAGCCGCCGGGGCGGAAGCCTTGTGAGAACGTGTAGTAGATCATTGCGTCCGGTGTCACATGCCAGGACAGATTTGCGCGGCTCTTCCATCCGGACTCGCTGTCGCGCAGATTCTCCGCGTTGAGGTTGTAGCTGGGTCCACCGGGGCCGGCGTGGCAGCCGCCGGACGGCAGGCCTGCCTCGAAGCAGCCGAAACTCGACAGCACGCTGCCGGCCATGGAGTTCTGGAAGAGGAAATGGCGCGTGCCGGCGGTGAACGTCAACACCTTCGGGATCAGGTCGAAGTCGACCGAGGCGAAGAAAGCCGTCTGCTTGGTCTCGCGCAGCTGGTCCTGGTAGAAAGAAGTGTTGTCGCTTTGCACTCCGGGGTTCTGCACCGTCGTGTTGGGGAAGGTGCCGACGTTCGACAGGCAGCCGGTGTTGCCGTTGCCGGGTGTGCCGGGCGTCGCGTTGCTGGTGCACGGCGGCATGGTCTTGTACAGCCAGCCGGTCTGGTCGTATAGCACGTTGTCCTCCCAGAACGCCCCACCGATCGCGCGCAGCCGCCACTCATCCGGGGTGCTCAGGCGGAATTCGTGCTGCTGGTGCACGTTGCGCTCGGTCTCGTGCCAGGAAGCGCTCGGCGAGAAGCAGGTGGAGGTCAGCGACGGGTCCTTGACGAAGGTTCCCGCTCCCGGGGGTCCGTAGCACTGGTAATAATCGGCAAAGACGCCGCGCGCGTAATTGGTGTAGTCGCCGACCTGATCGACGTTGCGCACCAGGTAGCCGCCGGTATAGACGGCCTTCAAATTGCCGAACTTGCCATTGACAGTCCACGCCGTGCTCTCGAACTTGTCCCGGTCGTAAGACGGGTTGAACAGCGTCACCTCGAGCGGCTGCAGCGGCGCGCCATCGGAGGCGTTGGGCTGCTGGTAGAACACGCCCTTGGAGTCCATGTCCTGGTACGACTGTGTGATCAGCAGGTTCCAGTCGGGGGTGAACTGGTAGAGGCCCTCGACGCGGAATCCTTCGTAGGTCACGGGGTTGATGGCACTGCCGAGCAGGTTGGCGTTATTGATGACCGGGCTGCCGGGCGGAACGCAGAAGCCGGGGAACGTACCGGTACTCGGCGGCTGGCCGTTCGGGCATGCTCCCGCGGCATTCGCCGGAAAGTCGGCGTAGTGAATACCGACATCGGTGTTCTTGCGCGTGAAAGTCGCCGGCACGTTGTCGATGTAACCGCCGCGCTGATCGTCGTAGATCACCGCGCGCACGGCCATGGTGTCGGGGATCAACGGGACGTTCAGTATCGCCGTCAGGGTGCTGTTCTGATCCCCGTGGGCGGTGGTGCCGTAGCCGCCGGTGATGCTGCCCTCGGTGACATTGAGCTTCGGCTCGTTGGTGATGTAGCGAATCGCTCCGGCCTCGGCGCCGGCGCCGAACAGCGTGCCCTGCGGACCCTCGAGCACCTCGATGCGATTCAGGTCGGCGGCGTAGATGTCGAGGTTGCGACCGGGCAGCTGTCCGGACTGGTTGTCCAGGTAGATGGCGACATTGGGCCATACGCCGGTCGAGCCGCTGCCCTGGCTGGCCTGGGAGCCGGCGCTCAGGCCGCGCATGAACACCTCGTTCTGGCCCGGCCCGTTGCTCGCCGAAGTCACGTTCGGCAGGTACTTGATGTAGTCGTCGAAGGTCTGGATGTTGAGCTGCTGCAGAGCCTGTCCGGTCAGCGCCTGCATTGAGATCGGCACGTCCTGGATGTTCTGGCTGCGCCGCTGCGCGGTGACGGTGACCTCCGCGAGCGTGTCGCTGGCGGATTCGGTTGTGCCGGAGGCCTGGTCGGCCGCCCCTGCTGCACAGGAGGCGCCGCCGAGTATGGCCGCCACCGCGTAGGAGATCTTCGAATTCATGGTGTGATCCCTTTAGACCTTATGTATCTCATCGAGGCGCGGGGCGCTTGCGCGCACCGTGCGTCGACTCCCCCGATCGGCTTCGCAAGAGCTACTCGAACACGCGCGCACGCGCCGCGTCGCCGTTGGCGGCGCGCTGCGGCTGCAGACGCCGCGTCGATGGCGAGAGACCGTAAGCGTCCTTGAATTGCCGCGAGAAATGCGCGCAGTCGGCAAACCCGGCCTCGTTGGCGATGTCGGTGACCGAGCGGTCGGTGTTCTCGATCAGCCAGTTGGCGTAGCGCATGCGCAGCTGCCGGTAGAGCGAGGCCGGCCCCATACCGACGTGCTGGCGGCACAGTCGCTCGAGCTGTCGCGCCGACAGGCCGAGCTCGGCCGCCACCGCGGCGACCGCAATGGGGCGCGCGAGATTCTGCTCCATGAGCAGCAGCGCGCGGCGCACGCGCGGCTCGGTCACGCTTTCCGACAGCGGCGGATGTGGCTGCGCGTCACTGCCGGAGCGCGGCCGGTCAAACAGCAGCACCTGGCTGGCCTTGTGTGCGACCGCACGGCCGAGGTGCTGCTCGATGAGGTAGGTGGCGAGCGCCGCCGCGCCCGCGCCGCCGGCGCAGGTGATGCGCGGCCCGTCGGCGAGGAACAGCCGGTCGGCGATGACCTCCTGGTTGGGGAAGGCCTCGAGGAAGTCCTGGTAGTGATACCAGCTCACGCACGAGCGGCGCCCCTTCATGAGACCGGCGCGGCACAGAATGAAGCTGCCGGTGCAGATGCCGATCAGCGGCACGCCGCTGGCGCCCACCTCGCGCAGGTAGCGCATGCCGGCTTCATCGAGCTGTGGACCGGCGTGGAGAATTCCGCCGATGACGACCAGGTAATCGAGGGTGTCGGCCGGCAGCAGCGCACTGGTGGGTTGCAGCAGCACGCCGCAGCTCGCGGCTACCGCCTCCGGGCGGCTCGCCATGATCGACCATTGCACGTGCAGCGGACGACTGCGGTCGCCCTCATCGGCGGCCAGCCGCAGGTGGTCGACAAACACGGCGAAAGCGGACAGCGTGAAGTGATGCGCGAGCACGATCCCGACGCGCAGCGGCGGCCGCGCGGAGCGCTCGGGCTGAGGAAGGCGACTTATGACAGTTGAGTGAAGCATTGAACGCACACTCAATATTCTGTATCCCTGCTTGAGGTATCTTCACTCAAGCTTGGGCGGGACGCAACAACGGAGCCGCACAGCTCGAAAAAAGCTCTGCGGTTACAAGGGGCTAGGGGGTACTCGAGCGCGTTGAATGCTCGTTCAGACCCAAAGCTTTGTACCCGCGTGCCGTGGACGGTGAGCTAGCGCAGCACCGCGAGACGGGCGAGGTTGTCCTGGACGGTGACGTCGTGGCAGGCCATGCGCGCATACCAGCGCCGCGCCGCTTCCAGAAGGGCCATGCAGGCCGCGAAGGTCTCCTGGTCACGCTCCGGCAGGCTGGCGGTGCGCGCACGCGGGAAGCCGCGCGGCGCCGTGCGCACGTGGCGCCGCAGCTGCAGCCGGCGCAGCGCGCGCGTCGGCACGCCGTCCTGTCGGGTCATCTGCACCACGCGCTCGGCGAGGCCGCGCGCCTGCCGCTCGCTCGCCAGTCCGTCCGCGTCGCGCTCCGCACCGGGGGGGCGGATCCACTCTTCGCACCAGCCCCTCACCAGGTCGACCGGGCAATTCAGTTTCGGGTCGGCGAGCGCCACGGCGATGCGCGGCAGATCGATCGCTTCGCGCAGCGCCGCATCGGCGCAGTGCGCGTCGAGTAACTGCTCGATGTCGTTCAGATAGCTGGCGAACATCCGCGAGCTGGAAGGCTCGATCGGCATACGCGCCGCAGCGCGCAGCTGCGGCATCCGTCCCATGCTTTCCTGAACAGGCTCGTCCGGGGTCACCGGCATCCCTCGTACTTCAATGGCCATCCCCTGTAAATGGCATCAGCCTTAGGCGTCACGTCCGTGTCGATCAAACTGCGGCGCGCGCGCCGCAGCGCTTCAGCCCGTAGGCCTCGGCGTCGCAGACACGCTCGTGCCATCGGCCGCCGCGGCATTCTCGGGTGCCGTCGGTGCCGGTGTGGCCGGCGCAACCGGCGTCGCAGCCGCCGCGGCCTGAAGCCGCGCTACACGCCGCCGCCGCGGCGCCCGCGCCGCAGCGACTGGGGTCGCGCGCCGACGTACGCGCGTCGGGCGCCTTGCGGCAGCGACCCGTATGGGCGCGGCGGGCCTCCCGTGCAGCCTGGAGGTCGCTCGCACCGGCTTGCGCCGGGTGGCCTTCGTCCTTCGCGCCGCTTTGCGCGCCGCTGCCTTCGCGGCGGTGCGCGTGTGCCGGATTCTAGCGGCGCGGTGCCCGCCGCGGCCAGTGCGCTTGTGCTGCGGCGAGCGGGCCTTGCGACGCTTGCGCTGCCGCCTGGACGCTACACTCACGGCAGATGGCCTGGCGCCATCTTTCTGCGCGCGGCGCGCGCGCTTCCACGCCTTGCGCGTGGCCGCGGCCTGCTTGCGCGCACGCCGGGCTTCGCGCTTGGCTTCCTTCAAGCGCTTGCGGGCACGTTTGAGTTCTTCCTTGGCGATACGCACGCGCTGCTTGGCGACATCCGCCTGCAGGCGCGCCCGCTCGAGCGGCTCAACGGGAGTGTCCTGTTCGCTTGCTGTCTTCTTCATGTGTGAGTCCGCGAGCGAAAAGACGGTCAGTTTCACACAAGCAGTGGTACGCCGCCACCCCAGGAAGTTATCCACAGAATTTGTGCATAACCATGTGGACAAGGGCGCGCCCGCCGGCGCAAACGCCGAGCACCGGCAAGGGCTTGCATCATCCTGGGCGCAATTTCGCCAGCCGCGCCCGCGCGCACGCTCAGTCGCCGGCGCCGCCGCTGAACATCGTGGCAGTGACGCGATTGCGCCCGGAGTGCTTGCTGCGGTAGAGCGCCGCGTCGGCAATTTTCAACACGCGCTCGGCGAGCCGGCGCTCGCCGGTCGGCACGCGATCGAGACCACACAGTCCGAAGCTGGCGGTCACCGGGATAGTCTTGCCCTCGGTGGTGAACGGCGGCTGCGCGACCGCCGCACGCAGCTTGCGCGCCACCTCGAGCCCCTGCTGATAAGGGGTCTCGGGCAACACCACCGCGAACTCCTCGCCGCCGATGCGCGCCACCCAGTCGACACCGCGCCGCAGCGAGCGCTGCAGCCGCGCGCCGAACTGGCGCAGGATCTGGTCGCCGCCGGCATGTCCGAGCGTGTCGTTGACGGCCTTGAACAGGTCGATGTCGCACAGGATGAGCGACAGCGGGCGGCCGTAGCGCGCGGCGCGCTCCATCTCGCGCGGGAAGTGCTTGCTGAAGAAGCGCCGGCTCGCGAGCCGTGTCAGATCGTCGGTCGCCGAGAGCTTGCGATTCTCGGCGAGGGTGACGCGCAGCACCGATTCGAGCTCGGCGATGCGCCGCGCGACCCCGATGCGCGCGTCGATCTCGGACTCGGAAGCGCGCCGTCCGACGCATTCGTCGGCTCCGGCGGCGAGGCCGGCCGCGCGCTCGGTGGCGTCGTCGAGGTCGGCAATGTAGAGGATGAAGGGCGCCCGCTCGGTCGGGTGAGCGCGGATCAACCGCACGGCCTCCAGGCTGTCGGTCACCACCACCGCGCGATGCTCGGCCGTGCAGCGGCGCAGCGCTTCCTGGTCGTCGCTCACCGACTCGCAATCGAGCATGTCAGCGGTGATGCGCCGCTCGAATTGCTGGCGCAACGGCGCGTCCTGACACACCAGCAGCGCCTTGGGCGGCGGCACCACGCGCAGCATGACCGCGATGGTAGCCGTGGTTTCTTCCTGAATGGCCGCCGGGCGTTCCGCGCGCCGCTCGAGAATCCGCTGTATGACGGTAGTATGGCCGCCGCCGGATGACACTGACCCCCCAATGCCTCCACTGACACGTCCCGCGCCGCGCAGATTACAGACACCGGCAGGAAATTGCGCGCAAAACCGTCGCGGCCGGCCAACGGCGGCGGGTGCGCTGCGGCACTGCCGCGGAGGTCAGCGAACAATACCGGGCCGCCGGGTGAGGCTATGATTCGCCCATGGAGCCACCCGGCATCACGCGCCACCGCCGCCCGTTTCTCGCCCCCTTATGGGTCACCCTGCTGGCGGCCCTGGCGGTGGCCGGCATTGCCTGGGCGTTCTACCGCGATGCCTCGACCACGGTGGTGATCCTGGTGCACCCGGCGGAGAAGACCCCGGGAACGATCGACGACCCGCCGCTCTCACCGGAGGGGGAGGAGCGCGCGCAGCGCCTGGCGCAGATGTTCGCCGGGCCGGCGGTCGGCACCATCGACGCGATCTACGCGAGCGACGACCGCCGTGCGCAGCAGACCGCGGCACCGCTCGCCGAGCGCCTGCATCGTGTCCCCGTGGTGTTGAGCGCCGCCGAGGGGCGCGCCGGTGCGGCACGCGCGTTGCACGAGCACGCCGGGGGCGCCGTGCTGATGATCGTGAGCGGTCCGGCGCTGTTGCAGGTGCTGAGCGAGCTGGCCGGCGGCGCGCCGGCGGGTGCGCCGGATGACCCCAACCTCGCTTACATCATCAGCGTTCCGAGTGTCGGCCACGCGCACGTGGTGCGTCTGCGGATGTGAGGCGGCCTCACAGCGTGCGCTCGCGCCGCGTGTTGCCGCCGGCGCTCAGTGCGATGGCGCGGCGGATGAATTCATCGTGCTGCGCGATGCGGAAATCGGCGAGCACGGCAGCGCGGATGTAACGCGCCTGGTCGATCAGATAGGTCGCCCGTCGCACCCACAGCCCCAGCGGTCCCATCACGTCGTACATGCGGATCACTGACTTGTCCATGTCCGACAGCAGCGTGAACGGCAGCCGGTGCTTCTCTCTGAAAGCGCGGTGCGTCTGCGGGCTCTGCGGGCTTACGCCCACGACCTGCAGACCGACCTGCAGGATTTCCTCGTGCAGATCGCGGATCGCGAGGGCCTGGCGGGTACAGCCGGAGGTGAAGTCAGCCGGGTAGAAATAAAGGATCAGCGTGCCGTGGCGCAGGAACGTGCTGAGCGAGACGCTCTGCTCGTCCTGATCCGGCAGCGTGAATTCCGGCGCCCTCCCGCCCATGGCCAGCATGGTTGGTCTTTCCTCCCGCCCATTCTCCTTAGGGTCGTTGTCGCCGATGATAGCCGCACGCCGCGGCAACGATGCTAGAATCGCGCGCCTTGCGTGGGGCGGTAGCTCAGCTGGGAGAGCGTCGCGTTCGCAATGCGAAGGTCGAGGGTTCGATCCCCTTCCGCTCCACCATCTCTTTCCTGCCTCGCCGCCGGTTGCTGACGCCGAGCTGCAGCTGATAACCGAGCCTTATCAAGCCATAGCCTCAAATTAGCCATAGAGGCGGCGCTGTCCGATATATTTTCCGCCTCACTTAAGCCATCAGAGGTTGGCCATCTTGGCGGCATTGGGTATCGAGCGCGTGCTCGAAGTGCATCACTGGACCGACACGCAGTTCACCTTCACGACCACGCGCCACCCGGGCCTGCGCTTTGCCAGCGGCCAGTTCGTGATGCTGGGGCTGGCGCTGGCGGAGCGTCCGTTACTGCGCGCCTACAGCATCGCGAGCGCCAACCACGAGGACGAGCTGCGGTTCCTGAGCATCAAGGTGCCCGACGGCCCGCTGACCTCGCGCCTGCAGCACCTGCGCGCTGGTGATGAGGTCCTGGTCAGCCGCAAGCCCACTGGGACGCTGCTGCTCGATGACCTGAAACCCGGCGAGCGGCTGTACCTGCTGTCCACCGGCACCGGCGCGGCGCCCTTCATGAGCCTGGTGCGGGACCCGGAAGCGTACCAGCGCTTCCGGCAGATCATCTTCGTGCACGGCGTGCGTTACCTGAGGGAGTCTGCCGTCGTGCGCCACCAGATCGAGGCCCTCATGAGGCACGAGCTCTTAGGTCCCGCGGCGCGCGCGCAGCTCAGGTACTACCCGGCCGTGACCCGCGAGCCGCACTCGCAGCGCGGGCGCATCACCACGCTCATCGAGTCCGGGCGCCTGTTCGAGGACCTCGGGCTGCCGCCGCTCGAGCCACGCGCCGACCGCGTCATGGTATGCGGCAGCGCCGCAATGCTGGCGGACAGCTGCGCGCTGCTCGACGCGCGCGGTTTCACCATGTCCCCGCAGATCGGTGCGGCCGGGGACTACGTGATCGAGCGGGCGTTCGTGAGCCGCTGAGTCGCGCTATACAACCAGGTCGCGGTAGGCGTGCCAGGTCGCGTAGCCGAGCAACGGTGCGACCACCACCATGCCGAGCAGCAAGGTGAGGAAGCCGAGCGCGGTCAGTGCGACGATGAGCGCCGCCCACAGCAGCATCGCCGGCAGGTTGGCGACGGTGACGCGCAGGCTCGCACCGATCGCCTCCGCCGCACCGGCATGGCGCTCGATGATGAGCGGCACGGCTACCACCGATACGGCGAACACCATCACGGCGAGCATCGCGCCGCAGGCGAGGTAGCCGAGCATCTGCGCGGCGTCGAGCGGCGCCGCGCCGCCCCACAGCGCGACGGCGAGACTCGGCACCGAGGTGCTGTGCACTGACGCGAGCAACACCGCGGAGAGCGCGAACCACAGCAGCGCCACGAGCGCCAGGACGCCGCCGAAATGCATCAGCCCTTCGGGGTTGCGCGTGAGCGCCTGCAGCGACTCGTCGAAGCCGAGCGGCAGATGCGCCTCGCGCCGCCGTGCGAGCTCGCACAGGCCGGTGGTCATCACCGGGCCGACCAGCAGGTATCCCGTAACCGCCGCGGCCGTGAGGTACACGTGGCTGCTGCCGAGCATCAGGAGAACCGCGCCGAGCACGGCGATCAGCGCCCCGTGCGCCAGGCCGGCGCCGCCGACGTGGGTCAGATCGTCCCAGCCGCGGCCGAGCCAGCTGAGCGCCCGGCGCATCGGCACATGCCTGATTTCGATGTGTAGTGGCGCCGATGCGCCTGCAGTGATGGACGTGGTCATGGATGCCCCCTGACGGAAAGCCAACCGCGCCTTGGATCTGCTTGAGAGGCTGATACTACGCCTCCGCCGATGTCGCGGTAGACTTCCGGCCCGGACGGCACGCCCCCGTAGCTCAGTGGATAGAGCGACCGCCTCCTAAGCGGTAGGTCGTCGGTTCAACTCCGGCCGGGGGCGCCAGCTGCGCGGTGTAAGGTCTCAGGACTTCGGTGACATGCTGGCAGGACGTTTCTTTGCCAGGAGCCGCTCGTAGGGAGTCTGCCCATCGAGGGCTCCGTGTGGTCGGTGGTAATTGTAGTAGTCCTCCCACTCACGA